>Ga0302296_1003526_pt1 | contig 10014 bp, 8 predicted proteins | sample III_Fen_N3_1_FD_194546 | JGI IMG/M metagenome (GOLD analysis project Ga0302296, IMG submission 194546) | Peat permafrost microbial communities from Stordalen Mire near Abisko, Sweden - III_Fen_N3_1 | ecosystem: Environmental > Terrestrial > Soil > Wetlands > Permafrost | place: Sweden: Abisko... | reverse complement strand
AGAAAATCTGACTCAAGCATCGAGCGGAAATAAAGTGTTTGCGCTGAAAGTTATTGCCGATTATGTATTTAGCTCCAAAGTAAATATCCAATTGTTCTATGACCGACAAATGAGTACGCCGCTGGTGTCTTCTTCATTTCCAATTTCATCATCCAATTTTGGGGTGAGTTTCAAGTTTATGTTGGTTCGATAATTTCAATGCAAAAACAATTTTTGAAAATTGATGTTACACTCAGTAAAATAAATGAATATGAGTAAAAAAGTAATTCTGTCTCTAGTCATTTCCTTAATTTCAATGGTTTCGTTCGCTCAAATTCTGGAACCCGTAAAATGGAATTTTGAAATAAAAAAAACGAGTGAAACTACGGCTGATGTGCAGTTGAAAGCAACAATTGACGATGGTTGGCATATTTATGGATTAAATATTCCGCCTGATGGTCCACGACCTACAAACATTGTTTTTGATAAGATTGAAAATGCTCAAAAAGTTGGTCAACTACAAGCTCAATCGAAACTGGAAAAACAATTTGATTCCAGCTTTAGTATGGAGTTGACATGGTATGCTGAAAGTGCGGTTTTTGTTCAGAAAATTAAATTTAGCAGCGGCTCGAAAGTTAGTGTAAAAGGGTATGTTGAATTTATGGTCTGCAACGATAAAAACTGTTTGCCTCCAACAAAAACGCCTTTTAATCTGAGTCTTTCAGGAAGTTCACCAGCAACTTCTGCCACGCCGACAACTCCTGCATCCGGCACCCCAACAGTCTCGACTGAACCACCTACCCCCGTTGTTGTAAATAAAACGTCCGATTATTGGACGCCTGTTATTAGTGAATTAAGAAGCTTTGGAGAAACAAAAGATAATGCAGCTACCTCATTTTGGCTTATTTTTCTGGCGGGTTTGGTAGGAGGTTTTTTGGCACTTTTCACTCCGTGTGTTTGGCCGATTATTCCCATGACTGTTAGTTTTTTTTTGAAACGTTCGGAAAACAAAAAGCGTGGTCAGAGCGATGCCATTTTGTATGGGTTGGCTATTATCTTTATTTATGTGACTCTAGGAATACTGATTACCCTTATTTTTGGAGCAAGTGCATTAAATAGTTTAGCAACCAATGCTGTTTTCAACTTGTTGTTTTTTGCGTTGTTGGTTGTATTTGCCGTATCGTTTTTCGGTGCGTTTGAAATAACACTACCAGCTTCATGGTCAACAAAAATGGATGCTAAAGCCGATTCTACCGCAGGCTTTTTAAGTATTCTGTTTATGGCTTTCACATTGGTATTGGTATCATTTTCGTGTACAGGTCCTATTATTGGTACATTGCTTGTTCAGGTTTCATCCAGCGGTTCGATTTTGGCACCTGCAATTGGTATGCTGGGATTTGCCGTGGCTTTATCCATTCCATTTAGTCTGTTTGCGCTGTTTCCTTCCTGGCTAAAATCGTTGCCAAAATCAGGCGGTTGGCTTAATTCGGTCAAAGTAGTATTGGCATTTCTGGAATTGGCTTTGGCACTTAAATTCTTTTCGGTTGCCGATTTGGCTTACGGATGGCGTTTGCTCGACAGGGAAGTTTTCTTATCCATTTGGATTGTGATTTTTGCTTTGTTGGGTTTTTATTTGCTTGGAAAAATCCGCTTTCCGCACGACAGCGAATCAAAACATACTTCCGTGTTGGGTACTTTTTTGGCAATCGTTTCGCTTGCCTTTTCGGTGTATATGGTGCCCGGACTTTGGGGCGCACCGTTGAAAGCCATTAGCGCATTTTCGCCACCGCTCACCACGCAGGACTTTAATCTTTACAACAACGAGGTTCACCCGGCTTTCACCGATTATGAGTTGGGAATGGCGTATGCTGCCGAAAAGAAATTGCCGGTGATTATTGATTTTACAGGATTTGGATGTGTGAATTGCCGTAAAATGGAAGCTTCGGTTTGGACTGACGCTTCGGTTAAAGAGTTGCTGAACAAAGATTTTGTGCTCATTTCATTATATGTTGATGATAAAAAGGCGCTAGTAAAACCTTATGTAGTGAATGAAAATGGTCGGGTTACCGATATCGCCACTGTTGGCGATAAATGGAGTTACCTTCAACGCTCGAAATTCGGGGCGAATGCTCAGCCTTTCTATGTAATGCTTGATAACAATGGAAAACCATTGAATAAAGCATTTACATTTGATGAAAATCCCGAACATTTTGTGAAATGGTTGAAACGAAAATAATTACACCCGGCGCATAGCTAAAAACGTACATTTTGTCGCGTTACAAAATAAAATAGCAGAGTTTCTGCCAATCTGCCACCCGATTTCTGCCAAAAGGCTGAATCGGGTGTTTTGGCAAAATTATTGATGGAAAACAGCAAATTCCAATTAAACAAAAAATAAACCCTAATTGAGAAATTTCAGTAACTGATAGGTTCAAAATTATCAAACCCGATTTTGGAGTTATTTATTAAAATATGAAAAAGCAAAAATATACAGAGGAAACACCGGATGTAAATGAAACTGCCGGAAATCAGGAAGCAACTCAAACACAGGAATCAACCGATCAGGCTGCCGATCAAATTATTGATGAAATTGAGCAAATGAAACAGCAATCTGCTGAGTTGAATGACAAAAACCTGCGCCTGATGGCCGAATTCGATAACTATCGGAAACGAACATTGAAGGAAAGAATTGACCTGATTAAAACAGCCGGCGAAAAAATTTTAGTGGATATGCTTCCGCTTGTCGATGATTTTGAACGTGGACTTAGAGCCATGGAAACTTCGGAAGACGTTCAGGCAGTGAAGGATGGAGTGGATTTGATTTATTCCAAATTCATTGCGTTTCTAATTCAAAACGGTGTGAAAGCAATCCCTACCGAAAACGAAAAATTCGATACCGAGTTTCACGAAGCAATAACAACTTTCCCTGCACCAACCGAAGAGCTGAAAGGCAAAATTATCGATTGCGTGGCAAAGGGATACACCATGAATGAAAAAGTGATTCGTTTTTCCAAAGTTGTAGTAGGCGAATAACACCCGTATCATTCAGTTTTATAACTATATATCATTTCAATGGCAAAAAGAGATTATTACGAGATACTTGAAGTTTCGAAGAGTGCTTCGGCAGATGAAATAAAAAAAGCCTACCGTAAAAAGGCGATTCAGCACCACCCCGACAAAAACCCCGGGAATGCAGAAGCTGAAGAAAAGTTCAAAGAAGCAGCTGAAGCTTACGAAGTGTTGAGCGATGACCAAAAGCGTCAGCGTTACGATCAGTTTGGCCATGCGGGAGTAGGCGGTGCGGCCGGAGGCGGTTTTGGCGGCGGAAGCATGAATATGGATGATATTTTCTCACATTTCGGCGATATATTTGGCGGTCATTTTGGCGGATTCGGTGGTTTTGGCGGTAATCAGCGTGGCGGCGGACAGCGGGTAAGACGAGGTTCGGATTTGCGCGTAAAGGTGAAACTGAACCTGGCGGAAGTTGCCAGCGGTGTTGAAAAGAAAATCAAGGTAAAAAAATATGTCATGTGTTCGCATTGCAACGGTGAGGGTGGAAAGAATACAACCACTTGTACCACTTGCAACGGTAATGGTCGTGTGACTCGTGTGCAGCAAACTTTCCTGGGGCAAATGCAAACCCAATCGGAATGTCCAACCTGCGGCGGCGACGGAAAGATAATCAAGGACAAATGTTCGCATTGTAGCGGCGAAGGTATCGTGCGCGAAGATGAAGTTATCAATATCAACATTCCGGCCGGAGTAATGGAAGGAATGCAACTTTCCATGTCGGGCAAAGGCAACGCAGCGCGCAGAGGAGGAGTGAACGGCGACTTATTGGTGCTGGTGGAAGAAGAACCACACCCGGAACTTATTCGCGATGAGAACGATTTGATTTATAATCTGCTGCTTACATTCCCAATGGCAGCCCTCGGAGGGTCGGTGGAAGTGCCAACCGTGGATGGAAAAGTGAAAGTAACCATTGCTCCCGGAACGCAACCCGGCAAGGTGCTTCGCTTGCGTGGCAAAGGATTACCTAACGTAAACCGATACGGTACCGGAGATTTATTGGTCAATATCGGAGTATATGTTCCCGAAAACCTGAGCAAAGACGAAAAAGCCCTGATAGATAAACTGTCCGATTCCAGTAACGTGAAGCCAAACGCATCGGCTGCACGTAACTTTTTCTCTCATTTCAGAAACATGTTTGAATAAAAGCAATACAAAAATCTTTGTTTCTGGCAAGGGAGCGACTGAGTAAGTCGCTCCCTTGTTGCATCAATGCAAGTTACGATATCAGTTCTGAAAAAAATAATTTGAATCGTGGTTAATGTGAAATATAGTTTTTATCTTTGGGATTTAAATTAAGAAGACGAGTAACAGCCTTATACAGGAGATATATACGAATTGCGACTTCTTATATACATCTTTGAGTTCGCATATATACTTGTTAGCAGCAGCGAAAAATGAAGATAGCAACTTGGAACATAGAAAGACTGAAGCACAAGACTGAAATTGAGCAAATAAATTCGATACTTGCTGGACTGAAAGTTGACATTTTAGTGTTAACTGAGACAGACGACAAAGTTGACTTGAAAAACTATAAATTTTGTATACAGACACCAAAACTCAAAGAGGTTCAACCTGACTTTTATTTGGGAAGTGAGAGCAGAGTGACAATTTATACGAATTACGAAATCATAAGACAACATGAAACTTATGACAAGTATACAAGTCTGTGCGTGGAACTTGAAACAGAACTTGGGACTATAATCGTTTACGGAACAATAATTGGAATCTTCGGAAACAGACATAAAAACTTTAAAAACGATTTATTGCAACAACTCAGCGACTATAGAAAATTGTCAACCGGAAAGAACTTTTGTTTAATCGGAGATTACAATATTTCATTCGCTGACAATTACTATTTTACAAACGAAGGACGAAATAAACTAATTGAAGCATTCAAGGAATGTAAACTGAAACTATTGACAGTTGACCGAACTGAATGTATTGACCATATTGCTATTTCTGAAAGTTTCATGACGAACCTAGAAACAGAAATAGACGAGTGGAATTTAGACAAGAAACTTTCAGACCATAAAGGGATTTACACGAACATGAAACACGACAAATAACGAACAAACGACTGAAAACGAAGCTGTATGCTGCTAAGGCACATATGTTCATTGACTGTCCTAACATGAAATTAATCTGAATCCGAATTTGTCAATTCTCAAAATTGAATAATTCCGAAAATTCTGGTTAAGACAGTTTGCAAAGACACCTAACAGATTTCAAAAACCTGTTAAGTGTTAATATCTGTATTGGTGCAACGAAACAAGGAATTTTATCATCTATAAATAAAACATTAAAGATGCTATGAGACGGATATTTATTTTGATTTCTATAATTACGTTGTTAATCACGAGTTGTAAAAATGAAGATTTAAGCAATGATTGTAAAAGTCGATTCTATTATTATAATTCTGAAAAAATAGTTGTAACTGAAATCCCGTATAAGGGTTGTATCTCATTTTATGATACCCTTTCAATCGAGACAGTAAATCAGATTTTAAATCAATACAAAGCGATTCATATCCTTTCCATTCCGTCAAATACCAACCATGCGATTGTATCTATTGACTCTGAAAATTGTAATGAAACAGATAAGCTTTTTGCTACTATAAAAAACGATTCCAGAATAAGTAACTGCAATAAATTTTTTATTTCTGAAAAAGGCTATTCAGTTGGTATTACTGATTTCTTTGTATGCAAATTAAAGAGCACTACTTCCTTCAATCAATTAATGGAGTTGGTAAATGATAGTCATACTAAAATTATAGATTCCAATACTACAAGTTGGCATTTTATTATCAGAGCTGACAAAAATTCTAATGGCGATGCGTTAGATATAGCGAATAAATTCTTTGAAACCGGGCTTTTCGAATATGCCGAACCGGAAATGTTTAGCCAGATGAATGCAAATTAAGAATAAAACCAGTTAGGGGTAAGAACCCCAAAATACAAATAAACCTCTGAATTTAAGAATATCAACCTTATGTTTAATCGAAAGCGAAGCGTCCGTTTGAAATTTCAAAACCGGATTATCAAATCTTGAGTCCCTACATTCAAACATTACAACTCCATTTATATAATTCGTACCTCCATTAACAGAGAAAGCTCCTCCATTAACAGAACTTGTAACTCCATTAACGAAGCATGAATCTCCATTAACAGAGTAGGCTCCTCCATTAACGGAACACAAGACTCCATTAATAGAATAAGCTCCACCATTAACGAATTAAGCTCCTCCATTTATAGACTGAACATTTGCATTAACAAAATCCAAGACTCAAACGAGAGAACTTTCCTCACTTGCTCCCGCTCGCGCCGATTTGCGATCGATATGTTGTTCGATAGAACAATAAATATTTGTGCCGCTTGGCTAGCCAAGAATCCTGATTCAGACAATAATTAGAATTTTAGGAGGTGAAGTTATCGAAGGTTACAGAGAGTTATTGGTTTTTAGCTTATTGCCTATGTTACTGAACCAAAATTGAGTTTTTGTTGTTAGAATTCTTGGCAAGCCAAACGGCAGAGCCGAGCGTACAAAATGATTTCAATTCTAATAATTTAAAATGAAGAGGTATGACAGTAACATGGATTATAATTGCCGTGGTTGCAATTTTGATTATTTTTGCATTGATTCAAAGCGCCAGCGGAATGCTTATTGAACGAAATGTAGTTGTAAATAAACCGTTGAAGGAAGTGTTTGATTATCTGAAACTGGTTCGGAATCAGGATGATTTCAGCATTTGGAACATGGAAGATCCAACTAAGAAAACTGACTTTGTTGGAACTGATGGTACAGTGGGTTATGTTTATAAATGGGACAGCCCGACAAATAAAAACGTGGGAGCCGGCGAGTAGGAAATTTTAGGTATTGATGAAGGTAAATCCATTCGGTACGAAGTCCGCTTTTTTCGCCCCATGAAAAATGTAGCGCAGGTATCGTTTCAAACTTATTCAGTATCCCCAACTCAGACTCAGGTGGAATGGAAGTTCAACGGAAAATCGGTGTTTCCGTTTAGTCTGTTGAAATCGGTTCTTGCCAACATGCTTGGAAAGGATATGCAAAAAAGCTTGGAAAACTTGAAAGGAATTTTGGAGAAATAGGTTTTAAATAGGCGGGGAAATCAGCAAGAAAAACAAAATACAATTATATGAATCAAGCGTTGTTACTTATTGATATACAGAACGATTATTTTGAAAGTGGAACCAATCCGTTGGTTGGTTCATACAAAGCAAGCATCAATGCCGGGAGGATTTTAGACCGCTTCAGGGATGATTCTTTGCCGGTGGTTCATGTGCAGCATCTTGCTTTAAGCCCAACCGCCACTTTTTTTCTTCCCAATACTCCGGGAGCTGAAATTCATGACAATGTAAAACCTTTGTCCGACGAGAAAATAGTTGTGAAGCATTACCCAAACAGTTTCCGGGAAACCGAATTGCTGGATTACCTGCACGAAAAGCAAATCACCGACTTGGTTGTTTGCGGCATGATGACTCATATGTGCATCGACACCACCGTGCGTGCTGCCAAGGATTTGGGATTTCAGATTACACTCATTGGCGATGCTTGTGCCACTAAAAATCTGAAAATCGGTCATGATGTGGTAGAGGCACACGAAGTTCAGAATGCTTTTTTGGCTGCTCTCAATGCTTATTTTGCAACGGTTGTGAAAACAAAGGAGTTTCTGGCTGAAAAATAAACCATAGACAAAGGCCATTAGATTATCAGTAACGTGTACACCCTATCCCGAAGGGATAAAATTTTAATAACCCCGTACCAGTGTAGCGAAGCGAAACGCAGTGCGGGGAGTTGATAATATAGAACAAACGACCCCGTAGCGGGTCGAATAATTCCCTAATGGTTCAACCTCATTCGGGGTTGAGGTTGTTTGTAGTTCATTTACCCCGCACTTCGTACGGGATTATTCAAATTCAACGCCTCCAGCGTTAAGGAGTTTTACAAGATAACATTTTATTTTAATGCTTATCGTACCCACAAAAAGCGATGCAATTTGTAACTTTGCACGTTTTTTAGCTATTCGGCAATAATTGGATTTGCCGTTTGATAAATTGTATTTTCAAATGCATTAAAAAAATATACAACAGGACTTTAAGATTTAAAATGGCAAAACAACATACTATCCAAAAACCGACCGGAAGACCCAAAGGTCCGAATATCTTCGGCGTTCTCAAGCCTTACAAATGGATGATCTTCGGATTGATTTTCTTCGCACTGATAAGCAACGGTGTGAATTTGGTGATTCCGAAAATAATTTCGCACAGCATTGACGATTTTTCAAAAGGTGCTTTTTCGTACAACAAAATCATCGTTGAGTTTTTGGTAGCAACGCTTATCATTTTTGTTTTCACCTTTTTACAGGGAATTCTGCAAACCTATGCCTCCGAACGTGTGGCACGTGACTTACGAACCAAGCTGGCCGAAAAGATTTCGCATCAGCAGTATTCCTTTATCCAACAGTCAAATCCTTCCAAACTACTTACCAATCTGACTTCGGATGTGGATTCCGTGAAAATGTTTGTGTCGATGGCCGTGGTCAGTTTAGCTTCTTCGATATTCATTGTTATCGGTGCCAGTATTTTGCTGATTACGATTGATTGGAAACTGGCTTTAAATGTTTTGGTCATTATTCCGGTTATTATCGGGGCATTTGGTATTGTTTTCGGGAAATTAGGTTCGCTGTTCAAAAAGAGCCGCGAAGTGGTGGATAAGCTCAACAAAGTAATCAACGAGAGTATTATGGCTGCCGCTTTGGTGCGCGTGGTGAATGCTCAGATTACGGAATACAACAAGTTTATGGAGGCTAACACACAAGCCCGTAACCTGGGAATGTCTATTTTGCGATTGTTTGCCACACTGATTCCTATCGTTGTTTTTGTAGGCAATATGGCTTCGTTGGCCATTTTAGTGCTTGGTGGCCATTACGTTATCTCGGGCTCTATGTCATTAGGTGATTTTGCGGCATTCAGTTCATATCTTGTTTTGCTTATTTTCCCTATCATGGTCATTGGGTTTATCAGCAATTTCATTGCGCAGGCTTCGGCTTCGTATGCCAGAATCTCTTTGGTGCTTGATGCTCCTGAAACCCGCGACAGCGGAACCATCAACACCACCTTGCTAGGGAATGTGGAAATGAAAGATATTTCGGTTAGTTTTGGTGAAAAACCGGTTCTGAAAGATGTTTCGTTCAGCATTAAACCGGGCACTCGCACTGCCATTATCGGACCTACAGCTGCCGGAAAAACACAGTTACTTTACCTGCTAACCGGATTGATTAAACCCAATTCGGGAACCATTACGTTCGATGGCATTGATCTCAACGAGTACGATAAAACCACCTTTCAACATCAGATTGGCTTTGTGTTTCAGGACAGTGTGCTTTTCAACCTGACCTTGCGCGAAAACATTGCCTTCAACGAGAATGTAACGGATGAGTTTCTGGCAAAAGCAATTGAAACGTCCGAGTTGAAGGACTTTATAGATTTGCTTCCACAGGGTTTGGATACCATTGTCAGCGAACGGGGAACCAGCCTTTCGGGCGGTCAGAAACAACGCATTATGCTGGCACGGGCATTGGCTCTGAATCCTAAAATACTGTTGCTCGATGACTTTACAGCCAGAGTAGATACGCAAACTGAGCAAAAAATCTTAGATAATATCGAGCGAAATTATCCCGATTTGACCTTACTGTCGGTAACTCAGAAGATAGCATCGGTTGAGAATTACGGACAGATTATTTTATTGGAAGAAGGAGAGATATTGGCTATTGGCACGCACGAAAATTTGATGAAAACCAGTCCTGAATACGTGCAGATTTTTAATTCACAACGCAGCACAAACCATTATGAGCTATAATCTTAACAGAGGTCGTGGAGGTGTATTTCAACCTACCGAAAAAGTAACTACCAAAGTCGTTCTTCAACGGCTTATGACGTTGGTGGG
>Ga0302296_1003521_pt1 | contig 10017 bp, 11 predicted proteins | sample III_Fen_N3_1_FD_194546 | JGI IMG/M metagenome (GOLD analysis project Ga0302296, IMG submission 194546) | Peat permafrost microbial communities from Stordalen Mire near Abisko, Sweden - III_Fen_N3_1 | ecosystem: Environmental > Terrestrial > Soil > Wetlands > Permafrost | place: Sweden: Abisko... | reverse complement strand
AACCTCAAAACAAAGATTTTGATACGGTTCCTGCTACAGGAGAAGTGGTTTATCTGCGCGAAAATTCGAACATCAGTACGGGTGGCGACAGCATCGATTACACCGACGACATTCCTTATTCGTACAAGCAAATTGCTGTGCAAGCCGCCAAAGCGCTGAATGTAGTCATCACCGGACTGGATATGATTATTCCGGATGTTTCAGCCGAAGCCACCGACGACAATTATGCCATCATCGAACTCAATTTTAATCCGGCTATTCACATTCACTGTCACCCGTTTCATGGCAAAAACCGGAAGTTGAATGAGAAACTGATGGATGTATTGGGGTATTGAGATTTGAAGATTTGAAAATTCGGGGATTTGAAAATGAAGATATCGGGCGGGGCCCCACGTTTGCAACAGTTTGTCCCGATTAATATCGTGAAGGGGTAAGAATTTTTTGGTTTGTAACTTAATTGCAGATGTATTACCAAACAAAAACTGCGTCAAAGACGCGAAATTAATAACCCCTGGTTCCCACTACCGCTTAAACGGGCAGTGGCAGTCTATTTAACTATTTTTCTTTTGGAATGGAAAGCTTTTGTTCTTTTCCACCCATGTAAATAGCTATCAAAACCAAATCCGAATCTTCCTTGTTTGTTCCATTGTGATAGGTATTCCTCACTTCAGCAAAAGTCGATTCTTCCTTGAATTTTTTGATCTGATGATCTTCGAGTTCTACCGTAAGTACACCTTTTACCACATAGGCAAAAACCGGAATGTTATGCTTGTGCCAACCTGTTGATTTTCCGGGCGGAATGGTAATTTTCAGCATAGTGACTTCAGGATCGGCAAAATCAGGATAAGTTATTTTTTGCCCGATGGAAGTGGTATCGGTACGCAACAGTTCTTTAATATTTAAGCCGCGGTACTGTGACCTTGCTGTTAAACTGATAATTGCAAGTAATGTCAAAGTCAGAAAATACTTTTTCATAGCGATTGAGTTATTCTATTTCGAATTATAAAGTGGCTATTTAAACCTGAAAGCCACATTTTTTAAGTAAAGAGAAAGTTACCCAACCATTTCGTCAAACAGAGTATTGAATGTTTTTTCCAAGTCATCGCTAAGCCCAGTATGGGGCCTTGAGGTTTGTATCGATGTACTGCGAACCGCGCTGAGCCATCGAAAGCGTTCAGCCGGATCCATAGATGCAATCGGTCCGCCCTCCTTTTCTCCGTCAGCGATGATGCGGAATGCCTCCAGATTTTTGCGAATCTCCTCCATCTCAGCGTCGGGCTTCAACATCAGTATCTTATCCTGGTAAAGACAGTATTTCATCCGAATGAATTTTCTCTTTTTACAGAATAAGATCACTCCGGCATTGACGAACTCTTCACGTTCGACTGCCGGAACAACCCGTACAATGGCATATTCATATTGATGTTTCTGCTGCATCCTGAACGGTTTGAATAAACTGGTTTGAATAATTTAGACGGTTACTTAAAAAAGTGAAATATACGGTTCTTAATTGCTCCGGTGTTTCGTCCTGTAATTCCCATTGAAGCCATTGGTCGGGAATCATTTGAACGATTTTCCTGATTTTTTCTTCAGTAATCATCTCCCTGCAAATCCGGTCTGCCTCTTCCATTTGTGTAGCCTGTGGAAGTAAAACATGATCTTTTATATACAGAAACGGGCTTATCGCTTTCTTCTCCCAACCTTCCCAGTTATATTGAAAATACAGACAGGACCCGTGATCAATCAGCCATAATTCTTTGTGCCAGATGAGCATATTTGTATTACGGAACGATCGGTCCACATTGGTAATCAAACTATCCAGCCATACGATTTTGGAGGCCAGAAGCGGGTCAATTTTAGTCACTACCGGATCGTAGGTGAAGGCGCCCGATAAGAAATGCAATCCCAGATTTAACCCTTGACTTGCCTTTAAAAGATCCTGAATCTCCTCATCTCCCTCCGAACGTCCAAAGCATTCGTCCAACTCGGCAAAAACGAGCTCAGGCACTTTTAAACCCAGCGCCCGGGCAATCTCGCCACCGATTAATTCAGCAATAAGCATTTTTACACCATGTCCTCCGCCTTTGAACTTTACCACATACTTGAAGTCATCATCGGCTTCGGCCAATGCGGGTAATGAACCGCCTTCCCTGAGGGGTTGCATGTACCGGGTGACTGTAACTGTTCGAATTGTATCCATTATGAAGGGTAAAAGTAATTATTATCAATTGGTAAAAAGAATGAAAATTGCCAAAATTTAAATTTTTCGGAATTGGAAGGGAGAAATGGCAAAGGGGGTGATCGTCAGGAAAGACCAGAAAGGTATACTATTCAATAATTAAAGGATCAACAAGCACAGGTCATCCAACTGGCTTGATTATTCGGTACGATTTTTATACCCAACCCAACGACAAAATAACATGTTCCGATTAAAGAGCGGTAAAGTATTTCTTTTTAAACCAGAAAGCCACATTGACCAAACCGATCATTACCGGAACTTCAACCAACGGACCAATAATTCCGGCAAAGGCTTCTTCTAAATTGATTCCGAAAATGGCGATAGCTACGGCATTAGCTAGTCGAAAAAATCAGGTTGGAAGAAGCTGAAGCCATCTTCCTGAAATAACAAGGCAAAGATTTTGAGACTATTCCGACAGTGGGTGAGGTGGTTTATCTACGCGAAAATTCGAACATTAGCACGGGTGGCGACAGCATTGATTTTACCGACGACATTCCGGATTCGTACAAATAAATTGCCGTTCGGGCAGCCAAAGCGCTGAATGTAGTCATCACCGGACTGGATATGATTATACCGGATGTTTCAGCCGAAGCCAACGACGACAATTATGTCATCATTGAACTGAACTTTAATCCGGCTATTCACATTCACTGTCACCCGTTTCAGGGCAAAAACCGGAAGTTGAATGAGAAATTGATGGATACGCTGGGGTACTAATTTGATAAAAAGATGGTTCGATCTTTTTTTGAGGATCGAACCGCCTAATCCGCCATGCGAATGAATTTTACTTTTCGTCGTAAGTTCCGTTTGAGTATGGACCAATAACCATCATCTTGTTCACATTGGGGAGATGGACGATTTCGGGCACATTAACGGCATCAAAATCGATGTAGACCAGTTTTTCTGTTTCAGAGCCGTTTCGGATGACATGCGCGCCGTCCGGGCCTGTTGGGAACGTAATTGCGTCACCTGCTTTAACTGTGATTTCGCCTTTCGGCGTGCGAACAATACCAGTTCCACTGATGATGTAAAATACTTCTTCGTTCATCTCATGATAGTGATAGCCGAAAGCATAATTTCCAGGTTCCACTTCCACGAAATTGACATTACATCTGCTAACATCAGCGCGGGGAATAACTGGTTTTACTGTAAACTCATTTCCATCCTGTCCCAATTTCTGACCTTCAATTGAATTGTAATTTTTAACTAATAGTTCTTTCATTGTTTTTCCTCCATTTTTAAATTTTTATAGCGTAAAGGTAGACGATATAAAAACCTCTTGCAATCAGGTTTGTAACGCACTTTTGGGTTAGAATTGTTAATTTTCAATAGGTTTCAAATGTATTTTTTTTTGATTTCAGATGTAATTTTTTCTTGGGAAGCAATATTCTATATTTCTATTACTCTCTTTTGGAGATTTTTATAATTTTGAGCCACTAAAAAATAGATTGATGAGAGAACTGGATTTGCTATATCCGACCTGTCCGGTTAGAAATGTCTTGAGTAGATTTAGTGATAAATGGTCATTATTGATTCTGATTAACCTATATCGGAAAGGGAAAATGCGTTATAAGGAACTAAAGAATGCAATTCCCGACATATCGCAGAAAATGCTTTCGAGTACATTAAAACGGCTTGAAGAGGATCATTTTTTGATACGTGAAGCGTATGCCGAAATACCGCCACGTGTAGAATATTCGCTAACAGATATGGGCAAAAGCCTGATGCCCGCGTTACAGACAATGATCGATTGGTCACTGGAGAATTTTAAGGAAGTCACAAAACAATAAACCAACGAGTTAATTTGTTGTGTAAATTCTCTTTTTAAACCAGAAAGCCACATTCACCAACCCGATCATCACAGGAACTTCAACCAATGGACCTATAACCCCGGCAAAAGCTTCTCCTGAATTGATTCCAAAGATCGCGATGGCAACTGCAATGGCCAATTCGAAATTGTTGCTGGCAGCTGTAAACGCAAGGGTAGTCGATTGCTCGTAAGTTGCACCGATTCTTTTGCTCATGTAGAATGAACTGAAGAACATGACCACGAAATAAATTAGCAACGGGATGGCAATAAGAACCACGTCCATCGGGATTTTGACAATGTATTCGCCTTTCAGCGAGAACATCACCACAATGGTGAATAATAAAGCGACAAGTGTTAACGGACTGATTTTAGGTACAAATTTGGTTTCGTACCAAAGCTTGCTTTTAACACGAATCAGGATAAATCGTGTTAAAAAACCTGCAATCATTGGGATTCCAAGGTAAATAAACACACTTTTGGCGATAGCTCCCATCGTAATTTGAGAAACGGTTTCGTTGACCGGAACACCGAACCAACCTGGCAGAATGGCTATAAAAACATACGCATAAACCGAAAACAACAGCACCTGAAAAACGGAGTTAAAAGCAACCAATCCGGCTGCATATTGGGTATCGCCTTTTGCCAGATCGTTCCAAACAATCACCATGGCGATGCAACGGGCCAGCCCAATCAGGATGATTCCGTACATGTACGGCAGGTTGGCATTGTTTTCGCCGGGGAACAGTTTGAAAAAGGTAATGGCCAGCACGAACATCAATATTGGCCCGACTATCCAGTTCTGAAACAAGGAAAGTCCAAGGATTTTGGTGTTTTTGAAAACGTCGCCCAATTCTTCGTACTTCACTTTGGCCAATGGCGGGTACATCATCACAATCAGGCCAATGGCAATGGGTATATTGGTGGTTCCGGATGAAAAGCTGTTCCAGAATTCGGCTACATTCGGACTGAACCATCCGGCAAAAACCCCAATAAACATGGCCAGGAAGATCCAAAGTGTGAGGTAGCGGTCGAGAAATTTTAAGCGTGTTTTCATTGTACTAATTTGAAAATTGGACAATTTGAAGATTTGAAAATGGATTAATGAGACTTGGAAGTGCTGATTATTTTGGAGAGGATGTTGAGGATTGACAGAAGCTTTTCTTTCAGGTATTCGTTTTTGGGGTAAGTCTTCGACATTTCGCAAAGCAATAACCAATATTCTGTTTCGTCGGCTTCTTTGGCAGCAATTTTTAGTTTATGGATAAAGTCAGCTTTGCTTTCTGCATTTTGAGCTTCACGAACATTTGCGCCAATTGATGTTCCGGATTTCAGCAATTGTCTCGCAATAACATACTTTCTATGTTCTTCAAGCAATTCAGAATATTCAATGACTTCCAATGCAAACTCAAGCGTGAGTTTTACAATCAGATTTTCTTTGTCGTTTCTCATATCGGCTTAATTTTCAAATCTTCAAATTGTCACATCTTCAAATTGTCTTGGTAGAACTTCCAAAATCCTTCTTTAATCTCATCCCGAACACGGATATATTCGCTCCAGATGAAATCATCCGTTCCAACAGCGTGCGATGGATCGTCGAAACCAATGTGGATTCGATGTTTTACTTTTCCGATGAACGCCGGGCAGCTTTCGTTGGCCCCACCACAAACGGTGATCACGTAATCCCATTCGTCATTCAGGTATTTTTCAACCGAGTCGGAAGTGTGGTGACTGATGTCGATGCCTGCTTCTTTCATGGCGGCAACGGCCTTGTGGTTAAGCTTACCGGAGGCTTCGGTACCAGCAGAGCAAACAGTGATGTTCGGATCGAACGACTGCAAAAAACCATGTGCCATCTGGCTGCGGCAACTATTCCCGGTGCAAAGAATGAGGACTTTCATATTTTTTGAATTTGAAGATTTGAAAATGTAATTATTTGAAGATTTGGGAATGTGACAATTTGAAAATTCGGTGATAGAATAATTTATCCTTATCTATTAGGCAAGTTTTTCATTTTGAAATTTTCAAATCAACTCATTTTCGAATCTATTGACAGACAAAATCATCTGGAAGCTCAATCTCGTCAAGAAATCCGGACAGTAAAATTTTCATTTCTTTTACCTTTTCACCATCCAGACAGTATTTCATTTTTACTCCTTCAACATGTCCTTTTATCAGTCCGGCTTCTTTTAATTCTGTCAGATGTTGATTAACCGTTGTACGGCTTAACGGAAGTTCTTCCGAAATATCGCCAGAAATACAGTTTTTCGATTTTGCCAGGAATTGCAGAATCTGGAGGCGGGCCGGGTGGGCGAGGGCTTTAAATAAATTCGCTTGCTCCTGAAGCGCTTCGTCGAATAGTTCGTGTTTTGCTGTGACCATTGTTTGTATTTTAATAATGACGTAAATATACGTCGTATTTTAACTGCGACGTATATTTACGTCATTAAACTTTGATTAATTTTCGGAAGTAATCGCTGATTCATTAATTTGGCGGATAACCAAATAAAAAGGGGCTGTTCCGGTTTCCCGAATACAGCCCCTTTCTGATGATCTGCTATTTGTTATGTCTGTTGCGATTTTTCATCATCGTCTTTATTGTTTTGTTTGCGCGTTTTACGTGCACGTGCTATTGTATTAATTTCGGTAATATATGTAATTACCTGATTGTACGCGGCACCGTAATTGTCAGAGTCGAGCTGACTGTAAAGTTGGAGCATCGATACCAGTTTGGTTAGTTCAAGCAACAACTCTTTAAGTACCGTCGTGGCTGCTTCCGATTCGTTTGTTTGAACCGTTTTTTCTTCCGATTTTTGTTGACTGACCGAAACGAAGGTATCCTCAGCGGCTTTCAGCGATCCGTAAAATACGATCACGCCAAGATCGGAGAGCAGTTGCTGGTTCTCTGGCTGTTCAAACTCCGTGAGTAAGGATAACAAGGTAGCCGATTCGGCTTTGTACCCAAGTTTGTAAATTTGCGAGCCATATTTGTCGATAATGGTATAAAGCTTAGCTGCCTTGCTCTTGATGTCCTCAATTAATGAAACCGACATCCCATGAAGAATGTCGCGCAGGCAGATGAACGCACAATCACGATCTTTGTCGGCTAAAACCGAAACGTCGGTAAAACTGTTTTTAGTCGTATTTTTCTGGTTCTTGACCAGTCGCGCAAAAATTAAACTTGTTTGGGCATGTAGGCTCCCAAACTTCGGGTCCAATTCAGTTAACGGTTGTGTTACATTTAAAATTCGTTGACTCATCGAAATTGCATCGCTTACCGACAAGATGGACATGAGAATTAGTTTTTCCATTGTGTAGATTTTCGTGAAACAATAATTTTATACCCGTACAAGTTAATTCTTTTTGTTAAACGAAACAATAGAATAACAATAATTTTTTGCTTGTTGCATAAAATGAATCACTTTTCCGCTGTCGGTGCTTAAAATCGACCTCAAACATAGTCTGATTCTCATTTAAAAAACCAGTTGTTTTATCTCAATTGGAATGAGCATTTTTTTGATTTGGTTTGGGCTCATATCAATTAGAAGAAGTGTTTCCCATTTCCAGAAAGCTCCAAAACAAATGGAAAGAATGTTTTTTATTTCCAGAAAGCTCCAAAACAAACGTTTTGAACGATTTTAGAATCGCAATGGCTTCAAAACAAATGGGAGAAGATTTTTGTGATTCAGGATAGGTTCAAAACAAATGGAAAGAATGTTTTTTATTTCCAGAAAGCTCCAAAACAAAAGTTTTGAACGATTTTAGAATCGCAATGGCTTCAAAACAAATGGGAGAAGATTTTTGTGATTCAGGATAGGTTCAAAACAAATGGAAAGAATGTTTTTTATTTCCAGAAAGCTCCAAAACAAAAGTTTTGAACGATTTTAGAATCGCGATAGCCTCAAAACAAACGGGAGAAGACATTTTTGAATCGCGATAGGCGCAAAACCGAAATAGAGCGCGATAAGCTTCTTTTGAACCGTAGTAATCTTAAAAGCGGAACAGCTTCCGTTTGCCTGGTTTGAAGCTACCGTGTACCCACATCTTTTCAGGCTATATATGCCTCCAATGATGTTCCGTTCCCCCGCCTGCCAAGGCTTGTCGGGCAGGTACGGAACTCTTTGATATATAACCTATCTGTGTCCGCGGATTAAAATCCACGGCTACGACATGAATCATCACTATGTGATTTAGATGTAAAAGCCGTAGGCTTGCTTCATATTGTCGGGATGGAATTTATTCCGTCCAAACGAATAAACACCACCAACCCTTTGAGAGCCGAAGGCTCGGGACATATGGATTTGAGGATACACGGTAGCTGGTTTGAAGGCAGGAAAACGCAATCCAATTCTTTGCCCAAACAAGTATTGTTCGGGCAAAGAATCAGGATTTTAAAATTTATTGTTTGGCGGTAACAGTGCCTTTAATAATTAAAACCAACGGCGAATTTACGGCATTCGAATTAACCGTAATTGACTTTGTAAATGCACCTACATTATTGGTGTTGTAGGTAACTTTTATGCTTCCTTTTTCGCCCGGGGCAACTGGTGTCCGGGTCCATTCAGGAACAGTACAGCCGCACGATGCTTTTACATCGTTCAGCACGATAGGCGCTTTTCCTTTATTGGTGAAAGCAAATATACAGCTACCATCACTCGCCTGAACAATTGTTCCGTAATCGTGTGTAGTGGCAGCAAAAACGATTGAATCCTGCGGAGTTGCCGGTTTGTCCTGAGCTTGAATGGTTAATGATGCGATAAACATCATAACCATCATGACGATTGATTTTTTCATTTTTAAATTTTTAAGAATTAAAATATTTATAATTAACTAATTCAGTACCAGTGTCGGGTTTTAAATATTATTCACATTATATGCTCAATATGAATCTTTAAACGGATCAATTAGATCACAAATGAATGAAATATTTAGCAGATGCAAATATAGATCAATAAATTTTACATAGTTGTGTTTTTTCTTAATGTTAGTTAATAATGCTCTTAAAATCAACTTGAATACTTAGTTTTGAATACAAAAACCAGATTAATTCATTAAACATTTATTAACGCCTTAAGTTTCAAAACCATGAAATCAACCCCAGTGCTTTTAATTTTAGCATTCCTTATCCTTTTTGCTCCCTGTAGTTACGGACAGTCCATTTCGCAATGGCGCGGAACCAATCGCGATGGAATTTATCCCGATAAAAATCTACTGAAAGTCTGGCCCGAAGCTGGCCCGAAATTGCAGTGGTCAACCGAAGAAATTGGAGCAGGCTTTAGTTCTCCGGTAATTACCGGAGACAAACTCTATATTAATGGTGAGATCAATCAGGTTGCAACTATTTTTGCTTTCGACCTGAATGGGAAATTGCTTTGGAAATATGCCAACGGACCCGAATTTTTTGGCGAAGGCTATTCTGCTAATTTTCCGGGAGCACGATCAGCGCCAACCGTTTATGATGGGTTAATTTATGTTTCTTCAGGAATGGGAAGAATTGCCTGTTTGGAGGACGCCACGGGAAACGAGAAATGGGCAGTTGATCTGGTGAAAGATTTGGGTGGCAAACTCAATTATTTTGGATATTCCGAATCGCTTTTGGTCGATGAAAGACTGGTGTATTGTTATCCGGGCGGCGATGAAACAAATTTCGTGGCGCTCGATAAATTGACCGGGAAAATGGTCTGGAAGTCAAAAGCAATGGGTGATCCGGTTGCATTTTGTTCACCTATCATGATCCGGCTTCCAGAGCGGAATGTTCTGGCAACCGTATCGCATAACTACCTGATTGGATTGGATGCACGGAATGGCGAATTGTTGTGGTCGTTTCACGAAGATTCGGTGAAACAGGAAGGCGATTACTGCAACACGCCAATTTATGCCGATGGATTTATTTACGATGTATCAGGAATTGAGAAAGGAACAGGAGCGTATAAACTTCAGTTATCGCCCGATGGCAAATCGATCAAAGAAA
>Ga0302296_1003518_pt1 | contig 10020 bp, 4 predicted proteins | sample III_Fen_N3_1_FD_194546 | JGI IMG/M metagenome (GOLD analysis project Ga0302296, IMG submission 194546) | Peat permafrost microbial communities from Stordalen Mire near Abisko, Sweden - III_Fen_N3_1 | ecosystem: Environmental > Terrestrial > Soil > Wetlands > Permafrost | place: Sweden: Abisko... | reverse complement strand
TGGAACCTCGAAAGGAAGCGTGAAAATTGAGTCGTACGATGAAAGGTCGTGTGCCCAAAGGAAACTTTGCTGACGCAATTCAATCGAAATCGGGAAGAAGTAGAACATCGAGATGAGGATCGGCATTTGGAAGAGCATTGGCAAACAGCCTCCCATCGGATTTACACCCGCCTTTTTATACAGCGCCATAACAGCCTGTTGCGATTCCATCTTTTTATCTTCACCGAATTTCTTCTGTATCTCTTCGATCTCAGGTTTCAACAACCTCATTTTAGCTTGCGAGATGTAAGATTTATAGGTAAACGGTGCGATGATCAGTTTTACGTAAATAGTCAGCAACAAGATGATCAGACCAAAGTTTCCAATGTATCCCCTCAGAAAGTCGAAAGCAGGGATAATGATAATCTTATTTACCCATCCAATGATCGTCCATCCAAGAGACAATTCCTGGTCAAGACCAACCTTGTATTGTTTAAGTGTATTGTATTGATTGGGACCGAAATAAAACCTTGCAGGGAAAGATTCAACGCCAGATCCATCGAGTGGAATCGTTAAATCAGCGGTCATATCAGATACAAAACTGGGGTCTTTGTCTCTTTTCTTAGTACTTACCTGACCATTGAGGAATGACTTATCGGCAATCAGTGCAGAAGAGAAGAAAAGGGTCTTGAAACTCACCCATTCAACCTTTGTTGTTAAAGCTTTGGTCTCCGATTTTGACGGTGAAATTTTATCAACTTCATCCTGCGCGAACTTATAATAAGTTGTGGCGTAGTTATCCTCACCAAATTTCGATACTTTCTCCTGGCGTGGCATCTCCTGCGTCCATGCGAAATTGATATAATCGGAATTTGCTCCCATCACTTTCTTAAGTCCGGCAGTTTTAATATCAAACCCGACCATGTAGGAATTATGCTTTAGCGTGTAGACGTATTCAACAGAAACCCCGTCGCCGGCATCGAGACGCATCGCCAACGATTTAGCATCACTCTGTTTGCCCTCGTTGTATTTTTCACGACCTTCCCTTCCTTTTGGAACAGCACCGCCTGTAACCGTTAAAACTGTATCGGAAACTGATGGTGTGAAAAAGAATTGATCGGTCTGGATGCTTTTATTATGAGAAAAGAAATTTAATCCAAAGCGGTTCTTGTCACCTTCGAAAAGAACGAGTGGCGCACCATTAAACCGTTTGTAACCTTTTAATTCGACAGAATAAATCTTTCCACCTTTGTTTGAAACCTTAACTTTCATCAGGTTATTCTCAAGCGTGATGAATTTCTCTGTTCCCTTGGCTGCTTCGTAGAAAACGCCGTAAAGGTTTTTAAGATCATTTTCAACACCAGCAACACCAGCGCTATCAGAAGGTGGGTTAGTTATTTTAGCCTGCAGCGTAGCTGTAACTGCCTTTGCTTCAACTTCAGCTTGCTGTGCTTTAGCAGCTTCAACCTGAATGGTTGAATCGTGCTGCCGTTTCGCCAACTCAACTTCGCTTTGCGAGGGTTTGTTAAAGTAACTGAAGGTCACAAGAATCACAAAAATCAGGGCCAGGCCTGTGATCGTATTTTTATCCATAAATATTAGTGATCGTATTTTTTATTTAGAGTTATCGAGAACTGATTTTATAAATGCGACAAATAAAGGGTGTGGTTGCAGAACAGTACTGCTATACTCAGGATGAAACTGAACACCAACAAACCAGGGATGATCCGGGATTTCGATCACTTCGACCAAAGTAGTGTCGGGATTAACCCCAACTGCTTTCATTCCGGCATCTTCGAACTGTTTCAGATAAGTATCATTAAACTCGTAACGATGTCTGTGTCTTTCAATGATTTTTGATTTGCCGTAAGCAGCATAGGATTTGGAATCTTTTTTCAGGTGACAGTCATATGCACCTAAACGCATTGTTCCTCCCTTGTCGGTAATCTCCTTTTGTTCTTCCATGAGGTCGATGACCGGAAATTTGGTTTCCGTATTCATCTCTGTAGAATCAGCACCACACATTTTCAATACATTGCGGGCAAATTCAATCACGGCAATCTGCATTCCAAGGCAAATTCCGAAAAAAGGTATTTTATTTATACGCGCATACTTTGCTGCAAGAATTTTCCCATCGATACCACGATGTCCGAATCCAGGGGCAACAATAATACCTTGGCATCCTTTTAGCTTTCGCTCGATATTCTCTTCATTGATCCTTTCGGAATGAATCCATTCGATGTTAACCTTGCACTCATTGGCTGCACCTGAATGAATTAATGCCTCAGCAATTGATTTGTAAGCGTCGCGAAGTTCAACATATTTCCCAATCAGAGCTACTTTCACTTCACGTTTCGGATTTTTACACCTGGCCAGGAAGTCGTTCCATTCTTTCAACTCTGGTGGATCACCGATTGGCAGACCAAGCTTTTTAAGAACGATCTCATCGAGTTTTTCCTCCCTCATTTTAATAGGGACTTCATAGATCGTAGAGACATCGATTGATTCAATGACGGCCTCTTTATTCACATTGCAAAAGAGTGCTACTTTCTCCTTGATACCAGGTGAAAGAGGATGTTCTGTTCTGAGAACCAAAATATCTGGTTGTACACCGTTTTCGAGTAATGTCTTTACCGAATGTTGGGTTGGTTTAGTCTTTAATTCACCTGAAGCCTGAAGGTAAGGAACCAACGTAAGGTGAATGAAAAGCGCATCGGTACCCATCTCCCATTTTATCTGTCGAACCGCTTCAATAAATGGTAAAGATTCGATATCTCCAACGACACCGCCGATCTCAGAGATAACAACATCAAACTTCTTCTTCGACCCCAGATATTTAATGTATCTTTTGATCTCATCAGTAATATGAGGAATGATCTGGACTGTTTTTCCCAAATAATCACCGCGTCGCTCCTTATTAATGACCGACTGGTAAATCCTGCCTGTGGTCACATTATTAGCTTGCGATGTGGGGGAATTCAAAAATCGCTCGTAGTGTCCGAGGTCAAGATCAGTTTCTGCACCATCTTCTGTTACGTAACATTCGCCGTGTTCGTAGGGGTTTAGAGTACCCGGATCAACATTGATGTAGGGGTCTAATTTCTGAATTGTCACCTTGTATCCTCTTGCCTGAAGTAGTTTAGCAAGGGATGAAGCAATTATCCCTTTTCCTAGAGAAGAGGTCACACCGCCGGTTACAAATATATACTTCGTTGTGGCCACAATAATAAGATTTTTTGTGTGTTCTAAAAGTTTGCAAAGTAACTAATAATAATCGTAATCAGCGTAACTTTAGATTAAAATAAGGTTACGTTAATACAATGAAAAAACCCGTTCCATTTGACCGGAACGGGCTTTTAAATATCAATAAAACATTAGTTTATCTCTTCCTGTGAATCGATGATCTTCATTTTTTCCTTGAGGTAATCAATCTGGACTTTAATTTTTTCCATTTGGACATTTACGCCCTCGATTAATGATTGCGCACCTTTACTTGATCCGAAGAACCCAACATTGTTGGCAAGTGTATTGATGTCACTCTCAAGTTGTTTTAAATGTTGTGCACAGCGGTCGCGTTCCATGTTTATCTTCGACCAGCCACGTGGAATTGAAGCCCAGTGTTCAATTTTGCTCTTGAACTTATAAAGGCCCATATCGTGATCATCCAATTTCAGCTGATCAAAATGGCCATCAATCAGACTATGGTATTGTGCCTGTAACTCTTCTTTTTTGCGGAATGGAACAAAACCAATCTCTGCCCAACGCTCCTGAAATTTTTTAAGCGCTTCGATATCTTCTTTCGCATTTCCCGACTGTTTGAAACTTTCGATCTCTGCAATTAAAGCTTTCTTAGCCTTGTAATTTTCATCCTGATCGCCTGTTACGCCAGAAAAATGGGTTGTTTTACGATTGAAAAATTCATCGCAGGCACTGCGGAAACGTTTCCAGATCAGTTCCGATTGTTTGCGTGGTACTGGTCCAACCTCTTTCCATTTTTTCTGAAGAGCAATTAACTTGTCTGTTGTTGCTTTCCAGTCGTCGGTATCTTTTAGTTTATCAGCCTGTTCACAAATCTCTAATTTAAGTGCAAGATTCTTGTTGAGTTGATCTTTACTCTTGTTCCAAAAATTACGTTTGCTTTGGAAGAATGCATCATTTGCCGCTCTGAAGCGTTCCCAAACTTTTGCATTCTCTTTACGTGGACCGAAACCTGATTTCTTCCATTCTTCCTGTAAAGCAATCACCTTCTCGGTGACATCATTCCATTCGCGTGGATTGTCAGAAGTAAAACCACAATATTGTTCTGCTAACTCACAAAGTTCCACCTTTTTCTGTAACTGTTCTTTCTGAGAAGCCCTTTCAATTTCGAAAAATTGCTGATATCGCTTGTTGATAATAGTAGTAGCTACCTTGAAACGTTCCCACAAATCTTGTTTGCCATCACGAGGTACAGGACCAATTTCCCGCCATGCTTCGTGAAGCTTTTGAAGATCTCTGAAAGTTGATAATGCATCGGCATCAGTCGCTGCAAGTTCTTCCGCTTTTATGCAAAGTTTTATTTTTTCGTCCATGTTTCGGCGAAGATCGAGGTCACGTAACTCGCGATTGATCTTCACAAAATCATAGAACAATTCAACATTATAGTGGTAATTTTCCCACAAATCCTTAACCCTGGTTTGTGGAACCTGTCCGATATCCTTCCATTTGTCCTGAAGATTGTTGAACTCCTGAAAGGTCATATTTATTGATTCTTCACTATTAATTAAAGATTTAATCTCTTCAATAATAGCGAGTTTCTTATAATAGTTTTCCTCTTTTACCGCTTCCTGCTTCTTATTCAGTTCTGCACGAAGATTTTTATATTCACGAAGAAGATCTTTTAACTCAGCTTCAAATGGATCTGCCTGAGGGTCAAATAATACTTCATCGTTTCCTAATGCTGTAAAAGCAAGTTTTTGCTCCTGAATCTCACTATTCCGAATCTTGTAAAAACATCCTTTGATTGCTTCGGCATGAGGTCTGATTTCGTCAATACTTCCTTCCGCCAATATTTTTCTTAAAGTATTAATTAGCTGAATTTTGCTATAAGAAGAATAGTCATGAATCGGAATTACATTTGCATCTGGTTCTTTGTCACTGAATAGATCATCGTCATCATCATCAGTAACTTCGCTAGTCTGAACAATCTGATCAATTAAAACTGTTTCAGTTTTTCCGGCTAATCCGGTAATTGGGGTAGGAATATTTTCATTATCAGCAGAAGGTTCAACTTCCTGAACATCTTTGACCTCTATTTCAACAGCTTTAACAACTTCCTCATTCGCTTCAACTTCATCCTGAACAGCAGCAACAGCATTTATCATCGGTTCTGAAACTACCTCGTCACTATTTGCAACAACATTAATCATTGTTTCTGAAACGACCTCATCAACATGACTAACAGCATTTATCGCTGGTTCTGAGACTTCCTCAACATCATGAGCAACAACATTAATAGTTGGTTCTGAAACTTCTTCATCAACATGAATAGCAGCAATTACCGTTGGAGTTGGAACTTCCGCTTCTTCAACAGCCGGAACTGCCAATAAATCAGATACCAATTCAGATTCTGGTAATATACTGGAGGAAGATTCAACTTCTTCCACCAATGTTTCAATTTTATTTTCAGGGCCTTCGTGAATAGCACCAGAGGTTGTAGCATCATCTTGTTCTACAGTTTCACTTTTCTCGAGAAACTCAAGTTCTTCGGATGTTGCGCTTTTTTTCAATTCGTTAGATTCCATCTGCAATTTCGTTACGGCGATTAAGCCAGGATGTGTGTTCAATATTATTTTTCACGAAAATAGATATTTACAAGCTAATACTCAACTAATTCGAAAACATATTTTTGAATCAAATAAAACAAGGGGCTGCAGTCGTCGACCGCAAACCCCTTAAAGTATTGTTTTTTAAAATGATAGATATTTAATCGATCTGAATATCTTTAGGTTCCTTTTCTTTGACTTCTTCCATTTTAGGAACAACTATCGTTAATATTCCGTTCGAAAAGCTTGCACTGATGTGATCGGTCTCTACCGTTTTTGGAATCGAAAAGCGCCTGATAAAACTTTTTAATCCGAATTCCCTTGACAGGTATTTTTCCTCTTCAGCAGGTTTTTCATCCACACTACCTTTTACAATTAGCAAATTATCCTGAAATTGAATTCCGATTTGCTCCTTCGCAAATCCCGGAACAGAAAGCTCAAGTCTAAAGTTGTCCTTGCTTTCAACCACATTGGCTTGTGGAATATCATAACATGTTTCATCTTTCAGATCGCTCAATAAATTATTTAATGAGCTATCTAATAATGCGTGGTAACGCAATGGGTTTGTAAATCTTAAAACATTCATAGCTTATTATTAAAATTGTTTAACACTAAAAATTTAATTCTTATTCATTGTGTTTCTAATCAATTGGTGTACCAATTCAATAATTCCGGCATTTTCATTCAAATAACGGCCATAATGACATCATAAAAACACCAAGCACGCCATTGTGTCATCTGAAATTTACTTATGATGAACCTGATTAGGCTTAATGCAATCTCTCAATTGCGAAGATCGATCGGGAATACTACTTTTACAAAAAAAAGTCATGCGTATTGATATTCTTACCGTCGTTCCTGAGTTACTCGAAAGTCCGTTCAATCACTCGATTTTGCAAAGAGCGAAAGATAAAGGGTTGGCTGAGATATTTATTCATGATATCAGGGACTGGTCGACCGACAAACACAAACGTGTTGATGATTACGCATTCAGTAAAGGTGCTGGAATGGTAATGACAATTGAACCGATTGATCTTGCAATCAGTGAATTAAAAAGTCAGCGCGACTATGATGAAGTCATTTTTCTTACGCCCGATGCGCGTCAGTTTGTACAACGCGACGCGAACCAATTATCGCTTAAAGAGAACCTGATAATTCTTTGCGGACATTATAAAGGGGTTGATCAACGCGTACGCGACCATTTGGTTACTATGGAGTTATCAATTGGCGATTATGTACTTACGGGAGGTGAATTAGCCGCAGCTATCGTAGCCGATGCCATTGTCCGATTGATTCCAGGTGTATTATCGGATGAAACTTCGGCACTCACTGATTCATTTCAGGATGGATTGCTAACCCCACCAGTATATACACGACCGGCAGAATATAAAGGGTGGCGTGTTCCGGAAATCCTACTCTCCGGAAACGACAAGTTAATTGACGACTGGAAGCAGGAACAAGCCTATGCAAGAACGAAAAAAATCAGACCGGATATGCTTTCTAATGATTAAATGGGTTAATGCGTTATTGCGAAAATAAGCAGGTTCAGCTTAGAAATTAAGATTTCCTACCCTAATAACTTAATTATAAAAACATTACCGTCTGCAAATTTGCCTGTAAGAACAGTACTTACAATGATCCTCAATATCGGTCTGAGTGAATGGAATGGCCATATTGAATATCTCTTCCAGTAATTGTATGAAATGCATTTCAAACTGATCCGAAATCGCCACAAACTCTACTTGTTGATTTCCGGTTTCTTTCGAACGAAGCGACGGATCAAAATCCTCTTCAAAAATTCCTCTTAAAGAGTATATCCCTGGATGTATTTCAGTTATCAACGATTGGTTTTTATGCAGAATATAGGAATAGACCAGCGTCTGAAAAGCTGCTTTATTCCTTGTTTTATTCTCTTTATCGAAAAGTGATGCTAAAACCGGAAAGCTCATTTCAACTTTGCCAGTCTTATAATCAAGAATATGCATTAATCCATCAATATTGTCGATGCGATCGATTATACCGCCAACAAAAACATTCTGCAATGAATCATTGATTGGAATCGTAGTATTGACCTTTTTCTCAAGTCCCACGACTTCAAAAGGTGAGCGTTTTCGATCTACCTCCAGCAATTGGATCACATATTTTTTAACAACCTCATAAATCAGCCAGTTCCGTCCTACAAGAATGACCTTTTCGTCTGGTTTTATCCCTTTGAAATATACTTCCCGGAAAGATGCAATAATGGTTTCATCAATTAATGCAGAATTATGGATGATTGAATTAATCATATCATTATCAACCAATTTACCGACAAAAGGCTGATAAATTCTTTCCATGGCATCATGAAAAAGGGTTCCAAAAATCATCGCATCAACTTCCTCCGAGATCTCATCAGGTTCGTCCAAACCAGCTGAATACCTGAAATAAAATTGTAAGGGACAGGTGAGGTATTTGTCTATGGCACTCGGAGATAAAGGCTTTTTCCCATTCAGGTAATCATTCAACCTGGCCATCACCTTTTCATCCTTCACAATACGAATTGGCTTTACGGCAATATTCTCCACCCCAAAAACGATATTGGTTTCGGTTATTTTAAATGTTGATTCCAGCTGTAGCTGATACAGATAGCGGCTTTTTTCGCCTGTAAAAAGGCCGCCAGCTCCTGAATCATAGACAAAAGTTACATTTTCAGCACGTTGCAATAACCTGTAAAAATAGTAGGCATACATGGCATTCTGCTCTTCTATCGTTGGCAACCCAAATACGCGCCTTAGATTATAAGGTATAAATGATCCGGAAGACGAAATTTTGGGCATAATGCCATCATTCATCGAAAGGAGGATGATATTCTTAAAATCGAGTGTCCGTGTTTCCAGAATTCCCATAATCTGCAATCCTTCAAGTGGCTCGCCATCAAACGGTAATGCGAGTCCGCTCAAGTATTGCAATAAAAAGCGAAAAAACGCCTCTTTCGAAACAAAATTATCCGACTCAAACACCTTTATTCCATCATTGACAAGAATGTCTTTGAGTTTATTTACAGCAAGATAGGACTGATATAGGTATTCACGGTAGATGGCCGAGTTTTCATCATGTGCAGCTTTATCCGGATTATCCTGAGCATATAAATCATCGGAAGTTTCATCATTTTCTTTCTCTTGCCAATGCAGAAAAATCACTTTTAATAGTTCTAGAAAATAATCCGAAAGCTCAATTATATTTTGAGGCGCAACAAACAACTGTTTGAAAATTTCATTTTTACCCAGAGCAATATCTGACAAATAGATTTCATTATTTGCCAAAATATTATCGATGAGTCTCTTACTTGTTAACGGCTCAAAATCGATAACCAATTGGTGACTCAATATCCGTACTACGTCTTTATTATAAAAAGAAACATAGTCGGCAGATTTTCGGGCATTCTTTTGCAAATCAATTAATTGCGATATCAGGCTAAAAACCGGTGTCATTTTAAGGGGAAAACCCATTGTAACATTTACTTTATCAATACTTTCAGGCAAAGCATTAATAACCGGTAGCAGCAACTCTTCGTCACATAGCACAACCGCAGTATCATCAAAATTCAGTTGTCCATTAAACTGGCGGACCAATTCGTTTGCTGCCACCTGCGCCTGCCCTACCTGTGATGCAATGTTCACAATTTTCATCGATTTTGGGGTCGACGTAAGCGAATTGCATTCAGGCTGGTACCCAGAATGAGGAAACCTGACAATATTTTTTCGCATAAAATATCCGGCTTCCTGCGTTTGATCGAGTAAATAATAGTTGTCGAAATCCCAATAAAACGAAGCCTTTCCAAGGCTCTGAAGATGATCGAAAAGTTCCTCTTCACAACGGTTCAATGCATTAAAACCTATAAATATAAAGTGTTTGTCCTTAAATAGTGATGAACTATTTTTCAGGCACTCTTCGACCACCTCGCGGTACAACATTCCTTCGTAGGCAATTCCTTCGTTCATCATCGAAGCCTTAAATTTTTCGTAAACGCCATTTAAGTCTTCCCAAAGCCTTATAAACTCCTGCTGATTTGGTGTTTTCTCTTTGTTGGAAAGCGTTTTCCAGAAATCACCAAGTCGCTCTATTTCTTCAGTTTGCAAATCGCTAAAGCGTTCATCAATCTCTTTAAGTTCTGTAACATTTGTAAACAGATCATGCGCATTTACCAAATATTTGTCCACCTGATCAAAATCGTGAATCAACATCTCGCCCCAAAAAT
>Ga0302296_1003517_pt1 | contig 10022 bp, 7 predicted proteins | sample III_Fen_N3_1_FD_194546 | JGI IMG/M metagenome (GOLD analysis project Ga0302296, IMG submission 194546) | Peat permafrost microbial communities from Stordalen Mire near Abisko, Sweden - III_Fen_N3_1 | ecosystem: Environmental > Terrestrial > Soil > Wetlands > Permafrost | place: Sweden: Abisko... | reverse complement strand
ATAAATTTTAAACATCGAATTACACAGATTCCACGAATAGATAAGAGATGAATTCGTGTAATTGGCGTAATTCGTAGTTTATACTCAGTAAACTATAAATTGATTACTTCTTTCTTATCACCGTCAGTCCATCTCTCAATGGCAATATCACTTTTTCAACACGCGGGTCAGCAGCCACAAAGTCGTTGAACCGACAAATTTCAATGGTTTGTTTATCGTTCGGTTCTATTGGTTTCAGCACCTTTCCGTCCCACAAAGTATTATCAGCCAAAATAAAACCACCTTGGCGAATCTTCGGCAATACAGCTTCGTAATACGCCAGGTACTCGCGTTTATCAGCATCAATAAAAACAACATCAAAAGTTTCGTCGAGCTTCTCTATCTCCGTCAGAGCATCGCCAATGTGCAACCGGATTTTATGTCCGTGTTCCGAGCCGGCAAAATTAGCCCGAATAAAATCCTCGGCTTCATCATCACATTCGATGGTGTGCAGTACACCCTCCTCGCCCAACGCTTCGGCCATACACAAGGCAGAGTAGCCCGTAAATGTGCCCAGCTCCAGTATACGTTTCGGTTGAATCATATGGCAAAACATAGCCAATGCACGCCCCTGAAATGCACCCGAAAGCATTCGCGGATTTATCATCTTCAAATGCGTATCCCTGTTCACCTTGGCCAAATAACCTGGCTCAGCATCCGAATGGGATAAAATATATTCTTCAAGTTTACTATCTGTCATTTCTAAAACGAATAAACGTCTGTCAATAATTATTTAAAACTACCCCAAATCCGTCAGCTGACGGAGCTTGTAGCTAGTATCGTCTCCTATATCTCAATTCTATAAATATATATATTGAAAAGCCTCGCATTCAAATTCAATTCGATAAATGCAGATCTTCTCGGACACCACTCTTAAAGTCCCCTTTAGGCCTCGGCGTGAGCTCAGTCGAACGGGGATTTAGGGGTAGTTTTAGGGAATTGTTTAAACATATCTCAGCACCGACAACTGCTCCTCCTGAAAAATCTCCTGCGCAATTGTTTGTAGTTCTTCGGCAGTAATGCTGTTTATTTTTTTACGCACCGTTTCCAGGTCATCAATTTTACCGTAACGCATAAAACTTTTGCCATAACTCAGTGCTAGATTTTCTTTTTGTTCGCTGCCAATGGCCATTTGCCCAAGTAGCTGAAGCTTATATTTCTTCAACGAACTTTCGGGCAAAGGTTGTTCGCGGAGTTTTTGCAGTTCGGCGTACACGAGCTGTTCGCACTTGGCTGCATTTTCCACATCGCAACCAAAATAGACGCTCCACATGCCCGTATCCACAAAGGGTTGGTAGTTCGAATCCACATTGTAAACCAGTCCGTGCTTTTCGCGCAGCGACAGGTTCAACAGGCTGTTCATGCCCGGACCACCCAGTATATTGTTCAGCAAATACAATCCCATGCGCTTGGGGTGATAGAGATCATACGCTCTGTTACCCACAATGAAATGTACCTGATGTGTATTTTTAACTATTTCGCGTCGCGACGGAGTGTAAACGGTAGGTGCCACACGTTCGGGAACGCGCTCGGGAGCAGATTCGGTAGTGAGGTATTTCTCAGCCCAACGAATCAACTGCTTGAAATTTATATCGCCCAGCGTAAAAAACACCATCTCCTGAGGAGAATAATGTTTCGCCACGAATCGTTTGGCATCTTCGGTGGTATAGTTGACCAAGAGTTCCGCCTTACCCAAAATATTATGACCAATGGCATGGTGCTCGAAAAGCATTTCTTCAAAGTCGTCGTAGATAAGTTCCGAAGGACTATCGTTGTACGACTGAATCTCGTCCACAATAATCACCACTTCCTTGTCAATTTCCTTTTGCGGGAAAGTAGAATGCAGCACAATGTCTGCTATCAGCTCCATGGCACGTTCGAAATACTCGTTCAGCACCGTGGCATAAACGACCGTTTCCTCCTTCGAAGTAAAAGCGTTCAGCTCCCCTCCCACATTCTCCAACCGATTGATAATATGACTCGAACGACGTTTTTCGGTTCCTTTAAAAAGCATGTGCTCGATAAAGTGCGCCATGCCCTGCTCCGCATCCGCCTCGTCGCGCGATCCGGCATTAATCACCAGGCCACAATAGGCCACGGCCGAAGTATCAGGTTTATGAATTAGTTGAAGTCCGTTAGAAAGTATATGCGTTTGGTAAGTCATTCTGCAGTTTGATGAAAAAGAAACGCAAAGGTACATTTTTTTCAACAAAAGGAAAAATTAGCACTGGGGATTGGGGGAAAATAAGTGGAGAAAGGATTGGGGGAAATTGATTAGTCAATTCGTTGCAACACTATGTGCCGGGGAAGAAATCAAATTGTTTATAAAAGTCAAGAACCTTTTCGTTTCCAACTCCTACCAACAGATTTTGTTCCGTAGTTCCTTTTTCGATTAACCAGTCGATGGCATTGTTTATCAATTGCTTTCCCAAACCGGATTCTCGATGCGACTCGTCAATGTAGATTGAATCGATTTCACCTACTTTAGGATTTGTCTTGTCAATCGTGCTGATACAATATCCTATGGCTCTATTTTCTCCATCAACAACTGCATCGATCATTATTTCTGCCGATTTATCCATCAATTTTGTTTTTCGCTTCTCCCAATTCATGTTGTCAAAACGATGTTTGAAATTAAGGGACAAATCAGAATGCAAAAGATTCAACTGCTCCCACAAAGGTTGAATTAAATCTATCTTATTTATGTCAAGACGTTTTATCGAATAATTCTTCATGGTTCTTATATTTTAGACATTACTTACGCAAAGCAAAAGTACATTTTTTCAATAAAAAGAAAAATAAGTGCTGGAGAAGGCAGCGACAGTTCAAATACCATTAACCAAAAAGCTGCTGTAAAACATAATATTTAAGTATCTGCATTTGAAAAATAATTTATAATTTTGAACCGTTTGTTACAGTTTACCCATCAGTTACTTAGTACGCCTTAACCACGTACGGAAAGAGTTTGTTTGTCGCATATACCGGTAATTCACACTTCGGTTATCCACATATTTCCACCCGCCTCTCCTTTTTCGGGGAGAAGCACCACGCATCCCCTCCTCTTTGAGACAGCACCCCGCCCTGCAACCGTTCATTTTCAGACAGCAGGCCGCGGGGACAATTTAATCTGAGTCTGAAAAATAGCGGACGAAGTGAAAGTCCGTTATCTGTTCCAAGTTTTACAAAAAAAGAGAGTTTATAAAAATGAATAACATACATAATCTGAGTATTCCACAACAGGTACTCGACCAAGCAATAGCAAGAATAAATGAGGCTGGAGAAATACTAAAGCCATATCTATTAACACTTACATCGACTGAACGTTCGGATATGCCTAAAATGGGTGATAAATCCAGTGCATTTGTACAAATGGCATTTGAATACAGCAAAACAAATCCAGAATTTGCCCCTAGGTATATGAATTTGGGCGATTTTGAAATAGATTTTGTAGATTCTCAAAATCTTATATCTACATTGAACACTGTTACACAACTAACCAACGGAATTGACGACACCAAAATGGTCGCAGGAAGTGAGGCATATCAAGCGGCATTGTTGTACTATAACGGTGTGCAAAAAGCTGTAGATATGAATATCCCGGGAGCAAAAGCTGTTTATGAAGAACTGAAAAGCCGCTTCCCTGCACGAACAAAGCCAAAAGTATCTGTAACTGTCTAGTTTCAATCGGCAATATCCGAAGCCGATAAATTACAACCTTGAGTCCGCCTCTGCAAAGAGCCGGACTCTTTTTTTCGCAGCTTAACCTCCGAGCTTAAGCACTTAAGGCTATTAGTCGAAAGTCTAACCTTTTTGCTTAGATAGCCGAGCAAAAAGGTTAAGAGACTAAACTATTTTGAAGGATTCCTAAGCAAAAGGATTAAGAGGCCAGGCCATTTTGGATGAGGCCTTCCAAAACAGATTAAATGTTCATCCTAATTTAGAGAGTGGACAAGCAAAAAGAGAACCAGTTGGAGGTTTTTGGAAAGAAACGAACCTCTTGAAAATATAAAGCATAGCAACAACCTTATATTTCGTATTTTAATTTGAAAGTCAGTTTCAAACAACTTCTAATTTATGATAAGTTGAAAATCAAAAACAGGAGTATTGATACAGCTAAATATGAAAAAAAAAACTATATTTGCGTTTTATTAGAATTATAACATTACCTCAATAATGGCTGCATCTGTTTTCATTGAAAATATAGAAAAACTGAACTTTCCTTTTTTGACTAAGTCAGAAGATGGAGGTGTTGTTTTGACAGCCAACTATGATAAATTAGACCGCACTTCAACTTCCCCCGATATATTATTTGCATTAGAAACAGCTAAAGAAAAATTTGATGCCGATGCTGTTTATTTCCGTTATTTTGCAGATGGAAGAGGTGCTGTTCCTCAAATTTATATTTATGACAATACTAACAATCACCTAACTGATAAACGTAGAGACATTCATGTTAAGGTTTGGAGTGGTTGCCAAGTGCCGATGTATTTCATTATTGATAAATCGGAAGTGTCTGTTTACGATGCGAGGGAAAGAGCCAAGGAAGATCAAGGAAACCAAGCATACGAGACAATAAAACTTACGGGAGAAGCAATTAAAAGCTTCTCGGCTCAGAGTTTTGATGATGGATTGTTTTGGGAAGAAAAAAAGAATGAAAAGCATTTTAAGTTTGAGAAATCGGCTTACCGGGATTTAATAAGCGGTCTTAAAAAAGTATACAATGGATTTCAGAAAGATTCAGGCTTAGATAGCCATGTTTCCTTAAAATTATTGGTACAATGCTTGCTAATTAAATATCTGGAAGAACGCGACCAAGAAAATAAAACCGGATATTTTGCAAGTACTTACTTTCAGAAAAATTATAACTGTAAGGACTTTTGTGATGTCATTCGTAATGGAAAGCTACTTGATTTACTTGATCAATTAGCAGGTGATTTTAATGGTAAAATTTTTGAATGGAACAAAGAAACTGAAGCTAGTCAAAGGGATGCTATTTGTAAATCAGAAGTTACACAATTGGCGTATTATCTAGATGGTACAGTAAAAGATGATAATTACGTTATTTGGCGATTATATTCTTTTTCTCATTTACCTGTAGAATTGATTAGTTCGGTATATGAAGAACTTCTGACAAACAGTAAGGACATTGTTTATACTCCTGAAATGATTGTGGGTACTTTGGTGGATGAATGTATGCCCCTAAAAAACCCTAAGAAGGATTTTAAACTCATCGATGTAAGCTGTGGATCGGGAATATTCTTGGTAAAAGCCTACAAACGGATTATTCAATGGTGGAGATACGAAAAATGGATTGAAACCGGACAGCTCGAAAAACCAACGCTAGATACGCTTAAAGATCTTCTTTTAAAGAGCATATATGGCATAGATATTCAAGGTGATGCCATTCGATTATCAGTATTTAGTTTGGCGTTGGCTCTGTTGGATGAAGTTGATTTAAAGCCACCTGTTTGGCAAAAGTTAAAATTTCCAGACTTAGGGGAGAAGAATATTATTTCAAAAGACTTCTTTAAATTTATAACCCAAAATCCAGTTGCTGATTTCGATTTAGTGATTGGGAATCCTCCATTCAATTTACAACCTGTTGAAGGAAAAGAACCGAAAAGAAATGAATATTTTGCTAATTTAGTTATTCAATATGGCTATAAAGGTGAATTAAAAATCCCAGACGAGAACCCTGCTTTACATTTTTTGGTGCAAGCCATGAAGCTTTTAAAGCCGGCTGCTTTGCTTTGTCTTATACAGCCTTCAGGTCCTCTTTTTTACCAGAAAGATGTAGAATTTAAACAGGCACTATTTTCTAAACATAACTTATTACAAGTAATTGATTTTACTAAGCTATCCGATGTATTGTGGGGATCTAAAAATGTCGCTACAGCAGCTGTTTTCATTCAAAATTCAGAACCTGATAAGAATGATGTTTTGCATGTGGTAGCAAATCGTACGTTCTCGAATTTAAATCGTTTGTTTCTCGAATTTGATCATTACGATTTTCATATGATCAACAAAGATGCAGTTATTAATAGTGTCTTTGTTTGGAAATCAAATTTGCTTGGAGGTGGAAGATTAGCTCAATTAGTTGAGAGACTATCGCTATTGCCTACCTTGGGCAAATATTTAAAACAAAAAAAGAAAGAAAATAATTGGATTTTTGGAGATGGATTTATTAAAGGAAAACCAGATAGTGAATTGACACCTTCTGATTTTGAAAAGAAAAAGGGTGGATATTCATCTGCACCATATCTGACTGGAAGTGTATATTTTGAACCAGAAGATTTTGATGAAAATGGTATAAGTAAAACAGATATCTTAGATTCAAAGTACTTTCAGTGGAAACGTCAACCTAATCTATTTGAAGCACCACTATTGTTGATTAAAAAGAATATTGGGCGAAATAGTATTCCTGTTTTATATACGGAAACATCAATTTCTTTTAAAAATGAGATTGTTGGAATTCATGCTCCGTTAGCAGACAAAATTTTACTTAAAAACATTGAAGCTATAATTAAAAACAATCAACTATTCCGATTCTACATATCAATTACAAGCTCTAGGTCAGGAATAAGTAGATCTATTTCAACGCTTCTTCAAGAAGATATATTAAGTATCCCAGTTTCTGAAGATATAAGTCTTTCAAAAACAGAACAAATTTTAATACATGACACCTTGAATTATCAATTAGATAATGGAGGTTTAGCTATTGGTAAAGATTCTAACGGAATTGATATAAATAGTTTTTCAGATGTTTTTTGTCAAACATTAAATAGCGTTTATCAGGTAGATAACAAAGCATTTCGGCTATTCAAGATATTAGATGCTGGGAAATATTACGCTATCCATTTTGAATATACAAGCGAAAATTATAGTACGCAAACAGAAGAAAGAGCTAATCTCGAACAATATATTGAAGAAATTATTCCTACAAAAAAGAATGAGAATAAAAGCTATCATACTCAACGGATTCTGAAAGCCTATGGTAAGGATTGTATTATACTTGCCAAGCCAAAGCAATTGCGTTATTGGTTGCCTTCCATTGCCTTGAGAGATGCCGATGAGGCATTTGCCGACTACATTAAAGCCCGATATTATTAATGCTTAGGAACAATATACAAACATATAATGCTCCAAAGCCAGATGACCTTAGTGTTGAACCAAAACACGAGGTCTCTGTTTTGTTACAATTTATTGATTGTACTATATCCGGTTTTTGCCCATATTATCAAGCCATCAAAGATTCCGATAAGGAGAATAGAATCAGTGACTTTCTAGTATATTATTTCAATACCTGTTTGAGGGAAGAACCATATTCCGGATTTTCTCCATTTTGTTTTGGAAAAAATCCTACTCAGCCTAATTCAGACAAAGAAACCGATATTGGAGTAGTCATACTAACGAAAGATATCAAACCTGTTACCATCATCGAGTTTGAAGCCAAACGATTTTCTGAAACTTCAAAGTACAAAGAATATGTTAGCGGTGTTAGAGGGGGTATCGAACGGTTTAAAAGAGGAGAACATGCATCACATTTATCTGTTTGCGGCATGTTTGGATATGTTCAAAGTCGAACATCGACAACTTGGATTGATAAAGTAAATACATGGATTGGAAAATTATCGCAAACAAACACTGACCCTGACATTGATTGGACAAGCCCAAATGAAAAACTAAGTCCGCTTGACTCGTTTCAAAATATCGAAAAATTGCAATCAGTAAATGATAGAAAAACAGAGCCAAACTCTATAAAGTTATATCACTATTTTATTGATTTGAATTAGTCTTAAACCATCAAGCGCAATATAAATCCGACATATATCCCCAAAACCAAAAATCCCCTCAAACCGAATGAATCGATTTGAGGGGATTTTGTATTACTTCTATCATGACAGGTCGCGACCTGTCACTACATTTACATTATTGCTTGTTCGAAATCGCGGAACAAATCCTCTACATCTTCCAGTCCTACCGAGATACGAATGGTTTTGTCGGATACGTTCATTTCTTTGCGCACCTCGGGGGTAAATGTCCCGAAAATGGTGCTGGCAGGATGAATGGCGAGGCTCACATTATCGAACAGGTTGGTGGCACGTTTTACCAGTTTCAACTTGTTGAGGAACGTAAAGCAGGCTTCGCGCGACTCTAAATTGAAGGTAAACATAGCGCCGGGCTGTTTGCCAAACTGATTTTTACTCAGTGTATAGTATTTGTTATCGGGAAGGGCAGTATAGTTCACCGACTCCACCTTAGCGAGCGTTTGCAGACGTTGTACCAATTGCAGACAAGTGCCGGTGGCACGTTCGTAGCGCAAGGTCAATGTTTCCAACCCAAGGGTTTGCATATAGGCTGCTTGCGGAGTCATATAAGCACCGAGGTTACGGTGAATTTCCTTGCGAAGCTTAGCGGTAAACGCCGCCGGTCCGAACTCCTCGGCCATAGCATGCAGCTTAGGTGCCGAAATCCAGTTGAAGTTGCCATAGTCCAGAATCAGACCACCCAAACTGGTAGCTCCACCCGAAATATATTTTGTGCTCGATACAATCTCGATGTTTACGCCCCAGTTTTTGGCCTTAAAAGCCGAAAAAGGGATTATGGTAGTATCAGCCACCAAAGGAACTCCCGCTTTTTTAGTGATTGCCGAGATAGCCTTCAGATCCACCACTTCCATTTGCGGATTGGTGATAATTTCCAAAAAGACAGCACAGGTATTATCATCAATATGTGCTTCTACTTCGTCTGGGTTCGTCAGGTCGCAAAAACGTGTTTCCACGCCGAATGCAGCCATAGTCGATGCGAAGAATGAATAGGTATTACCAAACAAATGGCGCGAAGTAACGATATTGCTACCTGTTTGCGCCAGCGTAAGAATAACATTGGAAATAGCTGCCATGCCCGAGTTCAGAGCCGTTACACTAAATGCACCCGTCATATTTTGCACACGGCTTTCGAAATACTGCACCGTGGGGTTTGTAATGCGTGAGTATGTATGTTCGGCTACCTTTCCCATAAACGCAGCTTCCATCATCTCGGCCGTTTCGAATTCGAAAGCAGCACATTGATAAACCGGCATGCTCAATGCACCATAGGCATCAGGCTTTGCGTAAGGGGTGTGGAGAATTTTTCCAGTAAATGAGAGTTCTTCGTTGTTCATCTTCTTATTATTTATCAGGAGCAAATACAGTTATCAGTAAGCAGTAAACAGTAAACAGTTATCAGTAAGCGGTAAGCATTTACTAATAACTGTTTACTGATGACTGTTCACTGATGACTGAAAATTGCTATCTCAGTTTCGCTCCTAGTTTTGTTTCAAAATTGCCTTGCAATTTCTTCATTATCGGTTCTATTTGTCCGTCGGTAAGGGTTTTGGTTTCGTCTTGCAACACAAAGCTTACAGCGTACGATTTTTTACCTTCTTCCAGGTTTTTGCCTTCATAAACGTCGAACAGATTCACGCTTTTCAGCAGTTTACGTTCGGTTTCGAAAGCTATTTTTTCTATTTCGGCAAAGGTCACATTCTTATCAAGTAACAACGCCAAGTCGCGTTTTACTTCGGGGAATTTCGCCAGTTCGGTATAACGCACTTTTTGGTCGCCAAGTTCAGCAAGAATAGCATTCCAGTTCAAATCGGCAAAATACACTTCGGCATCAATATCCATCATCTTGCGAATCTTTGGTGATACAATGCCATACACTGCCAATTGTTTTCCGGAACGGGTATAAACGGTCAATGCTTCACTCAACAGGTCGTTGGCATATTCGCCCACCACCAGTTTACTCATGGTAAAGCCCAAACGTACAAATACATTTTCTACAAATGCTTTCAATTCGTATACGCTCGATTTTTCTTCAGCAGCTACCCACGATTGAGCACGCTTGTTGCCGGTGAGCCATAATCCAAGATGAAAATCTTCGGAATAGGCCGACAATGCTTCGCCTTCTTTTTTATTTTCGGCATTGTAATAATAGCAATT
>Ga0302296_1003516_pt1 | contig 10023 bp, 7 predicted proteins | sample III_Fen_N3_1_FD_194546 | JGI IMG/M metagenome (GOLD analysis project Ga0302296, IMG submission 194546) | Peat permafrost microbial communities from Stordalen Mire near Abisko, Sweden - III_Fen_N3_1 | ecosystem: Environmental > Terrestrial > Soil > Wetlands > Permafrost | place: Sweden: Abisko... | reverse complement strand
CTGGTTCAACTACCCTTCTGGGTGTTGATAAGGGAGCTTATCCAAATTCAATGAAAGTTTTGTTTGGTATAAACGTAACATTTTAAATTCTGAAATTATGAGAACAAAATTTATATATATATTCTTCTGTATTACAGGCACTTTACTATTCACTTCCTGTGAGGATCGATTGTTGGTTGAACAGCAGGGCGCAACTTCTGTCGAAAGCTTCTATAAAACCGATGCCGATGCCGAACAGGCAATGGCTGCCGTATATTTTCAGTGGAGGTCACAAGCCTATAACGATTTCTTTTTGAAAAACTGTCTTTCCGACGATATCAATTCTGGTGGTGGTTCAAGGGGAGATAACGCCATACTTGAACAGTTAAACGAATACAAGTTTAGTATTTCCAACAGCACCATGAGCGGATACTTTAGCGGATTATATACTTTGATTTACAGGGCAAATCTGGTCATAAATAATTTTACTGAAGAATCGAATACAAAAAAGAAGACTATTGCTGAAGCCAAGGTGGCCAGAGCATGGGCTTATTTCAACCTGGTCACTTTGTGGGGGCCAGTACCATTGGTGACTAAGCCATTATCACCCAGCGAATATCAACAACCGAATGGAGTTGTAAAAGATATTTGGGCTCAGATTGAAAAAGATCTAAATGAAGCTATCTCTTCTGGAATTCTTCCTGAAAAAGCTGGCGCAACTGATAAAAGTATTGGTGCCAGATCATCGAAACAATATGCAATGGCATTATTAGGTAAATCACAACTTTTTGAGGGAAAGAACAGCGAAGCAGCTACTACTTTAAAGGCAGTTGTCAACTCAGGCAAATATTCCCTGATTGCTGATTATGGCAATGTTTTACGTAAGGTTGAAGATTTCGGTACTGAAAATCTATTCGAGGTGAACTCTATTAACGATGGCGATAATGCTTTTAATCAGGGCACTACCATTTTAGGTAACATGTATGGATGGAGAAGTGATAAAATGTCGCTTTTGGGCTATTACATGAAAGTCCACGATTTATATCCTGGTGGATGGGGATTTTCTAACCCTACGAAAGATTTGTACGATGCTTTTGTAGAAATGGAAGGAGCCAATGGTTACCGGTTGAACAATACCCTAAAAACTTACGAGCAAGTAAAAACCATTGGAGCACCAGTTGCCCCAGTTACAATCAATGCCGGAACAAGCCTGTATGGTCACGAAGGATATTTTAGCTGGAAATTGAGGTTTTTAGGTTCAGAAGTAATCACCAATTCATATGGCTTAGCAACCGATAATAACTACCGGATGATGCGCTATGCCGAAGTTTTACTGCTAGCAGCTGAAGCCTGCCTGCAATCAGGCGATCAGGTCAATGCATTGAACTACATTAATCAAATCAGAACCCGCGCTAAGGAGCCGCTTTTAACAGCTGTTACCCTGAATGACATCAAGAAAGAAAAACGACTTGAACTTTGCTTGGAGTCGGTTAGGTTTCAGGATCTGGTTCGCTGGGGCGATGCCGCAACAGCATTGGCTAACCGCGGAAAACAAGTTCCGGTTTTCAACGGTACATCTGTTACATATCCTTATACAAACGAGACCTACGGATTTAAGACTGGAAAAAATGAATTGCTTCCATTTCCTGAACACGAAATGGGTGTAAATCAAAATATCAAACAGAACCCAGGCTGGTAAAATAAAGATTTAGTGTGAGTTCATCAGGAGGTTGTTTTTGCTTTTTCTCTTCTCAAAAGATAAATCTTAATGAAGGCAAAGGTCATAAACAACCTCCTTTCTTTTAATAAATTAAATAATCTGACTATGATCAGTTTAAAAATTATTTTAGCAATTATTCTTTTGATCTCGGGGGTTAATGCAATAGGTCAGGCACCAAGCAAGGGCAAACATTTACCTATTATCGATGTGCATGTGCATACGATGAAGATCAATCCAAACTTTACTTCGGAAATGTGCCCCTGGTTTTTAAGTAATATGCCGGGTAGTGATCCGAATGAAAAAATGGTTTTCAGCGCTTCAGGCAATTGTGCCAACCCACTGAAACCAGCTAAAAGCGATGCAGAAATGCAGGCTGCTGTGATGGAAACTATGGAACGGCTCAACATGACCATGGTTGCATTCAGTGATGCCGAGATTTTACACAAATGGTTTAATGCCGCACCAAAAGGCAGAATTATACCTGGAATAGGCGTTAGCAATTCAAAAGAAATGACAGTGCAAGCTTTTCGCGATTCCTTGTCAAATGGATTTTATAAAGTAATGAGTGAAGTTGCTCCACAGTATCAGGGAATGTCGCCAAGCGATTTGTCACTCGATGCTTACTTTGCCGTTGCTGAAGAACTGAATATTCCGGTTGAAATGCATATGGGAACAGGTGGAAACGGGATGGCAAATATCACACAGCCTAAGTACCGGGCATCAATGGGAAACCCACTTTTATTGGAAGACTTGCTGGCTCGTCACCCAAAAATGAAAATATGGGTTCAACATGCCGGTTACCCGATGATTGACGAACTGATTGCCTTAATGGGGGCGAATGCTTATGTGTATTGCGATATTTCAGGTTTTATTTGGAGCTATCCGTTGGATGAAATTCATGCCTATATCAAGCGACTGGTTCAGGCCGGATTCGGTAAACGCATTATGTACGGAACCGACTTTATGATGTGGCCCAAACTGTTCGAAACATCAATTGGTGTGATCGAAAATGCCCAATACCTGTCGTTCGATCAAAAACGCGATATTTTATTTAACAATGCCGTCCGTTTTTTTAGACTGGATGAAAAACAATTTAAATAACTTTATCAAGTGATTTGAAAATCACATGCTCTACCTGCTGAATTACGATTTTCACCATTAAACAATCATCAATAACAATGACTGAAATGAAGCGAATATTTTTTTTCTTGTTGACCTTTATCCCTTGGACTTTATTTGCACAGTTGGACGCTAATTTACCAAAAGTGAAAATTGCCAATGGAATGTTAGAAGGTGTTTCTAGTTCGGGGATCACAATTTTCAAGGGAATACCTTATGCTCAACCGCCAGTGGGTGAATTACGCTGGAAAGCCCCTCAACCGTTTAAAGATTGGGATGGCATTCGCAAAGCTGACCAGTTTGGCCCACGTGCCATGCAAAAAGCCCTTTTCGGCGATATGGCTTTCCGATCAAATGGCGTTAGCGAGGATTGTCTTTACCTGAATGTCTGGACACCAGCTAAGTCATCGACCGAAAAATTACCAGTCCTGGTTTATTTTTATGGGGGTGGTTACATGGCTGGCGATGGTTCTGAACTTCGTTATGACGGCGAAAGTATGTCGCGTAAAGGGATTGTATCAGTCACAGTCAATTATAGGCTGGGCATATTTGGCTTTTTTGCTCATCCTGAATTAAGTAAAGAATCTTTCTATCACGGATCGGGGAATTATGCACTTTTAGACCAAAATGCAGCACTAAAATGGGTTCAGCAGAATATTGCTGCCTTTGGCGGCGACCCCAAACGGGTAACCATTGCCGGCGAGTCAGCAGGTTCTATTTCGGTAAGCGCGCAAATGGCCTCGCCTTTATCGAAAAACCTGATTGCCGGAGCCATTGGCGAAAGTGGAGCGATGATCAATCCAACATTAGCTCCAGTTACACTTGCTGAAGGTGAACAAGCAGGGGTTAAATTTGCTGCCAAAATTAGCGCCGCATCACTGGCCGATCTTCGTGCTATTCCAGCCGAAAAGTTGCTTGACGATGCCTCGCAAAGAGATGTGCCCCGTTTTGCCTCAACTGTTGACGGTTATTTCTACCCAAAACTTCCCGTTGAACTTTACGCTGCCGGAGAACAAGCACATGTTCCATTATTGGTCGGCTGGAATTCTGAAGAAATGAATTACCGTATGGTGATGGGGAGCAATGAACCAACTCCGGAAAACTACCTGAAGGCTTTACAAACACTTTATGGAGATAAAGCCAATGAAGCGTTGAAATATTATCCGGGTTCTACCATTGACGAAGTAAAACAATCGGCAACAGCTTTGGCTGGCGACAGGTTTATCGCATTCAGTACCTGGAAATGGTATGATTTGTGTTTTCAGACCGGTAAGAGCCCGGTATATCGATATTTCTATGAGCGTCCGCGTCCGGCGATGAGGCCAGAGATGGGCAATGCTGTCGCCGGTCTTGCAGGTGGAGTAATTAAAGATTCAGGAACAAATACGCCAAAAATGCCAGCTGCAACCGGAGCCGTTCATTCAGCTGAAATTGAATATGCGTTGGGAAATCTCCCGACCAACCGGGTTTACGATTGGCAACCTGAAGATTTCAAAGTATCGGCCATCATGCAGGAATTCTTTGCCAATTTCATCAAAACAGGCAATCCAAACGGAATAGGTTTACCGGTTTGGCCGGCAGCCAATAGCGGAAACTCAGTAAAGGTTATGCACATCAATGTGAATAGCAGCGCCGAAGTTGAAAAAAACAAAGACCGATATTTGTGGCTTGATCAACAGTACATTACAAAAAAGTGAAAATAAACCTGTGTGTCTGTTAAACACATTGTAATTTTTGATGTCAATACATGCACTAATAACTAAAATTAATACACAACTAAACGCTCAATAATTAAAAAAACATTTACAATGAAGCTAAAACTTACAATTATTACAACCATTCTATTTTTCAGTATGGCAACTTTTGCCCAACAGGCGCTTTTTGGTGGAGCACCTATTGTTTCTCCGGAAGTAAAGGCTGATCATACAGTAACTTTCAGAATTCAGGCTCCAGCTGCTGATTCAGTGCAAATTACAGGCGACTTTTTGCCGACTGTAAAAATGAAAACCCAATGGGGTCTTATGGATATTCCCGGAACGGCTAAACTGACCAAAGACGATAAAGGAATTTGGTCTTTTACAACACAGCCATTAGGATCTGATTTATACTCCTATACGGTAATTGTTGATGGTTTGAAAACCACCGATCCAAATAACGTTTACATTATACGTGATGTAGCTTCGGTTTTCAACGTGTTTATCGTTGGTGGTGGCAAAGGCGATTTGTATCAGATAAGTAAAGTTCCTCATGGATCGGTTACCCGCCGCTGGTACGATTCTCCGGGAAACGGAATGGCTCGTCGCATGACTGTGTATACTCCGGCTGGCTACGAAACAAGTAAAGAAAAATACCCGGTTTTGTATTTGTTACACGGCATGGGGGGCGACGAAGAAGCCTGGATTGCTCTTGGCCGTACTTCTCAAATTCTGGATAACCTGATTGCGCAGGGAAAAGCAAAACCGATGATTGTAGTAATGACCAACGGAAATGTGGCTCAGGAGGCTGCTCCCGGTGAATCAAGCTTGGGTTACTCAAAACCAAACATGCAGATGGAACACACGATGGACGGTAAATTCGAAGAAACTTTTCCAGATGTGATCAAATTTATAGAAAGCAACTACCGAGTAAAAGCAGAAAAATCGAGCCGTGCAATTGCTGGTTTGTCAATGGGTGGTTACCATTCATTGCATATTTCTCGTTTTTATCCAAATACGTTCGACTACGTAGGTTTATTCTCGGCTGCCATTATGAGTACCGACAAAGCGACTTCAGAAGTTTACAAAAATTTCGACGTAACTCTGGAAGCGCAGATGAAAAACGGCTACAAGTTATATTGGATTGGCATCGGTAAAGCCGATTTCCTTTACAAAGCCAATGAAGAATACCGCGCCAAACTCGATAAAATGGGTATGAAATATACCTATGTTGAAACCGAAGGTGGTCACACCTGGACCAACTGGCGGGTATATTTGTCACAGTTAACTCCGCTGCTTTTTAAATAGAAAAGTCATCAGTCATTGGGAAACGGAGAATCTCCTTTCCCAATGACTTTTTTCTAATGTCTAATAACCTAACAATGAACCTAAAAACTAAATTTTTAACCTTATTTCTGGTCCTGATTTCAGGAATCCTTGCTTCAGCTCAGGAAGTATTCAAAAACAATGATCTTTCGATTACCAAGCTTGAAAAAAACATGTGGGTGGTTGAAACCTCAGACAAAACCACTATGTACATCATCGAAGGCACGAAAAAAGCCATGCTAATCGATACTGGAACCAAGTGCGAAAAGCTGGATGAAGTGGTTCGGCAAATTACTCAAAAACCTCTCTATGTGGTCATCACGCATATACATGTTGATCACGCTGGAAACATGGACTTTTTCGACAATGTATATTTTCATCCGGCCGACACTGTTTTGATGAGCCGGGTAAAACCATACAAAGGAAAAGTCCATTACGTGAAAAACGGTGACCTTTTTGATTTGGGAGGCACAACCATCGAGGTTTTGGAGGCTCCCGGACATACGCCTGGCTCCATTGTTTTGCTTGATAGAAAAGCCGGAAACTGTTACTCGGGCGACGCTTACGGCTCGGGTCAGGTCTGGATGCAGTTGCGTCCCCACGTTTCAATGGCAACTTACGCACAGTCGTGCCGCGAAATGGAAGCGTTGATGGACAAGGGAATCACCAAAATCTACTGCGGTCACTATCCGTATGTGAAGAAAGCTTATGACAAAAGCTATATAACAGAGATGCGCCAATTGGCGGAGGAGTTATCGAAAAGTACTGCCCCGGAAGGTAAACCTTACCCAACCAAGGTGTCGATAGGTACGCAAACCCCGATGATTACGACAAAAGGTAATGCCAGTATTGTTTACGATCCTGAAAAAATAAATTAAATCTCTATGAAAAAAATAATAGCATCAATTATCCTAGTTTGCTCTATTTGTGTTGTATTTGCCCAAATGCCCCCTATGGGAAAAGTGGAATACAAAACCATGCCCAGTAAAATCCTGAATCAGGATCGCGAATACGCTGTTTACCTTCCCAAAAGTTATTCAACCAATCCCGATAAAAAATATCCGGTACTTTACTTGTTACATGGCGGTGGTGGTAGCCATAAAGATTGGCCTGAAAAAGGCAGTCTGGTCGGAGCGGCAAACCAAATGATTGATGCCAACGATGCCACTGAAATGATTGTAGTTTGCCCTGAAGCCGGAAAAACGTTTATGAACTATTTTAACAGTCCGGGCTGGCTTTACGAGGATTATTTCTTTCAGGAATTGGTTCCTTACATGGAAGCCAATTACAGGATTATTGCCGACAAACAGCATCGGGCCATTGCAGGCTTATCGATGGGTGGAGGCGGAACAATCGTTTACGCTTCGCATCATCCTGAATTGTTTTGTGCGGCTTATGCAATGAGTGCCTATATCTATAAACTCGACCTTCCATTTATAAGTAAAACTGATCCTGTTCAGCAAAAATTACAACAGCTTGTTGAAGACAACAACTGCGTTAAGTATGTGAAAAATGCAGACAAGGATAAAATAGAAGCCATGAAAACGGTAAAGTGGTTTATCGATTGCGGCGACGACGATTTCACGTTTAAAGCCAATACCGAATTTGTTTTAGCAATGTCCGAAGCCGGAATACCTTATCAATTCCGCGTGCGAGATGGAGGCCATACCTGGGAATATTGGCACACGGCCTTGTATATTGCCCTGCCTTTTGTATCCAATTGTTTCAGAAATTAACCATCAAATACCATGATCAAAAGAATAAAAAAATTAGCTTTTGTTGGGCTTTTGGCTTGTTTTTCTATGGCCGGGAGTGCTCAGTTTCCTGGATATAAACCAACTCCGGGCGACACCCTGAAATCGATCCGTATTTCAGCCGACAAAAAAGTAACATTTTGTATTTATGCGCCAAAAGCTTCAGAAGTAACCATTTCGGGCGATTTTCAGCAAACATATGGAGCGCTGAAACTTCAGAAAGATCAAATCGGAATTTGGTCGGTAACCACAAATCCAATTGCTCCCGATTTGTACACTTACGATTTTTCGGTTGATGGAATGAGGGTTATCGATCCGAAAAACATCCAATTGAAAGAAGGTGCCGGCGGGTATTCCAACCTGCTTGAAGTTCCAGGAAAAGAAGCCGAATACATGGCTGTGAAAAATGTACCTCACGGAAAGCTCGAAAAGGTATGGTTCAACGCCGGAACTTTGGGCAAAACCAGCAGGGTTCATGTTTATACTCCTCCGGGCTATGAAAAGATCAAAGATAAATTGCCAGTACTTTACCTGCAACACGGTGGTGGCGATAACGATGCCTCGTGGGCAACTGCCGGACGAGCCAATTTTATTCTCGATAACCTGCTGGCCGAAGGAAGGATAAAACCGATGATTGTGGTTATGCCATTCGGTAATCCCGGCGGTGGTTTCTTTTCGGATGCCGGAGTGAATGCTGATCCGTATTATGCCTATTTCTTTAAAGATTTGGTGCCGTACATCGAGTCGCATTACAATGTTGGGACATCGCGCGAAAACCGTGCTTATGCAGGGCTTTCCATGGGTGGACTTCAGGCTTTGAACATGGGCATTTTTTATCCTGAAAAGTTTGCCTATGTGTTGCCGCTCAGTACTGGTTTCTTTCCTGAAATCCTGAAATCGATGGAAGAAAAGTATGCCTCGAACCTGAAAAATCCGGAGATCAATAAGCTGAAGCTTCTCTGGATTGCAATGGGCGGAGAAAAAGATATCGCCTTTAAAAACGGTGAAAATACCAGAGCGATATTTGATAAATTCGGGATTAAATATCAAACCAATAGCTATCCTGCCGGGCACACCTTTATTACCTGGAGGCATAATCTGGCCGAATTTGCTCCGTTGTTATTCCATTAATCAAACAACCCGATCTGAAACTAACTAAAACACATAAAATGAACCGTTTGATATCCCTTTTGCTGATTGCTTTTTTCTTTGCCTGTACGACAGCTCAGAAAACCGACACCCTCGATGTAAATTCAGTGAAGTTAAATTCTGGAATTATATCCGGAAAAATTTCTGGAGATCAGGTAGTGAAAATCTTTATGGGTGTGCCATTTGCCGCACCGCCTGTTGGTGATTTGCGCTGGAAAGCACCTCAACCTGTTGCCGCATGGGAAGGCGTTCGTGCCTGTGTTACTCCACCGGCATCGGCCATTCAAGCTACTCCAAAGCCATTTATGTGCTGGTCGAAAGAATTTATGGCTCCCGAATCGCCGCTCAACGAAGATTGCCTTTATCTCAATGTTTGGACAGCAGCAAAATCCACCCAGGATAAACTTCCGGTGATGGTCTGGATTCATGGTGGTGCTTTTACCGGTGGATCAGGAACAGTTCCTTTGTATAATGGCGAGGCCATGTCGCGCAAAGGAGTTGTATTTGTCACAATCAACTACCGGCTTGGCATCCTTGGATTTTTGGCTCATCCTGAACTTTCGGCTGAATCAAATCTGAAAACATCGGGTAATTATGGTATTCTTGATCAGACTGCCGCTCTGAAATGGGTGAAGGAAAACATTGCAGCTTTTGGCGGCAATCCGAATAATGTAACCATCGATGGACAATCAGCCGGAGCTTTTAGCGTGAACATGTTGGTTGTTTCACCATTGGCGAAAGGTTTATTTCATAAAGCCATTGCGCAAAGTGGTGTTATGTTTGGCCGGCAACTTTCGCTGGGGCAAACGTTGCAGTCGGCTGAAGAAAGCGGAAAACAGTTGACCGAAAAACTGAAAATTGCCAACATGGCTGCTTTCAGGGCGATGCCTGCCGATTCGCTTTTGAAAATACAGGCGCGGTTTGGTGTAACGGTTGACAATGTAGTGATTCCGCCGATTTACGATACGTTTGTAGCTGGAAAACACAATGATGTGGCTGTTATTTCGGGATGGAATGCCGACGACGGGGTTTCGTTCGGACCAGCGCCTAAAGCCACGCAATTTCAGGAGAACATTAAAAAGCAATATGGCGATAAAGCCGAGGCGTTCCTGAAACTTTTTCCGGCTAAAACCGACGAGGAAGCCGCACAATCGCAGAAGCTGATTTCTCAGCTTTTCTTTGGCTGGAACAACTATGTCTGGGCTCGTTTGCAGGCTTCAATGGGAACTGGGAAAGCCTATTTATATCAGTTCAAACGTGTTCCTCTAGGCGAACCAAACTA
>Ga0302296_1003512_pt1 | contig 10036 bp, 7 predicted proteins | sample III_Fen_N3_1_FD_194546 | JGI IMG/M metagenome (GOLD analysis project Ga0302296, IMG submission 194546) | Peat permafrost microbial communities from Stordalen Mire near Abisko, Sweden - III_Fen_N3_1 | ecosystem: Environmental > Terrestrial > Soil > Wetlands > Permafrost | place: Sweden: Abisko... | reverse complement strand
TATCCAAACGATAGAAATCATTACAATCCTGAACTGGCTATTATTAATCATATTACCTGTAATGAGGGCAGTGACAATCCCAAGTGTTACCCACGGAAGTATCCTTAGAATATATTTCCATACTGCATTTCTATGGTAGTAAATAACAGCCATTATATCGGCCGTAATAAGCATCGGGAGTATAACCCCGGTTGATTCTTTTGCACCGAAGATCAGAGCCATTACCGGAATAATTGCTAATCCTAAACCGCTCAGACCGGCTTTAGCCATTCCTACAACCAGCGCCACAACAAAAAACAGCAGCAGGAATCCGGGAGTGAGATTCTGATTCAAAGAAAGGATATACGAAATCATTTATAATTCAGAGGATGATATGAAAAAACAAATATATAAAAATGATTCATTTTTCCTCCTTGACTTAGCATAGCCGGTTCAGCCTTCGATCTACATAGTACCTGATCAGCAGGTCCTTCGCCTCACTCAGAAAAGGTTTTTGAGTGGAATCAGTAAACGTGAGAAGGAGATCCCTCGCTAACGCTCGGGATGACAGTGCGTTGGAGGTCAGAAATGGGGTGAAGAAGTGACGATTCGAAAATGTCTTCAATATAACAACTGCTTTTCGAATCGCCACTTCTTCACCCCATTAACCACCTAAATTACCATGTCAATCCCGAACGCAGTGAGGGATCTCCCGGAACTTTCGATAAAGTTGTTAAGTAATCTCCAGTCTCCGTACACTGATTTCGATTAAAAACCTTGTTATTATTATCAACACGAGAATCCGGATAACGTTTCAGCGAGACCAGACAGCTGAAACTATCGATATGGAATTTGAAACCCCATAACGGCGGGGAAGCCTCCAGCGTCTTTAAAAATAATAACTGTTTATAAAGGGTAGTAAATCATATTACCGGTAAATTCTATGATATTACCGATTTTTGATTGAATTTCAGGCTTTATTGAATTCCTTTGCAAAATATTTCATTTAAAGATGGATAAAGCCGCTTCAAAAGTCTTAAAAGAAAATATTTCCAGACCGGGTTTATTTGGATTACTGAAACCTTATTCAAGAATGGTGATCATTCTGATTATTATGGCGCTTTTGGGAAGTGGAATTAACATGTTGATACCCAGGATTATTGCTCATGGCATAGATTCATTTACTTCAAACCTGTATCATCTTGAATCTGTTATTCTTCAGTTTCTGGGAGCTGCAATATCGATCTTTGTATTTACTTTCCTTCAGAATATAATCCAGACCTATGCCTCGGAAAGGGTAGGCAAAGATTTGCGAACTAAACTTTCCAATAAAATCTCGCGTCAGAGTTACACTTTTGTTCTTAAATCCAACCCCTCGAAGCTTTTAACAAACCTGACTTCCGATATAGATTCGGTAAAGTTGTTTGTTTCAATGGCTTTTGTTACCATAATTTCTTCAGTTTTTGTTATTGCCGGAATCTCCGTTCTCCTTATTCTCATCAACTGGAAACTGGCTTTGGCGGTCATATCAATTGTTCCGATTATCGGCGGGACTTTTTTTATTGTGTTAAGGAAGGTGAGAGTATTGTTCAAAAGGGGCAGGGAAGTTATAGATGCACTTAACAAAATTATTAATGAAAGTATAATGGGTTCGGCTTTGATCAGGGTACTGAATTCCCAGCAACCGGAAAGCATGAAGTTTCTGGAATCCAATTTAGAATCACGTAATTTAGGTATGTCCATTCTGCGGATGTTTGCCACACTTATCCCAGTAATAATGTTCGTGGCCAACATGGCTGTTGTAACAATCCTTGCCCTGGGCGGACATTTTGTTGTTGCAGGGAGTATGTCGCTGGGAAACTTTGCAGCATTTAACAGCTATCTGTTAATGCTTATATTCCCGATAATTATGATAGGTTTTATGAGCAACGTTATAGCACAGGCCACTGCTTCCTATACAAGAATAAATGACGTACTGGAGGCCCCCGAGACTAATGAGGCAGGAACAATTGACAGCGATATCAAGGGTAATATTGAACTGAAAAATGTATCACTCTTCTACGGTGATAAACCTATATTGAAGAATATTTCATTTTCAATTAAAGCCGGCAGCAAGACTGCAATTATAGGACCAACAGCTGCAGGGAAAAGCCAGTTATTATACCTTCTCACGAACCTTATTACCCCAAATTCCGGTTCAATAGAATTCGACGGGATAAGCACTGAAAGATATACCAAAGAAGTTTTTCACAGTCAGATAGGCTTTGTTTTTCAGGACAGTGTGATTTTTAATATGAGCCTTCGTGAAAATATTGCTTTTAACGATAAGGTAACAAATGAGTCTTTGGAAAAAGCCATATCCACTGCCGAGTTGACGGATTTTATTGAATCGCTTCCCAAAAAACTCGATACAATTGTCTCGGAGCGGGGTACAAGTCTTTCAGGTGGACAGAAACAGCGGATAATGCTGGCACGTGCTCTGGCAGTTAATCCTAAGATTCTTCTGCTGGATGATTTTACATCACGGGTGGATAAGAAAACAGAAAATAAGATCCTGTGTAACCTCGAGAACAATTATCCTGCAATGACCCTTATATCAGTTACACAAAAAATCGCACCTGTAAGGCATTTCGAACAAATAATATTGCTTATGGAAGGTGAAGTCATTGCAACCGGGACACATAAGGAACTAATGGAGAGCTCGCCTGAATACGTCCAGATATACAGTTCGCAACGAAGTACACATCACTATGAACTATAATTTAAATCAGGCATCAGACAAAACGGAGCAAAAAATATCTAATCTTGCTTCGCTCAGGAAACTGATAACTCTTATTGGTGAGGAGCGTCGTAACCTGATAATTGCATTTGCCGCTATTTTTTTAAACGCAGGATTAAGTCTTCTCGGTCCCTATTTAATAGGATACACGATCGACAACTATGTGCAGACAAAGCTTTACCACGGAGTGCTGGTATATGCCGGGATTCTGATGGCTGTTTATGTCGTAGCTTTCATCGTAAACTATACCCAGATGCTTATGATGGGAGGAATAGGGCAGCGGATGCTTTACAGTCTGCGTAATGCTGTTTTTAATAAGCTGCAGGAACTGCCCGTTGACTTCTTTAACCAGAACAAGGCCGGTGACCTTATATCGCGAATAAACAATGATACTGATAAGGTAAACCAGTTTTTCTCACAATCGCTGATGCAGTTTATTGGCAGCCTGATTACTATGACCGGTGCCGGTATTATATTGTTATATATAAATCTGCCCTTGGGACTCGCAGCTCTGTCTCCGGCACTCATAGTATGGTTATTTACAAAATTTACTTCCCCCTGGGTAAAACGCAGGAATGCAGCGAGTATGAAAAGCACCGGTTTCCTGAGCGCCGAAATACAGGAAAGCCTTGCTAACTTCAAGGTAATCATAGCCTTTAACCGGAGAGACTATTTCCGGAAACGATTTGAAGAGGCAAACCATGATAATTACACAAAATCAGTCCAGGCAGGTATTGCCAACAATGTTTTTACACCGGTCTATACAATGGCTGCAAATTTAGGTCAGATGATAGTTCTCACATTTGGAATTTATCTGATTATAAAGGGACATTTTTCACTGGGATTGCTTATCAGTTTTATAGCGTATGTGACTAATTTCTACAACCCGCTCAGGCAGCTGGCTGCTTTGTGGGCTAACTTCCAGGTTGCTATGGCCGGATGGGATCGTATTTCTATGTTATTGGCACTTGAAACTAATCTTCATGTTATGGAAGATCCAAAATGTGAAACAAGCACTTCATATCTTCATTTTGGAGCAGTATCATTTAAGTATCCCAATGGCAAAGAAGTATTGCACAAGGTAAGCTTTGACCTGGAACGTGGCAAGACCTATGCATTTGTTGGTCCTACAGGTGGAGGCAAAACCACAACTGCATCTTTAATAGCAAGACTATATGATGCAACAAAAGGAATTATATTGCTTGATGGCAGGGACATACGTTCATATAAGCCTGAGGAGAGAACCAGGAAAATAGGATTTATCCTTCAGGAACCATTCCTTTTTACAGGAACAATCCAAGATAACATTTTATATGGAAATCCCGAGTATAAGAATTTTTCAAATACACAGCTCACTGAAGCCATTTCTGAAGCCGGGTTAGAAAGCCTGCTGGAGAGATTCGATGAGGGCCTCGATACCAAGGTACAAACTACAGGTGATGGCATGAGCCTGGGACAGAAGCAACTCATTGCATTCATGCGTGCTGTTCTTCGAAAACCTGAACTGCTGATCCTTGATGAGGCCACGGCAAACATCGATACAGTGACCGAACAATTGCTGGACAGCATATTAAAGAAACTTCCGGCATCCACCACCCGTGTTATTATAGCTCATCGATTAAACACAATAGAAAATGCTGATGAGATTTTCTTTGTCAATACCGGCAAGGTTATACTTGCTGGATCTTTCAATGATGCCATTAACCTGCTTCTGCACGGGAAGGTGGAAAGTTAGAATAAAATCAACCCCCGGTGAGATAATCCTAGGTTTTCTGAAAACCATTCAATAAATTTAAACGGGAAAATACATCAGAATAAGCATTCTTTTTTTGTTCCTTTATCTTTATTGCAGATTGGATAAATTAACCTTATAAATAAAATAGTTCACATGGATAATACGACTTCCCCGATTAAAGAAGATCAGTCTGGCACTCAAGTCCAGGCAGCAGTTCAACGGATAGCGTCAATTGACATACTCCGTGCCCTTACCATGATTTTGATGATCTTCGTGAATGATCTATGGTCACTGAAAGATATCCCGGGATGGCTGGAGCATGTTAAACACGGTGTCGATGGCATAGGCCTGGCTGATGTGGTGTTCCCTGCCTTCCTGTTTATTGTCGGATTATCCATTCCTTATGCAATAAATAGCCGGCGGTCAAAGGGAGACACCGACTGGCAACTGGTTAAACACGTTTTATTAAGAACTGTGGCATTGTTGGTTATGGGTGTATTTCTTGTTAACGGGGAGACATACAATGAAAAAGCAACAGGGATGGCAGAAGTGTTCTGGGATCCGCTTATCTGCTTATCTTTTATTCTGATCTGGAGCAGTTTTTCCACCAACTGGAATAAATACACAGTAATGATTCCAAAGGTTATAGGTATTATCACACTTGTTATTTTAGCTATAATTTACAGGGGAGGTGAAGATGGCAATATTCAGCATTTTGCTCCCCAGTGGTGGGGTATTCTGGGGTTGATCGGATGGGCTTATCTGGCAGGCGGGCTGATCACCATTTTTTCAAAAAACAAATTTTTTCCAATATTGGCAGGCTGGTTATTTTTCTGTATTCTCAGTATGATTTATAAAGCAGGTTTTATTCCCAGGGATAGTATAATCTCATTTATTCCGGGGGCGATACTCGGAGGTACATTAGCAGGTCTCACGATGGGAGGAGTACTTACTTCCATAATATTTCAATATTTTGTTAACCGAAAGGATAACAAGGGTCTGACATTAGTATTTATTGGTTTTTCAGCTCTGCTTATCGGATTGTCAATTATTACCAGGCCTTACTGGGGTTTGGCTAAACTGGGAGCAACGCCTGCCTGGCTTTTTCTTTGCAGCGCGTTTACTATCCTCGCCTTTACCGTTATTTACTGGATTGTGGATGTTAAGGGAAAAGCTAAATGGTTTGACTTTATCAAGCCCGCAGGAACCGCTACCATACTCTGTTATCTGATACCCTATTTTACCAATGCCGCTTCCCGGTTGGTCCATATTCATTTACCGGAAGCTTTGTTAACAGGCGGGGTAGGTTTGATAAAATCATTCCTGGTTGCATTGCTCTGCGTATTTATAACCGGTCTGCTGATCAGGCTGGGAGTCAGGATGAAACTTTAATAGCCTTTTTATCCTATGGTTAATTTTTATTGCCCTACATATAGTTATTGATTCAATTTATTAATATTTAATTGGTTATGAGAATAAAAGTTTTATTCATTATATTGCTTATCAATTTCCGGGTTTTCTCTGGAGAAGCCCGGCATTTGAAGCCTGATTTTAAAATTGTCGGCTATTATTCCATTAGGTCTGCTATGGATGATTATAATAAATTTCCATTCAGCAGATTGACACATGTAAATCTTTCATTTCTTAATCCCGATTCCCTCGGGAATTTCACACGGGATCTTTCAGCCTTGAAGCCATTTATTACTAAAGCTCATAAAAAAAATGTAAAAGTATTATTCTCGATAGCCGGAGGCAGTGTTCACCCATATTACCATACTCTTTTGAAAGAGGAGAACAGAGCCAGATTTATTCAGAATCTTCTCTCTCAGGTACTTAATTATAATTTTGACGGTATTGATGTCGATATTGAAGGCAGCGACATAGATGAAAATTATGAAGTGTTTGTTATGGATCTGGCACGTGAACTGAGGCTACAGCACAAGTTGATAACCTCAGCAATTGCTGTTTATTACAAGGACCAAATTTCTGATAAAGCCATTGCACAATATGATTTTGTGAATGTTATGGTCTATGACCGTACAGGTCCGTGGCGGCCTGATAAACCAGGTCAGCATTCCTCTTATGCCGATGCTGTGGAAGATCTTGAATACTTTGGGACGGCAAGGAATATTCCCGGCGGAAAAATGCTGCTGGGTGTGCCATTTTACGGATATGGATTCGGACCAGAAATATCATCCCCGGTTAAATCAATGGATTATAATGAGATAGTTTCAGCTTTCCCTGGATCTGAATCTGTTGATGAATGGAAAACAGCGGATGGTAATATTATGTATTATAATGGGATGCCGACCATAAAAAAGAAGACTGAGCTTGCCATGGAAAAAGCTTCCGGTATAATGATCTGGCAAGTAGGCGGGGATGCAAAGGGTTCAAAGTCGCTGCTTAAGACTATTTATAAAACAGCTTCAGGAAAGAAGCAGAACCGTATAAAAGGTTAATTTGTCCTTTCTCCTTATCAGTAACAGTTCCCGATTCTCCAGCAAAACAATACTGTAGGTATTTTATTATGTATCTTAGTTTTCTGTTCATATGTTGATTTTTGATTTCTAAAAACATTTAATTTATTCCAATGGATAATGACAAATTAAAAAAAGCTGTAAAACTTTTCATCTTTATTGCTGTTTTTTTCTTTGGATGTAAACGGAATGTTGACCAGCCTTTGAATTTCACTCCAATCGATCTCAGCACTTTCAGTAAAAACCTCAAAGGATTTAATCTCCTTGGGAAATTTGATGTGTCGTGGTCAAATTATGGTTTCTCCGAGGAGGAGTTTATCATAGCTCATGATCTTGGGTTTAACTTTGTCAGGCTTCCTCTCGATTACAGAACTTACACGCAAACAGGAAACTGGGATGTCTTTCTCGAGGATCAGGTTGCTCAGATTGACAAAGCCGTTGAATATGGCAAAAAATATGGGGTGCATATCTGTATCTGTCTTCACCGTGCTCCGGGATACTGCGTAAACGTATCCACGTTACCAGCTAACCAGGATCTGAATCTCTGGACAGATGTTACTGCACAAAATGCTTTTGTCAACCATTGGGCTTATTTTGCCAACCGCTATAAGGATGTGCCATATAGTGAATTAAGCTTTAACCTTGTGAACGAACCCGCCGACATGGACGAAAACACCTACCTAATGGTGATGCAAAAGGCTATTGATAAAATTCAACACATTAATCCTGACCGGGTTATCTTCGTTGATGGACTTAATTACGGACGAAACATTCTGCTTTCTCTAAAGAACACTAAGAATATTATACAGGCTATTCATGTATATGATCCCTTCACCCTGACACATTACATGGCAGAATGGGTGGATGGTTCAAATACATGGCCCGTCCCTGTCTGGCCTATGACCAGTATTTCACAATACCTTTACGGACCTACCAAAAGCGACTTTTTTTCACCGCTTGTTTTGGAAGGGACCTTTTTAAAGGATGCAAAGATAACTGTCAATGTTCAGCAGGTCTCCATTCAATCTACTTTGCAGATCAAACTTGACAACTCTGAGATCTATAATAAGGTGTTCACATGCGGACCTGACCCCGGGGAAGACTGGACTCAAATAATCTCAACCCAATGGGGTTACCAGAACATCTCAGGCAAAGATTACTCAGTGGTTCTACCCACCGGCGGAACGAGGCTGGCCATTACAAACACAAATGGCGACTGGATGACTATTAATAAAATAACCATCTCATCTGGAACAACTGAGATTGTCATTGTTCCTTCCAACACATCCTGGGGATCGAAGCAGGATACATATAAGATCACATCCGAAGGAAAAATTACTGATATTAACGGAAATCCGGTTCTTGCATTAGGCGCTCTGATAACAAATCTTGAATATGCAAAATCGGTAGATATTCCTGTTATGGTGCAGGAATTTGGTGTTTATAACAAAACCCCGCATAGTGTAACGCTTAACTATTTAACGGATGCAGTTTCAGTTTTCAATAAGTATCATCTCGGATACGCAATGTGGAACATGATTGGCACCATGGGCATAATCAACAGTGAACGCACTGACTTTACCTATGAACCTTACAGGGGGAAACAGCTTGACAGGCAAATGACAACCATAATGCAAAGCACCGGCAAATAATCTATTATTTTATAGTTTCAATAAATAAAATCAAAACATCATGAGAACGAGTATTCTGACCTTTCTTTTTACCCTTATGTTACCTCTTGTTTCTGTGGCGCAATCAAAACCGGTAGTAATTCACCTATGGGAGAAAGGTGCACCGGGTTTCGAAAACCGGAAGGACATACCGGAACAGGCTCAGGATTATTGGGTACGTAACATTAATAATCCGTCCGTAACAGTTTTTCTTCCTCCAAAGGAAAAGGCAAACGGGTGTGCTGTTGTAGTTGCCCCGGGAGGCGGATTCAGGGAGCTTGTCTTCGATGCTGAAGGCATACAGGCTGCTGATTTTCTTAATTCTCTCGGAGTGACGGTTTTCGCTTTGAAATACAGATTGCCCGGTGAAAAAGATTCTCCTTATAAGATAGAAAATGTTCAACAGGATGCTTATCGGGCTATCAGGTTGGTACGAAGCCGTGCTGCTGAGTTTAATATCGATCCAAAACGAATTGGCATGCTAGGATTTTCTGCGGGTGGAGCTGTGGTTATAATGGTCTCCTTCGACAAAGGTGATGGTGATCCAAAGGCTTCAGATTTAATTGACCGAACAAACGGCCGTCCTGATTTCGAGATGATGGTTTATCCGGGAGGCCAGCCCCCTGAGATAATTCCTCCTGATGCTCCTCCGGCTTTTCTAATTTGCGCTAATGATGACGAGTACGGATGTGACAAGATTACTCTTGATCTTCTCCAGAAATTCCGCAATGCAAAGGTTCCTGTAGAAGCAATTTTTCTTGCGAAAGGCAAGCATGCTTTCAATATGGGAAACAGGTCCTCCCTGGTTACGGTTAAAACCTGGCCGCAAAGAATGGCAGACTGGATGAATGACAGCGGGTTTCTTAAACAATAAATAAACAGGCCTTTTTCAGAATTTTATTTCTTCGGGAATTATATTCCAGCCTTCAACTGACAGCTTTAATTCATTAAGGCCGACCGTACTTTTATTGCTACTATAATCAACTTCAACCTGTTTCTTATCGCCAGGTAATAATGTAAAATAATTGTCGGTAAAAAAAGAGGGAAGCAACAGTTCATTGTCAGGCTTCACAACTTTTAACCTTATGAAAAATGCTGTTTCAGTATTGGGATTCGAGATTACAATTACACCATGGCCATCAGCGCCTTTCTTTATTTCAGTCTTTATGGTCACCTTTCCCAGGTCATTCAGTTTTTCATATGAATGAGCTTTGCCCGAGAGCCAGTAAAGATTCTCATCAACTACTTTATCGTTGTTAATTAGCTGCAATTTAAGGAAGAAAATCCCGGTACCGTTTTCAGGCAGATCGATCTTATTCAGTAATAACACATTCTGAGCTTCGAGACTGACCGGATTATGCTTATCAGAAATCAATTTACCATGGAGATCATATAA
>Ga0302296_1003502_pt1 | contig 10046 bp, 10 predicted proteins | sample III_Fen_N3_1_FD_194546 | JGI IMG/M metagenome (GOLD analysis project Ga0302296, IMG submission 194546) | Peat permafrost microbial communities from Stordalen Mire near Abisko, Sweden - III_Fen_N3_1 | ecosystem: Environmental > Terrestrial > Soil > Wetlands > Permafrost | place: Sweden: Abisko... | reverse complement strand
GAGGAACTCTATTTTATTACAGACGCCATCCGGCAGGTTCAGAAAAATCACAACGACTGGGGAAAGGATTATACCTACAATCATAAAACCAACGAATTCAGGCATCATGATGAGCCGGAAGACAAAACGAAATTGGTAATAAAGTGGTTTGAATTGGAGTAACCCAACGTAATTTTATAAATTTGCCAATCGGCATTCGTCAGAATTTACCAAACCAACAAATCAGATAGCAGCCAGTTATGAAAACCATCTTTCAACTTTTACTATTTACAATCCTTTCTTCCTGCATTTTCACAATTGCTCAGGGACAGAATGTGATTCTGAAACAGACCAACGAAACAGGCATCTATAAAAAAGGCCAGAAGGTTAGGGTTACCCTGTTCTTAAAAGATCACGCTACTGATTCAGTTTCAGTTAAAATACGCCGAAACCACAGCGAACAACTGTTAGAACAAAAACTTAAATTTATTGGAGATACGCTTTTAATATTCAATGAGACGATGTATGAACCATCGTCCGTTATATTTGAGGCAAGTACAAAATCGGAGACAGCCAGCATCGGTTTGATCGTTGATCCCGAGAAATTTATGCCCGGCACAAGTCGCCCGAAAGATTTCGATCAATTCTGGAAGAACGAGAAAAAAGCGTTAAGGGCACTTCCAATGGATGTGAAAAAAATTCCCGTGAAAGAAATCGAAAATGGGTTCATCTGTTTTGACATGGAAATTAATTGCACCGGTCCGAAACCGGCAAGAGGTTACTTTGCCAAGCCTGAATCAGTAAAGGCTAAATCGTTACCCATTGTGCTTTTGGTTCACGCGGCTGGTGTAAAAGGGTCATGGTGTCGTTCAGAACCCGGGAATGCATTGCGATATGCTAAAATGGGAAAAGGAACGCTTTGTTTTGATTTGAATGCACATGGGATGCTGAACGGACAGACTGAAGAATATTATGCGAATCTCGAAAACGCGGAATTAAAAAACTACTACCTGCAAGGGATTGAAAATAGAAATGACAACTATTTTAGAGGAATGTATCTACGTCTGATCAGGACACTTGATTTTCTTACAAGTCAGCCAGAATGGGATGGGAAACGAATTATCGTTATCGGTGAAAGTCAGGGTGGCGGTCAGGCACTGATTGCTGCGGGTCTCGACAAAAGGGTAAGCGCAGTTGTTGCAACGGTGCCAGCCATGTGCGACTGGGGCGGAACGCTGGTCGGCCGGAAAGGCGGCTGGCCGCAACCATTCGAAGCCAAAGGTGATAAGAATAAAATGCAGTCAACACTCCCCTATTTCGATGCTGCCCATATGCTGAAAGGTTCAAAAGCAATCATCCTGACAGAAATCGGGCTTATCGATGTTACATGTCCTTCGACATCCGTCTATGCTGCAATCAATCAAGCTAAAGGGAAGAAGATCATCTTTACCGTTCCATACCGTCAGCACCATGCTCCAGCGAATTATCTAAAAGAGACGTGGGAAAACACGGTTAATAAACACAGGGAGGATTTTATCAGGGATTATCTGAAATAAAGGTTTTATGATACATGCAACTGGCGTTTGGCGACGCGCGGCTGGCTTAGAAATGCAAGTTGCCAGTCGCTAACAGCCAGTTGCTCTTTACCGATCGATGTTTTGAAACCAGTTATTTGATCTTTCCCTTTTTCAGATAAGTGGCCAGCGCTTTCTTAAAGTCGGCTGATGATGCAATTTTCAGAAAGTTTTCCGGTAGTCGAGGCTGTTCCTGTTTAACCTGCCATCCGCTCACTAAAACAGCTTTATCAGGAAATGCTTTTTTTAGCTTTTTGATTTTTTCTGCCAGTATACCTGAGCCTGGCGAGGTTACAAAAGAGGTGAAAAGAATCTGAACAGGCCGAATTTCATCAACACGAACTATATCGCGGAAAGGAACTGAAGTTCCAAGATAAAGCACTTCAAAATCGGCATTTCGGGCCAGGTAATTGTAGTAAAGCAATCCGATTTCGTGGAATTCGCCTTCCGGAAGATAAAACAAGATCCTCGGATGCGTGCCCTCGGTTTTAACTCCTTCACGGTCGATAGCCGCGATCAACTTTTGCCGGATCAGGCTCGTGATAAAGTGCTCCTGGGCAGGATTTATTGTACCTGCCAGCCACAAAATACCTATTTGTTCCAAAAAAGGGAAGAGCAACTGTTCAATCGTATTTTCAAATCCCAGATTTGCAACCGATTTCTCAAAGACAAGATTAAAGTGGCGTTCATCAAGTTCAATCATCGTCATCACCAAACTTTCAGTTTGAGTACTCAATGAAGGAACCTCATTGGTCAATTGCAACATCACCTTTCTAATCTGACTATCATCAAGTTGCGATATTTTAGATATTTTATATCCATTTTGGTTTAATATCGATATATTCATCAATTTAACCAGATCATCATCTGAATAATAGCGAATATTAGTATCGGTCCGCCGAGGTTCAATCAAATGATAGCGTTGTTCCCATATCCGTATCGTATGAGCCTTGATTCCTGATAATTTCTCTAAATCCTTTATTGAATAAGTTGACATATTCGAAGCACTTAGTTATTTTAATTGCTAAAATTACATATAATTCGAGTCATATTACGCAAGTTGGCAATTTTTGTTTAATTATTTAATGCATTAACTAAACACTATTTCAATATCATATTGTATGACACTTCATTTTAGTACAATACATTTCATATACTGGTAATATTCAAAATGAAAGTGCCCGAATCACTGATCCGAGCACTTTCATTTGAGATAATTTATCCTGGCTATTTTGCTTCTTTTGCCAGCTTTAATGCTAAAGTCGTTGTATAATATTTTGTGATCATATTTGGAACTTCCCATTCAGGAAGCTTCCCAGCTTTCAAATACTCAAGATATTTTGCGGTAACCTGGGCAAAATGAGACTCATGACCGACTTTAAGCACTTCAGGTATCACAACCTTCCAAGTGGTCTTATTCACATTTTCAATCGAAAGACCGGCTTGTGGAAGTGTTTTCACTACCTTATCCAGATTAGTTGCGAATGCGTCTAAATCCCGACCATCTTTGGCAACGATGTACAAAGTAGGATCGTACTTTTCTTCAACACCCTGACGGATCTCAAGACTTGAAAGTGAACCACGCATGATTGAATAGTGGGTATCGCCAGTACCTTCGGGAGCTTTATAGTTCCAAACGACAGACACTTTTGCAACGGCTCCTTTTATTTTATAAACAAACTCACCATTTGCGAACACATTCAATTTGTCATCTTTAACATCTTTAGTAAGATAGTCGGGGTACTGTTCCATCTTTGTAACCTCCTTGAACTCATCTTTAGACAATACTGTAGGCCAGCGCTTTGCCGCAATCATCTGAATATCTACTTTCTGTACAATCTGATCGGGAAAACAACCCCATTGTACAAGATCGACAAGGTGTGTGGTCACATCAACAATACCCTCTCCCTGTTGTTCGACATCAAAGAACCACGCCGGACGAACCAACGTATTGCCTGATACACTTTTATAGAAATGATGAACACTTATTTTTTCGACTGCCGGTTTTTCCACTGTTCCGGAGTCAAGTTTACCAAAGACATCAGGCAACATCGAAAGTTCACGCTGAAGAACTGTCGTTACAGAAAACCGTTCAGTCATAATATCATAAAGCAACACACCCTTATCTCTTGCAATGTTGAATGCTTCTTCAAGTACTGGAAATTCATTAGCGGTGATCACCATAGGTTTATCTGCCAAAACGTTAAGTCCAGCTTCGACCGATTTTTTGATATAATCGGCTTTAATACGGTTGTTACCCGATAAAACGACTACATTACCTGACTTATCGGAAAGCATTTTTTCGAGATAATCGCTTCCGGTATAAACCTTTTCGTTCCAGGCTGTCGGGTTTTCTGCCCTTGAGTTATAACCTTCAATTCGTTTAAGGTGTTCCTTCAAATCGTTCCCTTCAGGGGCATATACGAAAACATCTGGACTAACTTGATCATACATGTTTTTTTGAACGAGCGCTGCGTGAAAATGGCCCGGATCGAGCGTCATTAGCTTCACCTCTCCTGTTGCTCCTGTAAACGGAGCTGGTCTCGAATCATCCTTTTTAACGGTTTTTCCACCGCCACCGCACGAACTAAAAGCAACTGTAACTGCAAGTGCCATAATAGATAATAATGATCTTTTCATTTCTGATCTTTCGTTGGTAAATATTTATTTCTCATTTATTAATAATCTTAACCGCAGTGAAAAATGATTTAGCGGGATCACCTGATGTCCGAAACCGGAAAAAGGTGATCCCGCTAAATTACGACTAAATTTTAACCTGTTTAGTTCTTAGTTTTGCTTTTTGTAAACTTCGAAAAGCTCCCCAATTTTTGCTTCCTCTGCATTCCCTTTATGTACTAAGACACGGTACCGGAATTGAAGTGTTTCTCCCTTCTTCATAAAAGTCTCCTCACCGTTTTGGGACCAGTATATAATAGGTGTAGGTGAAATAAATCCATAATCTCCATTCGCATCGGAATGACAGAAGCGCCCGAATGCAGACTTTTCACATGATGGAAAAAGGAATACTTTTCGTCGGAAGAGAAAATATAACTTGTGAAATATTTCCCGTCGATGGCAAAATTAACTTTTGAACCGACTTTAACTGCTGAAATCTTCGCTGCCTGAATTTGGGAAAACCCAAGCATCAATATCAGAATTGAAAACTTCATTTTGCGCATATTCTACTTTATTTATTTACCAAATAGTCACATAGATCGCACGGATTAAACCTATGTGTTCTGTGTGACTATGTGGTATTCATCTACATTTTAATATAGCTCGTTCCGTATGGGAATCGCTGCGACCTTGATAGCATTTTGTTGGCCTCGTCATCCTTCACAAACATTTCAGTTTCAGGATTCCAGTCTAATTTTCTTCCCAGTTTCATCGAAATATGCGTGATCAGGCAAATGGAGCATGCACGATGACCAATTTCAATTGGCGAGATGGGTGCTTTACGGGTTTTAATACAATCGAGCCAGTTACCATGCTGATTATCTATTTTGTAGAGATGAATTTCATTTTCCTTGATGATGGAGGAAAGAATTTTTGGATCGCTCGCATCGAGTGCTTTACTGCTTTTGCTTTTCGCAATCGGATCACTGGATGATGCAGTATAATCACCACGCGTAACAAAAATCCATCCTTCAGAGCCTTCATACCTGATCCCATTTGGATAACCACCGCTAGTGATCATCGTGATGCCATTCTTATATTCTGCAACAGCAATAAATTCACCATGAACATTCCAAAGTCCTGATTTTGGGAATTGTGCCATTGAGTTGATTGATATTGGACCTGTGTACTCGGTATCCATTCCCCAGGCGGCAGAATCGAAATGGTGTTGTCCCCAACCCGTAATCATTCCGGCACCAAACTGTTCGCAACGTAACCATCCCGGTCGGTCAGTCAAACTGTTTTGCGGATGAACACGCATTTCGGTGTAATAAATCTCGGGGGTTGATCCGAGCCACATATCGTAATTCAAATTCTTAGGAACCGGCATTTCCGGTGCCTCCGGTCCGGCGGGATCGCCAGGCAAACCAATTTTCACCGTATGAAGTTTGCCAATCCTCCCATTGCGCACAAGTTCGGCCGCAATCCGAAACTGAGGCATTGCACGTTGTTGCGTTCCAACCTGCAGAATGGTTCCCTTGCGCTTAACAACATCAACCAGCAGCCGCCCTTCAGCGATCGTCAATGAAGTAGGCTTTTGAAGATAAACATCTTTCCCGGCAAGTGCAGCTTCAATTGCAAGTTGCGAATGCCAGTGATCTGGTGTTGAGATCATCACCGCATCGATATCTTTATTGAGCAACATTTCGCGGTAATCACCATAGGTTTTCACATTTACAGCATCTTTGCTTCCGGTCTTTTTCGCATAGAAATCTTCAATAAGCTCCTTTCCTTTGGCCGCCCGGTTCGAATCGAGATCGGCAACGGCAATGATTCGCGCCTCATCATATTTCAATGTTTCGGCAAGATCGTGACCTTTCGCAATTCGGCCGAAGCCAATCTGAGCAATGTTTATTTTATTGCTTGGTGCGTTTTTCCCAAAAACTGTTGACGGGACAATTGTTGGCAGAATCATAGTCCCGGCCATAACAGCCGATGAATTCTTCAAAAAATCTCTTCGTTCCATTTGATCAATTATTTTGATTGTGAATTTTATTATACCTATTGAGATTCAAATTAACCCGGTTGTTCAGGAAAACTCTTTTACCGTAGCAGTGAAGGCTTTCATATTTTCAGCGGAGACATTCTGTGGCACCCCACCTCCACGCGACCAAATAATCAGTCGGGTGTCTGCCACTTCGTGCATCATCGTTTGAGTTGAAGCATATACTACCGCAGGTGTTCCGGATGCACTTTTCCCATCAATGACGGATAGAAGCTCCCATTGTTTGTTCGTCATAAGTTTAATTCTAAGGTTGTTCAAATATAGCTAATTGACAAATATTCAACCAATCATTTCAAATTAAAAACCAAATTTCGTATTTTTATAAAAATATCTCAAACTAAGATGAGTGACAGATATATCCTAATCCAGAAAGCAGATGTGCTTGAAAAGCGTTTTGGGGTAAGCATCCCAGACTCGATCAAGTTGGTACCTTCGTATAACATCTCTCCGGGGAAATATGCTCCTGTAATCACGAACGACCATCCACATGATATTCAACTATTTCGGTTTGGAATGACACCTTCATGGATGACGAAACCAAGGCTTTTTATTAATGCCCGTTCCGAAGGAGATCACAATTCGGACAACAATCCAAATTACACAGGAGCAAAGGGAATCATCACAAAACCGGCATTTCGAAAGCCAATCAGAAGCCAACGGTGTCTGATTCCAGCTGATGCATTTATTGAAGGGCCTGAAAAAGAGAAATTGAACAAACCATTTGTAGTTTACCTGCGAGATAAAATTCGACCCTTTACTTTTGCCGGAATATGGGACAGTTGGAAGAATCCCGAATCGGGTGAATTGATTTATTCATTTGCAATTATCACGACTGTTGCGAATGAACTGATGCAAAAGATTCAGAACCGCAGATGTCCGGTTATCCTTCATCCAAGTGATGAAAAAAACTGGCTTTCAAACAGTCTCCCCTTGACAGAAATAACTCGTTTACTTGTTCCTTACCCTGCTGATTTAATGAATGCTTTCCCCATTGCTCCAACCATTAAAAATCCGGGCGCTGACGATCCGGGGTTGATTCATCCTGCCGGACAAAGATTGATGCCTGAAACAATTATCAGAAGCAGCTCAGAGGTTCGGATTACTGGCATGGGAAGCAGTAAAAATTATGGATTTGACGAATACAATCCATTGGGAATCTGAAAGAAGAGAGAGAGACTAAAAGACGGAGAGAGGGGGAGATGGGGCGATGGGAATTAGAACAGTCTGTTATTCAGCGCGTATTGTTGCTCATGAAGCAATAACCATTTTTTACGTTCCAGACCACCTGCATATCCGGTCAGTTTTCCGTTATGTCCGATGATACGGTGACAGGGGATGATGATCGGTATAGGGTTTTTTCCGTTTGCCATTCCGACTGCTCTGCTTGAATTCTCGGATTTTACCTCTCGGGCAATTTCAACATAGCTTTTGGTTGTACCAAAACTTACACCAGCAACCTTTTCCCAAACGCTTTTTTGAAATTCAGTACCTTCAGGATCAATTGGCAAATCGAAGACCTTGCGGCTTCCGGAAAAGTATTCTTCGAGCTGTTTTTCAGCAGTAATCAATATACCAGGAATATATGATTCATCGCCTATATCGTCTGCATCAAATGAAATAGATTTAAGTTGCCATTCGTCCGAACCAAGCATTAAAACGCCGATTGGACTATCCATCGTTTTAAAATAGTTTGCCATTTTTAAACAAGATTGAAATGCGTCGAAATATATTAAAATAAGTTGAAATATTGGATTTCCAGTATAGAAAAAGCTCGTCGGAATCCGGCGAGCTTTTTAACGAAGTAAAGAATCTAAGACTTATAATTCTCTGATTTTTAAATTGCGGAAGGCAACTTCATTTCCATGATCCTGCAACAGAATATAACCATTGTCGAAATCCCCAAACCCGGGTTCTTTTTTAAATTTACTTTGGGCAATGTGCTCTTTAAATTCCTGCGATCCTCGTGTAACTTCAAGAACTTTAACACCATTGAGATAATGTGTCGCCTTTTTACCGTTAACCTCAATCCTTGCCCGGTTCCACTGTCCAACTCCATTAACCCGCTTAACAGGCTGACTCTTATCAAAAACCTGGGAATTGGCTTTTACCAGATCATACAGTGATGCGAGCGTCCGGTTTCCATCAGTGCCAAGTTTGGCATCCGGATGTTTGGCATCATCAAGAATCTGGTATTCAAATCCTACGGTATTTGGTTTCCCCGGTTCTGACTGGATAAAATATTTAATGCCGCTGTTCGCTCCTTCAGTAATTTTAAAATCAGCTTCAAAAACAAAGTTTTTGTATTTTTTTACGGTAACTATATCTCCGCCGCCTTTATTTTCGCCCTTATTTGGAATAAGCATTCCTTCATCGATTGTCCATCCTTTATCGGGAAAAGTTGCCAGACCCGCACCGCGCCAACCATTGGTGGTTTTTCCGTCCCAAAGCAATTTCCAACCACTGGATTTCTCATTATCAGTGAGGGTATTATTCAAATAGCTAACTTCGGCAACGCTTTTGTCCATTTTCTTACGATTGGCTTCGAGATCTTTCGTCATAATCCTGATATCCCGCCACGAAATAGTTTTACCTGCATTGGTTTCTTCTTTTCCGATGGCATGAACCTGAAGGGCAATAAAACCGGAAGGAGTCATATCGTCGATAAGGTTGGCACAAGGAACATCGTTCAACCATGTACGGATAGAGTTCCCGATAGCTTCAACGCGGTATTTGTTCCATTGTGCACGCTTGTAACTCTTCTTCGCCGCCTGATTATATTCCATCGGATAAAGCCATCCTCTGCGGGCTTCGTCATAGATACCTGCCGACCAGCCTCTTGGTGCGTCATCACACTCGACTTGGTAACCATGAACACGACCGTTGTTAAAATCTGGTTTACTTAACGATCTGATTTGAACACCCGAATTGAGACCTGTGTCCATTTTCATTTCGTATTCGAGAATAAAATCCCCGAAAGTTCTTGTCGTTGCCAGAAAAGTGTTGGGCGAATTTGTTTTGCTTGTTCCCACAATTTCACCATTTGCAATGGTATATTCAGCCGTTCCATTGAGACGTTCCCAACCAGTTAAATCTTTTCCATTAAAGAGTTTTTCCCAATCACCTTTTGCCGCATAGGTGCCAAACGAAATAACGATCAGAATTACAAGCGTTAATAATTTCCTCATCTCTGTTTAAGGTTTAATTCATTTTTAGTTTAAAAACCGGGTGCTAAGATAGTCTATTTAAAGATATTCCGTTGCCGCCAACGGAAATTTTTAATGCCTAAGAATCAAAGATTTTGACAGACGAACGAAGACCGACACTATCTATATTTTTTTCAAATCGTGATTAAATTGAAGTACTTCTCCCTTTTTCGTAGCCACAGTATATATTTTTTCACCATAACGAATTGTCAATGGGTAACAGGCGGTTGAAAGCACTTATAAACGAACCAGTTAACCATCCTTCCATTCAAAATAAAGATCAAACCCTCCGCGGGCTCTTACTCCACGAATATGTCCATTTGGAATAGCTTCAGCAAGTACAGGCAAGATGTCAATTGCATTGAGATGACTTTGCATCAGCATTTCGACAATACCTGAAGCACCTCCAAAATTACCATCGATCTGAAATGGCAGATGTGCGTCGAAAAGACTGGGATATGAACCGCCAACCTGTCATTTTCATACCTGTCTGACCAGCATTTAATTTATAGTATATCTGGTAATGTTTGTAAAAACAACAATAAAAAAATTGGGTTCTCTGATCAAATGACCAGAGAACCCAAAAATTTATTTAAGATTTAAATGGAC
>Ga0302296_1003501_pt1 | contig 10049 bp, 8 predicted proteins | sample III_Fen_N3_1_FD_194546 | JGI IMG/M metagenome (GOLD analysis project Ga0302296, IMG submission 194546) | Peat permafrost microbial communities from Stordalen Mire near Abisko, Sweden - III_Fen_N3_1 | ecosystem: Environmental > Terrestrial > Soil > Wetlands > Permafrost | place: Sweden: Abisko... | reverse complement strand
CAGTAATGGGGTATTGAATCTGAACTATTTTATTCCCGTAATTATCTTTCAGTTGTTCTAATGTGCGGTCGAAATCAGCTTTTTCCTGATCAAGGTGATTGGTAACAAAAATAACAGGTTTATTAAATTTTTCGGTATATTTGAAGTGATTGTTGGTTCCTACTTCTACACCGTACTGAGTATTGAGAAGGATAAGTGCGGTATCGGTTACGTTGAGTGAAGTCACTACGCCGCCTATAAAATCGTCGGAACCGGGGCAGTCAATAAAATTCAGTTTTTTCTCATGCCATTCTGTTTGAATAATGGTAGAGAAAACGGAATAGCCATACTCTTTTTCTACAGGGAAATAATCGGATACTGTGTTTTGGCCATTTACTGTACCTCTGCGTTTTATAACACCACTCTCGTAAAGAATTGCTTCTACGAGAGTGGTTTTCCCCGAGCCGGAACTTCCCAGCAGTGAAATGTTTTTAATTTCATTCGATTGATATACTTTCATATTGTATTAAAAATTAAAAGAATTAATACTAAAAAATAGATGTTTTTTTAAATGAAAAATTGTATGGCAATGTATGAAATCTCTATTAAAATTGTATTTCAGTATTGTATGTTTTACAACATGGTTTTATGGGAGAGGTAAGAGGAGTGAGGAGTGAGGAGTGAGGAGTGAGGAATGAGGAATGAATGAGTGGTAAGGAGAGGCAAGAGTAAGAGATTGGTAGTTGACAAAACTACGCCCCAAGCCCCTAAAGGGAATGTTAAGAGGGCTCTCATGTAATAGAGACTGTATATTATTATCATCATCTGATATGATCTTTACTTCCCCTTTAGGGCTTGGGGCGGTAACGTGAAATATGCAAGGTGATGTGATAATGAAATGAGGGATGATAAGAGGTAAGAAGCAAGAGGTAAGGAGTTGGATGGTAATCGGTAGAATTAATAAAACATAACAATCCATTGCTCCAATTATTTAGTCTCATTTAGGAGTTAAGGATTCATAGATGCTTAAATGATCTATTTGCTAATCTGTAAAAGCTTAAATCCAGTTTACCGGCAATTATTAATTATTAATTTTTCATTATTAATTACTCACATGTGAAGTATTTTTTTTGTTTCATTCCAGAACACGTTTGATTTTTTGAAGAAATAAAAGGTGACCAGTAAGCAAATAGTAAGGATAACCCCGAATACTGCAAAGCTGTTCTCGGAAGTGAACAAAGTAGTTAATGAGAAGAACAACGTGCCCAGCAAAACAAAAACAAAGGTGACAAGATTCAGATAGCCGATCATATCGCCCAGTTTACGTCCAAGGTTCGAGTTCTGGAGCATCGACAGGCAGGGAATCTCAAAAAGTCCACCCATAAATGCGGTACTGAATACACAAAATACAAAGAACCAAAGGCTGAGATGGAAAAATGTCAGCAGAAAGAACAGGATACTCATGCCTGAAATTCCGATCAGGATAAGTCCTTTTTTGACTTCTTTACCCGAAATCCGTCCTGCTGCCCAACATCCGAGGGCAATACCAATTGCAGCACAGGCCATGACCATTCCTGTTGTAGTGTTTGAAGTATGATACACATTTTTGCAGTGGATCACCAGGTTCATTTGGAGCATGCCTCCGATAAGCCAGAATGCTGATGCGCCAAACACAGCTGAGTTGACATCCGCATGTTTACGGGCAAACCGGAAGGAATCGATCACGAAACGAATGGGATTCAAGGTCCCCACATCCTCTTTGTTTTCGGGCAATTCGTGTGCCCTGATAGAACATGTAACCATATAACCGAGTAATGCCAGCCCGATAAAGATACTAAAGACCATCCATTCGTGATAGTAATCCGAAACAACTGAAGCTGTTACAGTCCCAATCAAGATGCCCAGGAAAGCCATCATTTCGAATACCCCGCTTCCGAATGAAACACCTTCTTCGCCTCCGATATCCCTGATCAGGCTATACTTGGAAGGTGAATACATACAGCTCAGAATCCCCATTAGCAGAACAGATGTTACTGCCAGCATAACCCACTGGTAATAGAATGCCACGCATGCCAGTGCCAGCACCGGTACCTCAAGCAACTTGCACACCCGGAATACTTGTTTCTTTGAATAAATCACCGCCAGTCGCCCTGCCAGTGGTGACAGAAAAAGATACGGCACCACCAGTGAAGCCGAAACCATGGATATCAGTTGCGATTGAGTCATCCAACGTGGCATAGCCCAACCCACTGCAATGAAGATAATGCAGTTCTTGACAAAATTATCGTTGTATACTCCCAGGAAGTTGCTTAAAAACAGGGGAGTCCATTTGTTGCGAAAAATCTGCATTGGCTCATTTATTATGTGTTCCGCGTTCCGCGTTCCGTGTTCTGCGTTCCGCGTTCTGCGTATAGTGTTCCGCGTTTTGGGTTAATGATTCTGTTTATTTAATAATGTGCTGATATAATAATTGATTGCAAATATAAGGAAAACCTGTTGTTAAACAAATCAATAAACCGGGAATATGAACAGTTACCGACAAATCACAATGACAGTCATGATCTTTTATATTTTAATCTATCTATATGTTCGTGTTCGGTCTGAAGAATACAATCAATAGGATTGGGCTTTAGCCCATTCTTCAAAATAAAGTATCTATTGGCTTTAGCCAAATGGTTTGAACGGATAGATAAAATAAAAAACCCGGAGAGCAACAATCAGTCACTTCTCCGGGTTAATGTTCTCATAAAATAATTTACAAACTGATTTTCTGTCGGAAATCACCTACTCTGACAATATACAATCCTTTTGCAAGTTGTGTTTCAATGGTTTGTTTCAAAACAGAAGTAAAGACCCTTTTGCCTTGTGTGTTATAGATTTCAACATTCCCTGAAGTAAAACCATCCAATTTGAGAGTCGAATTGGAAGCAGTCACTTTACGATTATCCGGATTAATAGTCTTAACCGACGTTGCTGTAGCAGTTCCTGTAATTTTTATATCATCGATTCGAATTTCGCCTACATTAGGAGTTGAAAATTTCAAAAGAAGATTATTGGCACTTGGAAGTGTCACTGCTGAAACTACTTCCCAATTGGTTATTAAAGCCGTTAAGTTGCTAATATTCGTTATAGCAATTTGACTGTAATCAGTGCCATTTGTACTATATTCTACTACCATTTTTTTTGCATCACCTGCAGTTTTAGAACCAATAATCCCAAATGATAGTTTAATATCTGAATAACTTGAAGTGTTAATGTTACTAATAGTAAATGAATTACTAGCATCTTTATTAAAGTATAAATTTCCGGAACCACTTGCACCTGTATAACCGAAAGTTGGATCATTCGAAGACGTTCCACTTGTACGGATATTCAAAGTCCCTGGAGCAACTGCTGCGTTTTTTGTCCACGAATACGTAATAGGAGATCCATTGTCCCAAACATGGTTATCTATAACTTCGGTTTTTGGATCACTCGGAGTTCCAAAAGTCTCTGAAAAAATGGTTGTTTGTGCTTTGGCGCTGATTGTCAATGCCGCAATTCCTAAGAAGAGAAGTGAAATTTTTTTCATATGCGTATTTCTATTTATTTATTGTAAAGATATTCATTTTTTTTATGAGATATACAAAAATATAAATAATATGCAACAGTATGATTCAAAATACTGTAAGTAAGAGAACTGATAATGAATTTAAGTCTTAAATCAATAATTCTATTAAGTCATCATAGATAGTTAAATGATCTATTTGCTAATCTGCAAACGTTTAAATTTCAGTATCCTGACAATTATTAATTACTTAGTATTTCCGAAGTGAAAAAATAAAGCTTAATCCTCCGGTAGGCACAATTTTAGCAGAGATTTTGCCCCGGTGATTCAACACTGCATTTTTTACGATGGCAAGTCCAAGACCTGTTCCACCCATTTTGCGACTGCGACCTTTGTCTACCCGATAGAAGCGTTCGAATAACCTGGTTAAGTGGACTTCATCCACCCCTACGCCATTATCACTGAATGAGAAGTAAAAAAACTGTTCGTCTTCGCGGTAGCAACTGATATCGATCGTTAGCTTTTCGCCGCCATAAGCCAGTGAGTTGTCAAGCAGATTCCGGAATATGGAATAGATTAATGAGCGGTTACCCATGATCTGAATGTCGGGAGTGAAGTTCTTTATTATCTCACATCCCTTTTGTTCAATTTCTAGATGTACATCATTCAGCACATCCTGAATCACATCCGAAACATTACAGGGTTCTTTTTCGAAAAGCCGTTTTGCTTCGTCCATTTTATTGAGAGTGGTGATGTCCTGCAACAATGCACTTAACCGTTGAGCCTGCTGGAAGGACCGTTCAACAAAGAATCTCTGGCGTTGGGGATCCATATCAGGGTTTTCGAGAATGCTTTCCATATATCCGAGTATGCTGCTCACCGGTGTCTTCAATTCATGCGAAATGTTTTGTGTCAGATGACGTTTCAGTTCGTTTTCATGTTCCTGAACGGATATGTCGTTGATAGAAATTTCGAAGGTATTATCCTGAAAAACGATACATTGTACTGAAAAGATATGTCCTCTTTTCTCTACTATAAGCCTTTTACGTTTTATCTCGTTGTTCTGAATGCTTTGATCAATAAACTGATTGATATCTTCAAACTCAGGAAGCGAAAATATCTCATCCGAACTCTCGCACTGTTGGTCGGAAAGGATGTTTGTGTATTGAATAAAATGGGTGTTGGCAAGTATTTCTTTTTTTTGTGAAGAAAAAATACCCAACCCTTCCTGTGAAATCTGAAGATGCTTAATCAGCTTTTCCCGTTCGCGGTTTACTTCATCCTTGGTAACTAACAGTAATTTGTAAAGCTGTACAATGTTTTTACTGATCTCGCCCAGTTCATCATTCGGGAATTCAATATCCGTATCCGGCATTTCCTCTTTCTCTGCCTTTTGAGTAAAAATACGTAACCTGTCGATGGAACGGGTAAAGTTACGGGAGATAAAATAGAGTGCCAAAACTGCCATTATTAACACAAATGCCATAAAATACAGGAAGAAAGTATTCGCTTTGAGCATGCTTACCAGACTGACATTGTATGGCAAGGCACTTCGCACATACTCTTTCGGGAAACGATGGGCCAGATAATAATATTCTTTTCCTGTTGACACCGAATGACGAATGGCTTTGCCGTTTTCAGAAATGTTAGCCATTTCAATTTCAGGGCGATTCAGATGATTTTCGAGAACTGTATCCTTTTTGACAGACGAATCGAAAGTCACCAACCCTGTAGTGTCGATCACAGTTACCCGCAAGGCACTGTCAGGGAAAAGACGTACATAGTCCTTTAATTTGTCCCAGTCGGGATGTTGTTCCCTGATAAACCTGTTGATTGTGAAGTTGTAGGTGACCAGTTGCTGATCAAGTTGTTCCGTACGGAATTCCTTCTCGCGTTGATACTGGAAATAACAAATGATAGTCATCATCAAAAAGAAGATGCTAAAAAAATACAGGAATATACGTTTGTTCAGGTTCATAATATAAAAGAATTTACCATTTTGTCATTTACCATTTACTATTTAAAGATAGTTGCTGATCGGTTTGTGATATAAAATATAGTAAATGAATAAATGGTAAATAGTAAATGAATAAATAGTAAATGTCTTTATTCTTCAAAGCAATACCCGTAACCAAGTCTGGTCACGATATTTTTACCGTAAGGTCCGATCTTTTTGCGGAGTCGTGTGATATTCACATCAATGGTGCGATCGAGTACGATCACTTCGTCGCTCCATACCCTGTTCAGCATTTCGTCACGCGAAAATACACGGTTTTTATTTTCCAGCATGAGTTTTAGTATCTCAAATTCTTTTTTAGTAAAAGGAATTTCAATACCGTCGAGCATCACTTTTTTATTCTCCAGTGACATTTCAAGCTTTTCATAGCTTAACTGTAGGGGTGGAAGGGTATCTGTTTTGTTCGATTCAAACCTGCGGATTACGGCTTTTACTCTGGCCAGAACTTCACGGATAGAGAATGGTTTGGATATATAATCATCCGCTCCGATATTAAACCCGGTGAGTTTGTCCGTTTCAGAGTCTTTTGCTGTGAGGTAAATGATAGGAATGTTTGCTGTTTTTGGGTTTTCATTCAGGATGCGTCCCATTTTAAATCCTGATATTTCGCCCATCATGACATCGAGTAACAACAGGTTGTAACTGCTGATGTCTTTTTTTAAGGCTTCTTCGGCTGAATAGGCTACATCAACTGTATAGCCTTCTGTTTCCAGGTTATATTGAAGAATTTCACATAAATCTTCTTCGTCGTCGACTACTAAAATACGATATGGATTCATAAATAATTTACAATTAATAATTTACAATTAATAATGCATCATGCATTTTTAATATCGTTGCAAAACTATTGAAAACTTATTTCGGCGTTGTGTAATAACTGTTACAAATATATGACAAAAAAATAAATATTTTATGGAAATCAGTGATTTTAAATTACAAAGAGCTCAATCAAGAGCCAAGAATCAAGAATCAAGAATCAAGAACCAAGAACCAAGACAAAAGATAAAAGACTGCAGAACCCGAAACTTTTCAAACTTCAAACCTTTCAAACTCTTCAAACTTTTCATACTCCTTTAGTCGCACTCCCACTTCTGACTTTGAATTATTTGCGGGTTGATCATTAAGTGGGAGGGCGACATACAATCCGATGTCGCCCTCCCACTTGGTGTTGATTGCTGAAGTGAGAATCTTAGATGTGGGAGTGCGACTAAAGGGGTAAGAGTTTCGTGTTCTGTGTTCCGCGTTCCGCGTTTTGGTTTGTTGATGCCTGAATAACGTTGACCGTTTTGTTACTTATATTTTCATTTTAAATTTTAAAAATATGATAATGATAATGCAACCATTGTTGATTACGGGAAATAACTTTTAGCGAAGCGTTAAGAAAGTTATTCTCGTTATCAATAATTTGACTCGGTAGAGTCAGGTTTCGTGTTTTCAATACTACTATTTGTACAAAGATAATCTTTTTCAAACTGATTTGGACTTTTTCTTTGTAACTTACAATGAGGTTTTTCATTATTGTAAAGTAACACACTTCGGTCAACCTCTGTTTGTAACTGTTCGAAAGAATTTATAATTCTGTGAATAAGATAATTATTTTTAATAACGCCGTTAATACGTTCGGCTTTTCCATTTTCCCAGGGGTATTGACACATACTGCTAATGATTTTATGTTTTTTAGTAAGCAATAGGAAATCTTTATCATAATACTGTCCACCTCCGTCAGAATGAAAAATAAGTGCATCTAAGTTTACATTCAAATCTATGCGGGATTTGATTGCTTTTTGTAAAGCAGGCAAAGTGGTTTGTTCGGTCTTTAATCGTTGTGAAACGGCATAACCCACAATAACTCTAGTGAAAGCATCAATTATGAAGGTTATGTAATAATACCTTCCATTGAACTCAAAATATGTAATATCACTTTGCCAGACCTGATTGGGTTTATTGATAACTAATCCAATAAGTAGATTATCAAATCTGATTACACCCGAACTATCAGTGGTTCTACGCAAGTTATGTGTACGCTCAACCATTAGTCCGGATTGCTTACAGAGTATTTCAAAACGATCCCTGCCAATTTCGATGGGAATTATTTTGAAATAGATATCGCGCAATCCCATTGTAGGGTGGTCTTCGCGGACACGATATACTAACATAAGAATTTGTTCTTCAATAGAACGTTCTTGCAAGTATCTATCCATCCGTTGATGAAAAGCTTGTTTGCTTAGTCCGATGCTTTGATAGAGTTTGTTTAAACTGTAAGTCAACACTTTTCGGTTTTTCCAGAAGTACTCGATGGTGTGGAAAAAAATTTTTTTTTAATATCCACTCCATACGTTTCTTCGGCTAAATCGATCATTTTATCCTGAAAATCAATGAGTATCTGCTTTTGTCCAATAATCCGTTCAAGTTCAGATACGCGTTTTTTGAGTTCAATAAGTTGACGGGTGTCACTGTCGGTTTCGACAACCATGTGTTCTTTTTTGTTCTTCTTCATGCTACCAAATTTATCTATCCAAAGATAGACATTTTTTGAAGCGACTTGATATTGAGAGCAAATTTCAGATACTTTGGTTTGTCCGGTTTCAATTTCTCGAACTTTTTGAATCTTGAAATTGTCACTAAATTTACGTTGCCGACGTTCGGCAGTAGTCATTTTTAATTGTTCTAATCGTGCCATGTTGTTTCACTTTTTAAGTTGTTTTTGTTACTTTAAAGTGGTCAACGTATTTCAGGCATTGACAAGGAGTAAGAGGTAAATTGGTAGTAAGGAGTCGGCAGTAAGAGGTACAGCAAATAATTTAGTCTATTTATTCCCCAAAGAATTTCCGGAGTGTGTAAAAATAAGACGACATATAATTATAACTTACAAATTGAAAGTTGATTAATAATTAAGTGATAAATTAACAGGATAAGGTTTTAATCAGGGTGATCTGGTTTTCTATTATGGTTTAAAAATCTAATAATAAAGTATTTAAATAAAACCTTTTCGATAAACCGGAATGTACCATATTTTTGTTTTTTTACCCTTAGTAGAAATATTAAGTGCTAAATATTTTGCCCTTATTCCCTTATTTCTTTTTTAGTTTTATATTGTAAGTTAGTCCAATTCTCAAATTACTCTTTACACAGTCTCTTTCGGATTAGAGGTATAGAAACTAAGTGTTTAATTAACATTGTGATGATTTTCACTTCCCATTTTATATGGAGTGAGATCCTGTCACACTATAAAAGTTTTTCAATATGTATTTATGTAAACAATCATGGAGATGGTATGGTCCGAATGATCCTGTATCACTGGCAGATATTCGTCAGGCAGGAGCAACGGATATCGTGACTGCCTTGCATCAGATTCCAAATGGGGAAGTATGGCCTGTAGAAGCCATTTTAGAACGAAAAAAAACTGTAGCTGATGCCGGACTTATCTGGTCAGTAGTGGAAAGTGTTCCTGTACACGAGGATATTAAAAAACAGACCGGAAAATTCAAAGAGTATATTGAAAATTATAAACAGACCATTCACAATCTGGCGGAATGCGATATACGGATTGTGACTTATAATTTCATGCCTGTACTCGACTGGACAAGGACCGATCTGGCCTATACTTTACCGGATGGTTCAAAAGCTTTACGTTTTGAGATGGCAGCCTTTGTGGCTTTCGATCTTTTTATCCTGAAACGTCCGAATGCTGTAAAAGATTATACCGATGAGCAAATTGCCAAAGCAAAAAAACGTTTTGAAGGTATGGGAGTAAATGAAATAGAAACTCTTACACGGAATATAATTGCAGGATTACCGGGTGCCGAAGAAAGTTTCAGTCTGGAACAATTTCAGGCGGCACTGGATACCTATGCCAGTGTGAATGAAGACCAATTGCGGAATAACCTTTTCCATTTTATCAATGAAACATCATTTGTTGCCGGTCAGGTTGGTGTGAAAATGGCCATTCATCCTGACGATCCACCCCGATCTATTTTTGGGTTACCACGAATTTTAAGTACGGCAGACGATGTGCGTAAACTCTTTGCTGCAGTACCTGGTCTGTCAAACGGAATTTGTTTGTGTACAGGTTCCTTTGGAGTATCATCGGCCAACGATTTGACTTCCATGTTGCGTGAATTTGGTGAACGGTTGTATTATGTTCATTTCCGCAGTACAAAGCGTGATGCGGAAGGCGATTTTTACGAAGATAACCATCTGGAAGGTGATGTGGATATGTACGAAGCAATGAAAGCTTTGTTAGTGGTGGAATATACCTATAAAAGAAATATCCCCATGCGCCCCGACCATGGACATCAGATGATTGACGATTTACACAAAAAAACAAATCCCGGTTATTCGTGTATCGGAATGCTCAGAGGCATGGCCGAATTAAGGGGACTGGAAATGGGAATAGCGAGAACTCTGTTTTAATTTACTATTTATTCATTTACCATTTACTATTTAAAACAGGTTGATGATTTGCAATACAACTAATCAACCAACGGAAAGAAGTAACGTCCCGTT
>Ga0302296_1003500_pt1 | contig 10049 bp, 3 predicted proteins | sample III_Fen_N3_1_FD_194546 | JGI IMG/M metagenome (GOLD analysis project Ga0302296, IMG submission 194546) | Peat permafrost microbial communities from Stordalen Mire near Abisko, Sweden - III_Fen_N3_1 | ecosystem: Environmental > Terrestrial > Soil > Wetlands > Permafrost | place: Sweden: Abisko... | reverse complement strand
AAATATCAAACTCGGGCAATAGTGCTTTTTCAGGTGAACCCGGCCAGCTCGCCTCAGTTCCCTCCACCGTAACGCCCAGCAGAGCGGAGTCAGGAGCTTGTACTTCTGTTAGCTTAATGCCCGCAAGGCTATTCTTCTTTGGTGGCATCCAACTGGCATAACCAAGATGAGTCTGATCCATAAAGTGATTCCATCTTCCGTTAGCATATTCCTTGTTGTAATAATTCATCAGGGTTGTATCCGCTTGAAACAAAGCTCTCGTTTGTGCCGCCATATCGTTGGTACTTGCACGCTTCTGTTTCCCGTATAAAGCATTTTTAGCAGCAGTTACGTACAACTCGTTGACCAATGAACAGGCTTTTGTTGGAAACAAAACAATCTGATAGAAGGCGTCCCTTTTTTCCTGAGGTAATTTTGTGTAAATAGCTTCGGCTTCTGCCGTAATTTTGGCGTATTCCTCTACTACATTCTCGGCCTCACGATAATTGATTAGACTGTATGTCCCGGGCGACAATGATTCTGGTTTACGTCGTCCATTGAATTTTGTGTATTTCGAAATAATATCGGCAATCTCATTGGCATATGTTGAACCAAACTCACGCGTAATCCATAAACGGGTGTATTCATTGATGTTCGAATTTGTCCATTTCTCAGTATCCCAGGCGAGGTTCATAAAGTACTCCGTCGGCAATTCGTAACCTTTGAAGTGCCCCACGTTTACAATCCATATTCTGTCGGCTCCGTATTGTTTGGCCAGTGACATTTGATCCCATATTTTGGCAATCGGACTGGTATTAATCCACTCATAACTTCGTGGTCCACCGTGATAATCAAAATGGTAATAAACTCCTGATCCTCCACTTCGCTTGCGTTCGTCCTGTGTCGGTAGTCTGCGGAGATTTCCCCAGTTATCATCTGCCCACAAAAGAGTTATATTGTCAGGAACCTTCATCCCTTCATTGTAATAATCCATAATCTCTTTGTACAAACACCACGATTGAGGAACCTTCGTAATGTCAGGATTCATTTCTTCGCCAATAATCTTTTGTTGCTTATCGACAATATTTTCTACCATCGCAATATTCGCCTTTAAATCGCCACTCATCTCCGAGTCATTTGCTCCGCGAAGCCCCATTGTGACCACATTTTCGTAGTTTTTGTTGCGTCGAACTCCTTCCCGCCAAAAGCTTTCCATGGTGTCAGGGTGTTTGTTATAATCCCAATGTCCAATTGATTTATAGTAGCGTCTGTCCCACTCTTGTTGCGAACGGGTCATCGGTTCCTGATGCGATGTACCCATAACTATTCCATATTCATCGGCCAAACGTGGGTTTTCAGCATCATCTTCATTGAAAGCGTTGTCCCACATGGCAGGCCACAGATAATTGGCTTTTATTCTGAGCAGTAATTCGAAAATACGAGCATAAAACTCACGTCCGTAATTTGCTACATTATTACCGACAGGAGGATTTTGGCTTGGTTTAACCAATCCATATTTTTCTTTAATCCAACCGGTAAGGGCAGGCGCTTCGTCATTTATAAAAATACCACGATATTTTACACTAGGATGTTGCGTATAGGTGCCGGGATTCACGTAGAGTGCATCTTTATGATCGATAGAAACATCAGCCCAAAAATACCAGGGCGAAACGCCTATTTGTTCGGACAAATCATAGATTCCAAAAATAGTTCCTCTTTTGTCGCTACCAACAATTACAAGCGCTTTATCAATACCCGGAAATGGTTTTTCAATAGTTTGGATGCTGAATGCTTCCCACTTACCGACAATTTTACTGACGTCGAGCTTCTTCTTTTTTATCAGTTGATCAATAACCGCACTTTTACCCAACGTACCAACAATAACCACTTCTTTTTTGCGTGGCAATTTATCAAAGCGTATGATTGGTTGATGATTTGTTACTTTTCCAATATCGGATTTTAAATCTTTCAATGCCCGAATTACACCCGGAAAATCCTTAGAACTAATACACAATGTAGTTGACGTTCCGGAGGCGGATAGTGTAAACTGGCTTTTACCACCGGTTGTTGAAATGTAGCTTGTCCCACCAATAGCTAAAACTGTTATCGGCATACCGATAAACATTCCTGTGTAAATAAAAAGAGCTAACTTTCGTTTCAACAAATCGTTTATTTTTAAAATCATAAATGTAATATCGCTGTGTTTAGTTGATGTTATTATGGACAAATCCTATTTATTTGCTAAATTGTATTATTGGTGGATAACGCTTTGAGAGAAACAATATAAATATTTCGAAATCTATTCTCTTTATCCGGTTTGGTTTATCTAGGCCTATTGAACGTTTGGGAAATCTATGGTAGCATCCAATTAGCACGTTCCTGAAATTCCGACTGAAACTCTTTACTCCACTTTGAAATTGTCAGTTTTCCGGGTCCATCGGTATAATGCTGCGTTAGGTCAACATGTATATATTCTCCTCCCCAACTTGGTTGCGTCGGATCTTCGGGGTTGTTTATTCCTCTGTTTGCACTAACAAGGTATAAAAACGATGGTGTATCGCCCTCAATTACTCCAGGTCCGGCTATTGCTTTTGGTGGATATATCGCTCCCAAAGGTCCATGGTTATTAATGATATTGGTTTCTGCCCAGAAAATACTTCCTGCACCAAACATGCCCTGATAAGTAGTTTTCGACTCAATAATAAAAAGGTCAGGATAGTTTTCCATGAGCCATTTGTGTGTCGCATCCTGATAACCAATCAAAAAAACACGAAGCTTTGCAATAAATGCTTTTAATTCAGTTTTACTACGGGTTTTCTGTACCTTAGATATGGCTTGTGCAACTTCTCTCGGGCCACCCCAAACACAAATATAGATTGGGCGAGGATCGGGTTTGTCGACAGCAGCAATAATCGCATCCGATGCTTCACTGTCTTTCCCTGACCCAATAATATCCGTCCATGATTGTTTGTCAAAACCCCACTTTATGTCTAAATTATGATTTGTTCCTAATCCTTCGTAGGTAACGGAACGTAAATAGTCTGCACTTGGATACTTTGAGTCATGTTTTCTCAGATTAGGAACTACAAGCTCATATTTGTCAAGAACTGCCAGGACATTTTTCTTTTCAGCAACCATGCTAAATGAACCTGCTGATGCAATTAACCCTTCAACATCAAATTCATTGGTATAGAGTAAAAATCGCACCATTGATTGCACATCATCCGGGTCACTATTGGTTACAGGAAAAGCTGGAAAGTCTGTTGAAATTAGAATTCGGAATCGTGCAAATGCCATATTGCTTGTAATCAGCATTATTACTACTAAGAAAATATATTTTATATTTTTCATTTAATCTCTTATTCTAAAATTGTTCACTGCCGGATGATAAAATCGTCACAAAATGAAAGAATTTCTATTTTTTAATTTTAGTAAAACGTATTGCTGTAAACGGTTTCCCAGGAAGTTGAATTATATTATTTCCGCTAAATTCACCCTCAACAGCTGTAATAGTCATATCCCAACCATTGATGATTTCGACTTTGTATTTTGAATTTTCCGGCAGTTTGACGATTTGAGCACGAGGTTGATCCATGTTGTAATAATTCAGAAAATATTCGTCCTTATAGCCAACAGCAGAATAGGGCATCCACCACTCATAATTAACTACAGGCGTCAAGTAGCCCGGTGCACTTTCAACTATTTGCTTTAAAAATTTAATCCTTTCCTGACTTTTTCCACGGAGAACACCACCTTTCGACCACCACATTTCTGCATCAGATTTAGATCCCCATTTAACCGGATTTTCGGTAAGATATGTTTCTCCATGCCCAACAAAACCGCCATTAGTAACACCACGCCAAAATTTGTTCACCATCTCTTCTGCCGTCAAATTTCCCCACGACCAATTAATATTTCCTTCGTAACGACATTCATCGTAAATGATTGGTTTTTTAAATTTCTGTCTCAGCTCTTTTGCCTTGTATGTATCTTCGTTCTGAACGCTGGCATGTGTCAATAAAGGATTCGTGTGATTATACATTACTGAACCATGGTGAATGCTACGAAGGTGATTGTACGGATCTTTTTCGGCAAACAGTTGAATATAATGATCCCAATCTTCCATCTTTTTGTATTTCATAAAATCATATTCATTCGCCATACTCCACCATACATTTTTATAGGCGGCAAAGCGGGAGATGATATAATTTATATACAAATCATCGGTCTTTCTATCCATTTTTTGGAATCCCCAACGATCATACGGATGAAATACAATTAAATCGGCTTCAATGCCAAGTGAATCCAATTGGGCTATTCTTTTTTCTATATTTTGAAAATAAGCAGGGTTAAATCTCGTATAGTCCCAATTAGTTAATGCCTTTCCTTCAAAAGGATACAAGCTTGGTTCTTTTTTATTCCAATCGTAGTCTTTTGGAAAAATACACATCCGCATTTTGTTGAAATATCCATTTGAAAGTGTTTTCAATGTCAATTCGGCGAGACTATCTCCCTGATGTACCCATGCATAACAGGTTGTTCCAAAAGGAGAATAAGCTTTATGATCAGAATATGCAAAATTGAAAGTATCCTTAACTACCACGGGGCCGTGATTGTTTTCTGAATTAGTGATACATTCAAACCTGGCTTTCTTGTTGTGAAGTGATTTTAAATTACTGGTAGTGATACACGACCATATACCGGTTTCTTGCGGCATAAAGCGGATTTTGTAAATCCCATTTCCATCATAAAAGCCCGAAACGGTTTTCACGGTTTTGCCGTTTGAAAACTGAGCACTTAACTGCACATCCGTAAAAGGATTTGTTTTTGTAGTTCCTTTTAGTACAATTTCATAAATTCTCCATTTTTCAACTTTGTTTTGAGATGAAACGCTCAAAAATGATAATAGAACTGTTAGTAATAGTAATAATCTACGCATAATTGTAATGAATTATTTTAAAAATTGAATATATGTAAGAATTATTTGCTCTGAAGATTTATCTGCGTTTCTTTTAAACCGTTCGATTTAGCAGTAACAGTAATTTTTCCTTTCTCACCCGCTTTTGAACGAACAATCACTAAACAAAGCCCATTGAATGCTTCACGTTCTTTCGAAGCGAAAGAAACCATATTCGTAGCATCACCGTTATCAGTGGCAACAATTTCGGCCGGACCATCAATGCTAAACTCAATCGAATTATTTGAGCGAGGCACAACGAGTCCATCTTTATCAACTATCTGCACAGTGATAAAGGTCAAATCTTTTCCGTCGGAATTAACGATCTCGCGGTCGGCTGAAGCAAGCAGTTTCGTGGCAGCACCTGTTGTCTTAACCGTATTTTCGGCCCATTTCAAGCCGTTTTTGTAAGCTATAACTTTCAATTCACCCGGTTCATATTTCACACTGTCCCAACGCAAACGATATTCATACTGTGCCTTTTTCTTTTTCCCCAATGATTTTCCATTGAGAAATAGTTCTGCCTCATCGCCCGAAGTAAAAACATGTACCGGTGTGATTTCTCCAACACGTTCTGCCCAGTTCCAATGAGGCAGGATATGTGCCATTGGAAATTCCGGTCGCCAATGAGATTGATACAGATAAAACCTATCCTTTTTAAATCCTGCAAGATCAATCATTCCGCAATAGGCACTGCGTGATTCGTAATAAGGAGTTGGCTCGCCAAGATGATCCCACCCGGTCCATACAAACTCTCCGGCTACAAAAGGATGCTGATCGAGTGTGCCAAACACCTTGTCGGCTGAAGAGCCAAAGTCGACAGCATGAAGTTCGTAGGAGCTAACCTGGTGTGTCTTAGAGTCACCTCCTCTGCCATCGCGTAACGGGGCACTTATCTCTTTCGACACAGGGAACAAATAAATACCACGACTACTGAATGCAGATGCAGTTTCGGTGCTGAGAATAACTTTATCGGGGAATTTGGCATGATAAGCATCGTATTGGGGAGCCGTGCGAATCCGATCGGTGCCGTCAAACTCAGGAGACTGACGAATACCCTCACCTTGATAATTAAGACCAATAGCGTCCAGAACTGCAGGCAAAGGCATATCCGGTTTTGCAAAGTTCATGGCAGAGATAGTCGGGCGGGTAGTGTCTTCTTCTTTTACAATGTCATGGATACGTTTAGCTACTTTTGCTCCTTCTTCGCCGGTATATTGTTCGCCGACTTCGTTACCAAAACTCCACATAATAACCGATGGGTAATTTCTGTCGCGACGAACAAAAGAACGTGCGTCAGGTTCTGACCACTCGGGAAAGATAAGGTGAAAATCGAGTGCCGTTTTTTTACGCTCCCACGAATCAAAAATCTCATCTATCACCAGGAATCCCATCCGGTCGGTTAACTCGAGCAATTCGGGGGCCGGTGGATTGTGCGACAAACGGATGGCATTGCATCCCATTTCGCGTAATATTTCAAGTTGACGTTCTGCAGCGCGGGTATTAAAGGCAGCACCAAGCCCACCCAAATCGTGATGCTGATTAACACCTTTGATCTGAATATATTCTCCGTTGACTAACAATCCTTTGTTGGGATTAAATTCCATTGAACGAATGCCGAACCTAGTCTCGTATGTATCTATAATTTTACCTCTTTGGGACACCGAAGTAACAGCCACATAAAGATTGGGGGTTTGGGTTGGGGCTGGCCCCCATAACTTTGGGTTTTGGATAGTTACTGTGCTTGAAATTTTAGCATTCTTGCCAGTGGCAATCTTTGTATTTTCGGAAGCGAACCGGGTAACAGGGTCACCCACAGGCTTTCCGGCACTATTAAGAGCAAAAACACGAGTGACAATACTGACATTCGCATTCGTTTTTGAGTTGTTGTCTACTGTAACTTCCAGATTGAGTATGGCGGAGTTTTTTGAAACATTTTTGGTAGTGATATATGTTCCATACTGACCGACATGAACAGGACTGGTTTTTGTCAACCATACATTGCGATAGATACCGCCGCCGGGATACCAGCGAGCTGAATTATTTGGATTATCCAGACGAATTGCTAACTGATTCTTTCCACCTGGAACGACATAAGGCGTAAGATCCAGACGCCATGAGTTGTAGCCGTATGGCCAACCGCCTACTAATTTCCCGTTTAACCAAACTATGGCATAAGACATTGCACCATCGACATCCAGAAAAATAGATTTGCCTGCATCCGAAGCCGGTATATCCAGTTTTTTACGATACCATGCAACTCCATTACTCGGTAAACGTCCCATACCTCCTCCAACTTCGGGATTTGATCCAGTCATAAAAGGTCCTTTAATGGCCCAGTCGTGAGGTAAATCTACTCTTTCCCATGAATTGTCGTCAAAACCTACCTGAACAAATGGAAAATTGCTGCAAGGATTTCCTTTCGGACGAACATGTCTTTTTTGAGGATCGTTGATAAAACCGTTTGCTGAAGGTAGAATCCACGGTTTAAGCACTTCCTGGGTTGTTTTTACTTCAACAGCCTCAGTTGGTTTAGCATCTGCAACTTTATATTCGGTACTGCCCGAAACTTCCGGACGCACATCGTATATAAGTTTGTCGGCTTTCGCCACAGAATCGTACTTAAAGAAATGCCACCCTTTATTGATGGATATGCGTTGTCTATTTACATTACTAGTGGGACGAACCGATATTTTTGCTTGCAAAGTTGTATTTGCATACAAGGATAAACAGAGTAAAAAAAGAAGTCTTGATGGTGTGTATTTTTTCATGTCTTGATTTTTTATCCTGAATTTCTTCAGAATAACGTATTGAACGATTCGAAAAAGATCGATACTTATTCTCAGCAAAAAGGGAATACGAAATCACTACAAATGTAGTTATTATCCTGTGTCCGAATAGAGATAAGCTTATGCACTATCAATTTAACCGAATTGATTTTCCGGGAGAATAACAGACCTGAATAAATCGTTGGTATCATGCGCAACAAAAATACAAATACCTGCATCAATAAATACAACTACAATGTTTCAAAAAGAATTCAAAACGTTTCATTATTGTATCATTTGTATCAAATCTTCTCTGCTGCATAACATCTAAAGAATATGAACTATCGGTTAACAGAGATCAGACGTGGTGGGTGACGCACAATCATTTTACACATTAATACATAGTTATTCCCAGATAGACTGTAAAAAAGCACAGTCTTTATTCAAAGAAAACACACCAAATCAAGACTCATCAAATTGTTGAATATATTCTCGGGGAGAGACGCCATAGAATTTTTTGAATGCGGTTGAAAAATGTGTCTGATTAGTAAACCCAACTGCATATGCAATCTGTGTAACGTTTATTTTTTTCTCTTTCAGCAATATCGCAGCTTGTTTTAGTCTTAAGTTTCGTACAAATTCGCCCGTTGGAATTCCTGTCATTTCTTTCAATTTTCGGTGCAATTGTACTCTGCCCAGACCAACTGATTGAGCTAGCATTTCTACGTTCATTTCCGCATTATCTATATTCTCATTTACAAAAGTCATGATTCGCTCCATTAATATTTCATCGCTGGATTTGAACTCAATGGTTTTTATTTTATCTTCCTGGTCTTGCGCTCCTGAATATTTTCCTTTTAAAAATCTCCTACTTGTAATTAAATTTTTTACCAGTATATCCAACTCGTCAGTATTGAATGGTTTGCATAAATAAGCATCAGCTCCCTTTTCTAAACCTTCCATGCGATCCTCATGTTCAATTTTAGATGTTAGTAATATCACCGGTATATGACTAAGATTACTGTTCTCTTTGATCTTTTTCAATAATTCAAAACCGTTCATTTCCGGCATTACTACATCGGATATAATTAAGTCAGGAGTATTGGAATGAATTATTCCAAGTGCCTCAATTCCGTTTACGCATGTTGTTATCTTGTAATCTTCTTCAAGTTCCTGACGCAAAAAATCCCTGATCTCGACTTCATCATCAACAATTAATATTTTATAATTCGTTTTGCTCTTTGAACTATTCTTTTTAGTAGGTGACGGCTGGGTATACGTCAGAGCTTGCAGAGTCGGCCGTAGATTCGTTTGACCATCGGCTAATTCTTCTTTTCGTAAATGGTCTTTCCCCAACGGAATGCGGATGGTAAAGCAACTACCCTGAGCTTCAACTCTATTGGCAGCAGTTATTGTTCCATGATGCAGCTCTACTAAAATCCTACATAAATTAAGACCTATGCCAGTTCCTATCGAAGAAAATGTTAATTCATTGCCGATTTGGTAAAAGCGATCAAAGATTTTATTCTGCTTATCTTTCTCTAATCCTATACCGGAGTCCAGAACTCTTATTTCAACAAACCTGTACATGTTACCAGATATTTTCTCTTCAATTCCTGAAGTTAGAATGACGATAATTTCGCCTGAATCGGGAGTGTACTTAAACGAGTTCGACAATAAATTAATTAAGACCTTATCGAAATTATTCTTATCAATCCATACAGGCAGCTGTTGCATATTATGCTCAAAGCTCAACCTGATATTGCGGCTATTTGCCTGATACTCGAAAACTTTAAATACTTCGCCGATAAATTCAACCATATCGGTTTCGGAGCATTTAATCTGCATTTGTCCCTTGTCAAATTTTCGTACATCCAACAATTGATTAATCAGACCAAGCACTCTATTAGCATTTCGTTGTATGGTTTGCAGCGCCTTTGTTGTATTTTCATCATAAGTTTCTTTCAATAATTTTTCGAGAGGGCTGATAATAAGAGTCAGTGGAGATCTTATTTCGTGAGAAATATTGATGAAAAATTGAAATTTTGCCTCGTTGATTTTAGCTTCACGTTTACGGCGGAGGATATTGAAACCCATTAGACCTAAGGCACAAATAATTAAACCATACAGCATATATGCTACAATTGTTCTGTACCATGGAGCTGAAATGTGGATTTCAAATGTACTGATCGGAGAATATGAGCCGTTTTTAGATGCCCTTACTTTTAGGTTATAACTGCCCGGCGGTAAGTTATTATATGTTATTCTATTATCGCCTGGTAAAGTACTTTGCCATACATCACTTAGGTTGTCCAACTTGTATTCGTAGTTGATATTTTCCTGAT
>Ga0302296_1003486_pt1 | contig 10076 bp, 9 predicted proteins | sample III_Fen_N3_1_FD_194546 | JGI IMG/M metagenome (GOLD analysis project Ga0302296, IMG submission 194546) | Peat permafrost microbial communities from Stordalen Mire near Abisko, Sweden - III_Fen_N3_1 | ecosystem: Environmental > Terrestrial > Soil > Wetlands > Permafrost | place: Sweden: Abisko... | reverse complement strand
CGTTGATACAGCCATTCTGTACAATGCAGGACTTGCATTTATGAATGCAAAGCAATACAAAAAGGCCATTACGTATTTCTCAGATTGTGCAAAATACGGTTATAATGGAGGCTCATCTTACGCACAGATTATCAGTGCTTATCAGCAACTTGGTGATACAGTTAAATCTGTAGAGATAATGAAACAAGCGTTTATTAAATATCCTGATGATCAAAGTATTAACGTACAGCTGATTAACTATTATATTATGTCAGGACAACCTAATGAAGCAATCAGTTACCTTGATAAGGCCATTGAAAAAGAGAAAGAAAACTCTTCATTTTATCTGGCAAAAGGAGTTGCTCTTGACAAACTGGGACGTCAGGATGATGCAATCGCTGTTTACAAGAAAGCAATTGAAGTAAAACCTGATAATGCGGATGCTTATTATAACATCGGTGTCATTTATTTTAATCGAGGTGTAAAGCAATTCGAAATTGCCAATGCTGTTCCTCCAAGTGAGCAGGCTCGTTACGAAACCGAAAAGAAAAAATCTGACGACGAATTTGTAAAGGCTGTTCCTTTTCTTGAAAAAGCTGTTCAATACAACCCTAAAGATAGCTTCGTCAGCGAACAATTAAAGAATCTTTATTTCAGACTGAAAATGATGGATAAGTACGATGCAATGAATAAAAAATAATAATAGAAAGAGGGAGCACTTCCCTCTTTTTTTAACATCACATAAATAACATAATATTAGTTATAAGACAGGCCTATATTTGATAATCAGGCCTTTAAGTAACGTGAATCGAGATTTCTATTTTAAAAAAGAGGCTTCATCCATTGCGTTGAAATCTCTTTTTCTGTCAGAATACGCTCTTTGAAATCATTTGAAAAACTTTTTCACGCAGAGAATTCTTGTGAAATGAATTTTTTCAAAAATAAGAGATGAAAAAAATTACTCCTTTTATTCCGGATTTTAAGAATGGCCAGATTCTGATCGTTCTGGGCAACGGTTATAAATTTGAGTTTACGCAGAAGAAAAAAGCTGACAAATTTATCGTTGACACAAATAAATTTTTGACCGATAAAATGTACCTGCTAAATGAACTTCATGCCGAACTGTACACTGTTTATCGTTTGTTCCAGGATTACGTTTTTTATATAAAATGATTATTTCTAAGCAACAACACATTAGGTTTTTAGGCCTGTGAATGGGCATAAAAAGTGCAATACCTCTCTCCCACCACATTCAATCATTTCAATCATCTATTTAATATTCAATACTATACAATCCAAATTGCCCCATACGATCAAAGCATCTATATTATCCTTAGCTTTTTAATTTGAAACATTGAAGCGTGCTATGCGTTGAAATGTAAAAGTAATTTCAATGAAAACAATATTTTCTCTTTCAATTCTGTTTATTCTCAATTTATATGCTCCAATTATGGCACAAGATGATATCCGTCCCAAAAAATTAAAAGAGCAGCACTTTGCACCCAAAGTCACAAAACCGGACAGTGAATGGAAGGCGAAGCTCACACCTCTCCAATATGATGTTACACGAAATAAAGGCACCGAAAGGCCGTTTACTGGGCAATACTTCGATTTTTATGAAAAGGGAAATTACTATTGTGCAAATTGTGGCGCACTCCTCTTTAATTCGGAGTCAAAATTTAAATCAGGCTGTGGTTGGCCCAGTTTTAATGACGTAGTGAACCTTAAATCAATAAATATTGTAACCGACAAAAGCATGGGGATGGTTCGTACAGAGATAACCTGCGCCAATTGCGAAGCCCATTTAGGTCATGTATTTGATGATGGTCCACCTCCTACGGGTCTTCGTTATTGTATTAATTCAGTGTCACTTAAATTTGTACCCAAGTCGGAACTTAAAAGCAAACCTTAGCGACTACCCTTTATTTTGAGGCAGCCAGAAGCCAGAAACAAGCCGCCAGCAGCTTTTATTATACATCAAGATTTCTCGTAATATACGAGCTGTAATCCTTAATAATAGGCTTATAATCAAGATGGAACAACGGCGATGAAATAATAAAGTCGGCCGTTGACCGATTTGAGGCAGTCGGAATATTATATAAAACAGCGATTCTTAAAAGTGCCTTAACATCAACATCATGTGGTTGTGGTTGCATTGGATCCCAAAAGAAAATCAAAAGGTTGACATTCCCTTCGCAAATCATTGAACCAAGTTGCTGATCACCACCCAAGGGACCTGATTTTAAAATAATGACCTGCGGTGGCATTGCATCATTCTCTTTGCACTTTAGACTGATTGTATCCTCTACAAGTTTTCCTGTTGTTCCGGTACAGACGAGCGTATGTTGAGCCAATTCTTTCCAATTATAGGCGACCCATTCAGCCATATCTTTTTTACGGTTATCGTGTGCTACAATGGCGATCGTTTTCTTAATTTTCATTCTCATAGTTTTATCTAATTTTAGTACAAAGGTAATTTTATGAAAATATTTTCAACAACAATATTGGTTATCAAAATATTAATGTTTCGTTAAAAATGACTTAAGTGTTAAGATATTAACGTATTTCGAAGCAATGGTTACATTGTCGTATTGCTCAAGGTCGTTGCTGATTAATATAGATTGCGCCATTTGAGTATACTGTTCAGATTCATGATAACCTTTCATATAGCGCAATAATTCGTAGGAGGATCCCCCCTCCCAACGTATTTGTCTGAATTTTTTATAGGATGAAACCTTTGAAATCAATAGATAATAGCCTTCAACTGACTCAATTACAGAACTATATGTTCTTAAATATCGCTCATCATCACCATCCTGAAATTGTATAAGCGACCGGGAATCTTCGCTTGAAAACGACATTATTCCAAAAATATTGTTGCCTTTCCGAAAAATATTTGAAGTTCCCCAACCTGATTCAAGAACTGCCTGAGTAAGTGCGAGACTGACCGGGTGCGGATAAATTCTTCTCTTCAATTCTTCAATTGAATCGGTTTCATACTTTAGTTTTATTTCAGATAAAAATTTAATATCAAAATTCGAAAGTGTTTTTTTTTCTTCAATTCTCTTTTCGATAAACTCAACATGATGTAAATCATCAAATAAACGTTCCCTGGTAATTACAATCGCAGGAAGTAAATGTTGAATAAACAGATCTTTTCTGTTATCAGGATTTACTGAACGAAAGTCAATTAAGCCAATATAATTTACCGGGATTAATGCAGTATCTGATTGGTTGATAATTGAATCGGTAGCTGTCAGTTTTACGTTTCTGATTTTTATCTCCTCAGGCCAGTACCTTGAATTAAATTTTTCGGTCTTTGCAAATAAATAAATGGCGACAATGAGCAAAGCAAAATAGATTAGATCGCGAATTATTCTTAGCATAAAACAAATGGTTACGATGCCGCCAAAATTACAAAATATCAGTTATTAAAAAAATCTAACATAACCAGTCGTATGATGCATTTATTCATGCAAATTCAGTTTTAAGGTTTGCAACCCAATGTTCAATTCTTCCGTTCGTTAATCTTGACTGATTTTCCTGATCAAGTGGCAAACCCAAAAACTGACCATCCTTAAAAGCTTTTGAACCTTCAAAGGTATAACCTTCAACCGGAAATTTGCCAACGATCAATGCCCCTTTCATAGCAAAAAAATCAGCCATAATTCCTATTGCATCACAGAAATTTTCAGGGTAACCTTTTTGATCGCCCAAGCCAAAAATGGCGATTTTCTTGTGCGAATAGTCTATTTCCTCAAGTGCCGGAAGCAATTCGTCCCAATAATTAGGTAATTCTCCATCAAACCAGGTTGGAACCCCAATAATCAGGTTGACATATTCAAGGAAATTTTCTTTTTTAGCTTCATCAACATCTACAGGTTGAACATCAATACCGGTAAATGCATTGCGGATAATACCGGCAATTTTTGCCGTTTTTTTGGATGCAAAACAATAAAACAGACCTATTTTTTCCATTATCATTAATATTTTAAGAGTGCCTGAGCCGCAGTAAAAATCTTCTCTTCATTAATCAGGATAGCGGCTTCCAGAATTCGGTTAAATCCTACAGGCGTAAATGCAGAACCAACCCTGCGAACAGGTGCGTCCAAATATTCAAATGCCTCTTCGCCAATAATTCCGGCTAATTCGCCACCAAAACCACCAAATACTTTGTCTTCGTGAACGACTAATACGCGACCAGTTTTTTTCACTGAATTAAGAATTGTTTCTTTATCGAGAGGAACCAGCGAACGAAGATCGATCACTTCAATATTAAATCCATCACTTGCCAGTCTTTCGGCCACCTTAAGTGACAGATGAGTTGTATTACCGTATGTTATTAAACTTAAATCAGTTCCAATACGCCGAATTCTTGCTTTTCCAAATGGCACTTCAAAATCATCGGGAATCGGAGTTGCTGCAGCGGGTGAATTATAAAGTGCTTTAGGCTCTAAAAAAAGAGTTGGACCCTCCGATCTTAATGAAGTTCGGAGTAATCCAGCGGCATCGTCAGCAAAAGAGGGATAAACGATTCGAATACCAGGAAATGTTGCCAAAGTTCCTTCCGTTGTTTGAGAATGGTATAAACCGCCACCAATATATCCTCCAGAAGCGAGGCGAATGGTAACATTGGGACTGAATTTACCATTCGTTCGCCAATATTCGTGTGTCATTTCGACATATTGTTCCATCGCCGGCCAAAAATAGTCCGCAAACTCGGCTCCTTCGACTACTATCCTGATTTTCTTATTATAACGCGACATTCCATTGGCAGTTCCCGTTATAAAATCCTCGGCTATTGGCCCATTAAATACCCTGGAAGGACCAAATTCCTTTTGTAAACCTTTTGAAACATTAAAAATGCCACCTTTCTCCTTATTTGCCATATCCTGACCCCAAATAAAGGTATCGGGATTCAGTCGGAACTCGGCTTTGAGCGTTTCATTCAAACCTTCAATGAGCTTTTTCTTCTCTCCATTGTAGTTATGGACGCCATCCGGATATTTTGATGCCGGATATGGTTCAGGGATTACAAAATCAAATATTGAAGCGGGATCAGGATCGGGCGATGCCATCGCATTTCGATGTGCAACCTTAAGTTCTTCTTTAGCTTTCGCTTCGATTGTTTGAATTTCTTCTTCAGTTAATCGTTCGTAACGTATTAACAACCTTTTAAATTTCAATAATGGATCAGATTCCTGTACATAACCTAATTCCGCATCATTGCGATACAGATCGTGTCGGTCGGAATTTGAATGTGAATGAATTCTTATGCAATTTGCCTGAACAATACATGGTTGCTGGTTTTCGAGTGACCATTTCTTTGCCTCGGTCATTGCATTCATTGAATCAAATACATCTTTTCCATTGCAATGGATAATCCTCAAATTTTTAAATCCTGAAAAATTATTGGCTACCTTTCGATTAGCTGTCTGGTCTTTTTTGGGAACCGAAATTCCGTATCCATTATCCTGAAAAACAAAAATTACGGGGAGTTTCTCGGTAGAAGCACCGTTAATTGCCTCATAAACATACCCTTCAGAAACTGATGACTCACCTTGTGAGCTGATTGCAACTCCTTCTCCCTTGTAGTACTTTATGGCACGCGCCACTCCTACAGCATGTAATGTATGATTTCCTGTGGCTGAAGAGACATTATGAATATTCCATTCCGGTTTCCCAATATGATTCGACATATGCCTTCCTCCGGAGTTGACATCAGCTGCTTTTGAAATACCATTCAAAATAATCTCCTCCGCGGTGAGTCCTGCTGACAAATTAGTCAACATATCGCGATAATATGGGAAAAGATGGTCGTTTTCCTTATCAAATATCAGACCTATAGCTAATTGTATACCATCATGCCCGGCATATGGAGCATGATACGACCAGCCAATAGCCTGTTTCAGATAATTTGGAGCTTTCTCATCGATCATTCGACCCAATGTCATCAGGTAAAACCATTTTTCAAGGATCGATTTATCTGTATTTTTGATTGTAAAGGTCTTGTGAACCGGAATATCATGTATTTCACTCATATTTAATATTTTAAATCTGATCAAATGTTTGCGTTTGCTTCGAATTGCTCCAATAAATCGGCTATTCGCCGCAGAAATCGACCTCCAAGCATTCCGTCAACAACACGGTGGTCGTATGATAGCGATAAATACATCTTATGCCTGACTACAATCGCATCACCGGTTGGGGTCTCCATCACAGCAGGTTTTTTCTCGATCATTCCAACTGCTAAAATCGCAACTTGTGGTTGATTGATGATTGGAGTTCCGATTAATCCGCCAAAAGACCCGAAATTAGTGATGGTAAAGGTTCCACCCTGTAGATCATCCGGATTGAGTTTATTCTCTCGTCCTGCCCTTGCAAAATTGTTTATTTCGCGGGAAAGCCCCACAAGATTCATCGAATCAGCATCTTTAATAACAGGAACCACAAGATTTCCATCATTTGTTGCAACCGCAATGGCAACGTTGATGTGTTTACGTAAAATAATGTTATCCTCATCAACTGAAGCATTAACCTGACGGAATTCTGTAAGGGCTTTTGCCGATGCTTCGGCGAAAAATGGCATAAATGTTAGTTTTTCACCATATTTTCGTTCAAATTCATCTTTAACCGCTTTTCTCCAAAGAACAATATTCGTTACATCAGCCTCCACAACAGTGGTAACATGCGGTGAAACCTGTTTTGACATCACCATATGATTAGCAATTAACTTGCGAATTCGGTCCATTTTAAGGATGGTATCCTCTGCCCTTATAGAGATTGATATTTTTGGTTTTTCAGAATTTACGATAGTTAAATTCTGGTTTAATTTTGATTGTACAACCTGCGAAGAGTCATCCTTGGGTACAAGACTGCGCTGTTCGATATAATTAACAATGTCGTTTTTTTGCACCCTTCCTCCTAATCCACTGCCAATTATCGATTCCAGCTCACTCAAAGTTACGTTTTCCTTGGTTGCGATGCTTTTAACAAGTGGCGAGTAAAACCGATTGGAATTTTTTAAGTCATTTTTACTGATTTCAGAGGTGTTTAGCTTAGTTTCAACAGGAATTTCATCAGGAGTTTTCTCTTTAACTGAAACAACATTGGACTCTTCTATAATATCATTTTCTGTTGCAATAACAATTACGACCCGACCAACCGGAATCAAATCATTCTCGGCACAACGGATCTCCTTAATCGTTCCGGCAACAGGTGAAGGAATTTCAGAATCAACCTTGTCAGTGGCTATTTCAAACAAAATATCGTCTTCAACTACTGTATCTCCTTGTTTTACAAATATTTTTGTTATCGTAGCTTCCTGGATGCTTTCACCCAGTTTTGGTATAAGTACATTAAAATCAGACATTGCTCATTATTTACGTTAAATTAGCATTCATAAATAAATGCAAGTTTATGCATCAATTATACTAACTAACAAAAAGCAATAAGATTTAGTTTAAAAAATGCCGGAATAGTTCAATTATTTAGATAAGAGAAAAGATTATAATCAGGCCACTTATTTACTTTAGATAAAATATGTGACATAATGCGGTTCATCTCAACCGCGAGATGGGGTCCCTTGTAGGTACTGGTATTTGATAGGATTACCCATGAATATCCATCAGGTTGTCTCTTTACGAGCGCCGAAGACCCAGGTAAAGTGCCGGTGCGCCACCATTCGCCCCTTTCATTGGTCGCCCTCCACCCTAAAGGGTCTAATTTATGTGCATCAACGTGGGTCATCTCTCGAATACTTTCAGAAGAAAGAATATCTTTTACGCCTGACTCATTATCAATAACTATAATTAATTTCATCAGATCAATTACTGAAGAAAGCCATCCGCCTGCTGAACTCAAGAGATGAATATCGTTCCCGCCGTAAATTTTTGGGACCATTCGGCCACTTCCGTCGTAGGATTCTATTGGCTGACCATCTTCGGGTTGATAATATTTTACTTCATTTGGAAGTGCCTCTTCAGGAAAGCTCTTGCCAAGTTGCATATCATTAATTCCTGCTGGTTCAAGTACTTCTTTTTTAACAAACGTCTCATAATCAACTCCTGCTACTTTTGAAATTACTTTACCCAAAATGACGTATCCAAGGTTTGAATAAGCACTATGAGATCCGGGTTCAAAGTGAACCTTATGAGTTGTAACAAATTTAACGTATGAATCAATATTTACAGGCAAAGATTCATCAACTCCTTTTGCAACCACTTTTGGAAGAAAAGCAAGGTCCCCATAATGTTGTGTCCAGCCTCCAGAGTGGTTTAGCAGGTTACGAACAGTGATTTTTTCAAGTCGGCGATCCTTAATATGGAGAAACTGTTGGTCGTTGAGAATCCCGTATTTGCCAAATACTTTCGAATCAAGTGAAATTTTTGAATTCTCGACGAGTTTCATAATTGCAACAGCCGTAATCAATTTTGAAACGCTTGCGATCCTAAAAAGTTGAGTAGGGTTTGCTTTAATCTGAGATTCCTCATTCGCATAACCGTATCCTTTGGTGAAAATCAGCTTTTCATCCTTAACAATGGCAACTGTTACACCTTTTAATCCATTTTGCGCTCTGAACTTTTCTATGATCCCATCAATGATCCCGGAATTTTGTTCTTCAATCAACTTATTGAATACTAATTTATTAATTGGTTCTTTTTGTGTTGACAATAGCGAATTTTGACTCGAAATTGTGCCATGCTTTGACGGTACTAAAAGAAATGCAACAGTTAAACCGGTGAATAATAGAATTCGAAACTTCAACATAAATAAACTGGTAAATAAAATTAATCAACACAAAATATAACAAAAACAACAGTTTACAAATGTAATTTACATTTGTAAACAACCTATAATATCACTTAACGAATTGAATTTATGACGATTAAGATATAAATCGATTCCTTCAATAATTTTAATTGCCGCTAATGGATCAATAAAGTTGGCCGTTCCAACCTGAATCGCTGAGGCACCTGCTAAAAGAAATTCAATGGCATCGGTCGCATTCATAATTCCACCCAGACCAATAACCGGGATTTTGACAGCATTCGAAACCTGCCAAACCATTCGTAAAGCAATTGGCTTTACTGCCGGACCTGAAAGACCACCTGTAATTGTTGAGAGAACCGGTTTTCGGGCTTCCGCATTAATCGCCATACCTAAAAGTGTGTTTATCAGGGATAAGCTGTCTGCACCGGCACCTTCGACCGCCCTGGCTATTTCGGTAATATCAGTCACATTCGGCGAAAGTTTCACGATCATGGTTTTCTTATAGATCTTCCTCACTGCGCTTACGACAGCCGTGGCTGAAGGGCAACTGGTTCCGAAGGCCATCCCACCTTCCTTAACATTTGGACACGAAATATTCAGCTCTATACCCGCAATATGCTCAAGTTCATTTATGATTTCGGCACAGGCTACATACTCTTCAATCGTCGAACCGGAAACATTTACGAATATGTTGGTTTTGTATTTTGATAGTTTTGGATAAATATCAGAGGCGAAGTACTGCGCTCCGCCATTTTGAAGCCCAACAGCGTTCAGCATGCCTGAAGAAGTTTCTGCCATTCGAGGGTAAGGATTTCCCTGCCTTGGATGAATGGTTGTTCCTTTCACAATAAAACCGCCCAACAGATTGACATCAAAGAAATCATCAAATTCAATTCCGTATCCAAATGTACCAGAAGCAGTTAGTACCGGATTTTTAAGTTTAATATTGTGAATTGTAGTGGTTAAATCTGCCATTTTAATTGTTTTGTATTAAAAACAGGTCCATCTGTACACACACATTTATGACCTTGAATGGTTTCAGTTACACAACATAAACAAACACCAAAACCGCATGCCATAGTATTCTCGAGTGATACTTCGCAATCTACTGTTTTCGCTTTAGCCCGCGCAGCCACAGCTTTCATCATCGGTTCAGGTCCACAGCAATAAATTCGGTTAAACTGATCTAATTCATCGAGAAAGAGCGTATGATCAGTAACAAAACCCTTTTGGCCATGCGAGCCATTCTCTGTTGTCGTATAAAGTTTTCCGAATAGTGCATACTGATCAAGTTCAACAAGATCAACAACCGACCTGGCTCCGAG
>Ga0302296_1003485_pt1 | contig 10077 bp, 12 predicted proteins | sample III_Fen_N3_1_FD_194546 | JGI IMG/M metagenome (GOLD analysis project Ga0302296, IMG submission 194546) | Peat permafrost microbial communities from Stordalen Mire near Abisko, Sweden - III_Fen_N3_1 | ecosystem: Environmental > Terrestrial > Soil > Wetlands > Permafrost | place: Sweden: Abisko... | reverse complement strand
GGAATAGGGTTTTTAAAATAAAGTAAATATCACAGTTAACTATACTTTGCGAAGTGATATCCCGTCAACTGGATTAACTATTCAACTAACCAATAAAGAATAATCATCACGGAACACGGAACGCGGAACCTGGAACGAAGAACGTCAAATAAAAATTATTTTCAATCGTTTAAGCTTATTTAACTATAAATATTATGATTAGCATATAAATATAGTATACTTTTGCAGTGTACTAATTCACTAACACACTAAGCATACAGATCACTCTAATTCAATAAACCTATTTTACAATGAACAAAAATATGATTGACATCAATAACGTGGATTTCAGTTACAGCAGACGCACAAAACTTTTATCCGGTTTAAGTCTGCAACTCGAAGCAGGCAGGATTCATGGACTGTTAGGAAAAAACGGTGAAGGGAAAAGTACCTTATTGAAATTAATCTCCGGGTTGGATTTTCCATCAAAGGGAACAATTGAGGTAATGGGACTTAATCCACAGAAAAGGCAACCTGAATTGTTGGAAGAGATATTCTTTTTGCCTGAAGAATTGCCACAACTGACATTAAGTATCGAAAATTATGAAAAGGTATATAGTCCTTTTTATCCGAATTTCAGTCTGGAACAATTCAATAAATATTTAAAAGAATTTGAAATTGAAAGTAAAACAGACTTGCTGAATAAACTTTCGCACGGACAGAAGAAAAAAGTAATGATTGCTTTTGGTCTGGCGACGAACACAAAATTGCTTTTGATGGATGAACCAACCAATGGACTGGATATCCCATCGAAAGGACAATTCAGGCGTATGGTAGCTTCCGGTTTAAGCGATGACCGTTGTTTGTTGATTTCAACCCATCAGGTTCATGATCTGGACAGTTTGATTGACAACATAATCATAATGGATGGCCATGAAATTGTATTCAACCAAACCATTGAGAATATTGCAGCTAAATTAAACTTCAGGGTATCCGACAGAAAAGAAACGGACGATTCGGTTATTTATTCCGAAGATACATTGCGTGGTTTGTACCAGGTTTGCGAGAACAGGACTTCATCTGAAAGCAAAGTAGATATTGAGTTGTTATTCAATGCAATATTTGCAAATAAAAGCCGTATTAAACAATTGTTTCAATAATATCAATTGAAACATCAAAACAAGATCTTATCTTTTCAAATTTAAAAAATCAAATTTATGATTACAACATTTAGTTTCAACCGCTTATTTTTAATGCTAAAACGCTATTTTATTGAAAATAAGAATAAAGAGATCATGTACTGGGGAATACTGATCTTAGTGTTTACTTTAGTGCATAAAGCAGAAACAGCTGTATCGATCATGTATATCATGGGATTCATTTTTGCAGCAAAACAATTTAAGATATTTGCATATACACCCGGAGGAATGCATTATTTGCTTATACCTGCCACACATCTTGAAAAACTCATCAGCACTATAATATTAACAACCGTGTATTTTTTCACTATGATGGTGATCGTTTACTCAATTGGGAATATTGCAGGTACAAGCATTTACAATTTAATATTTAGCCACTCCGATCCTGTAACATGGGAGTTTTTTAATTCGACAAATTCACACTCATTTGGCAATAGTATTGACCTGATACAGGGAAATGCATTTCTGAGTATGTTCGTCACATTCCTTACCATACAATCCGTATTTATGCTCGGTTCCGTGTATTTCAAACGTAATGCATTAGGTAGAACATGGATTGTCATATTTGCATTCTCCATCTTAATAGGGATCATTGAAGTGTTTATTCTAAAAGGGTTATTCGGAGGAATGTCATCAATAAGGAATATGAATTCAATCAGTATCATGTCGGATAGTTCAACTACAATAACAATGATCGAAAACGGATTTAAGATATTCAGTTACCTGCTTATTCCTTATTTATGGCTCGTAACCTATTTCCGCTTAACAGAGAAACAAGTATAACAACATGGAATTCAGAGATACACAAGCCATTTACCTGCAAATTGGCGATTATATATGCGAGCAGATATTGCTTGATCGCTGGAAGGAAAGCGACCGTATTCTCTCGGTAAGAGAATTGGGGGTAGAGTTGCAGGTCAACCCCAATACAGTGATGCGGACGTATGATTTTTTGCAAAGTAACGATATAATATTCAATAAGCGGGGAGTCGGGTATTTTGTTGCCGAACAAGCTAAAGGTAAGATCATAGCTTACCGCCGGAAATTGTTTCTGGAAGAGGAACTGCCTCTTATATTTAAGAATATGGATATATTGGGAATGTCTTTTGAAGAATTAAGAGCTAAATACAACATATACTCAACTACTACTCATTAGAAAAAATCGCACTAATATGAAAAATTACAAAAAAATCATTCAATCAATCGTGGTCATTATTGTTGTAGGAATAGGATGGATTCATAATTTAGACAAAAATTCATTTATTTACGAACAAATGCGAACTAAAATAGTTAATTTTGAAAGCGATAACAACAAGACTGATACTTTACAGGTTAAAGAAAGTAATTTATACAATTTCACCAAGGATATTATTGAATCAAATTTTCAACATTTAATTTCAAATTTATGAAAACCAGTAACAAACTATTATTAGGACTGTTTCTATTTGTCATCATCTGCATTTTAATAGTCAATTTTGCATTTAAGAAACAAGTAGATACAAGTGTCAAATCGAATGCGAAAACTGAGATCAATGCGCAGGATAGTGCCGCAACTTTTGACAGTGACAGTGTTGCTATGGATAAAGCAATAGGAAACGAATAAGTAAAAAGCATTCAACTGTTGAAATGAAAAGACTTTCGATACACGCCCTTACACATGTTCCTTTCGAAGGATTGGGATGTATAGAACAATGGATTACTGACCATCATCACAAACTCAGCTATACTTGTTTGTACGGGAATGACAGGTTTCCTCAAATGGATGAAATTGATTGGCTCATTGTAATGGGTGGTCCAATGGGTGTATATGATGAAGCAGACTATCCATGGTTAGCTGAAGAAAAAAACTTTATTCTCAATGCAATTCAGCATGGGAAAACAGTTATTGGGATATGCCTTGGTTCTCAACTAATTGCCGGAGTATTGGGCGCCAATGTCTATCCTAATCATCAAAAAGAAATCGGTTGGTATGATGTTAAGCTGACAGAAGCTGCCATCAAACATCCTTTGTTTAAAAATTTCGATGCTAAATTCACTGTCTTTCACTGGCATGGCGACACATTCGACATTCCTGAAGGAAGCATTCATATACTAAGTTCGGATACCTGTTCAAATCAGGCATTTTTATTCAAAGAAAAAGTACTGGGATTGCAATTCCATTTTGAAGTAACTGCACAAACTTTAGTAGGAATGATTGACAATGGCAGGGAGGAATTAATTGAAAATACGACAATTCAATCTGCAGAACAGATTCTGAAACAAACAGGTTTGTTAGAATCCAATAACCTGAAAATGTTTCAGATACTGGATTATTTTATGACTGATTAAAAAAACTAACCACAATAAATATCTATATTTTATTCATTTACAACCAACTAATCACAATAAAAGAGAACAAAAAATAAGATATAACCACAATAGACACAAGAGAACACAATAGAAGAACAAAATAATTATTTACAATTTATTCATTTACAATTTACTTCCAATTAACCACAATATAATACATTACCTCAAAAGTCAAATAGGACACAAAAGAAGAACACAATAGTTATTAATAATTTATTCATTTATAATTTACTTCCAACTAACCACAATATAATACATAACCACAAAAGGCACAAAAGTTTACTTAAGAATTTCTATTGAAAATACAATCAAAAAGAACACAAAAGATAGTTAGTTAGATATGCACTTTACGTTGAGAATTTATCAATTAGTTTTCTATTGTTTCTTTTATGGTGTAATGTTTTAAGTTTGAATTGTTATCTTATGAATTTTTGTGGTTAACTCTTTAGTTTGCACCGTGTATCAGAAGCAACAAAGAATGATAAGAAACTTTCTTAATTAATCAACATAAAAAAAATGAATTAAAAATCAACCACTATGAATAAAGTTATAAAATTTGGAGAAACCGTAGAAGGTTATAATATTCCTGTTTTAAACGAACGTGAAATAAGGGCGTCAGCAGGAATACTGTTTTTGCTCGTATTTTTTTCATTGATGTTAGTACTTTTTAAACAAGATTTTATCCTGATAAAGTATGTTATAACTTTATTTCTTACCGATTTTATAATACGAGTCTTTATTAATCCTAAATTTTCCCCTACACTAATTATAGGTCGTTTGATTGTCGGTAATCAAACTCCTGAATATGTAGGTGCTGCACAAAAAAAGTTTGCATGGGTAATAGGGGTAATTTTGTCAGCGACCATGTTCATTTTTCTTGTTGTAGTAAATGCTTTTAGTCCGATAACAGGAATAATCTGCCTGATTTGCTTAATATTTTTATTCTTCGAATCGGTATTCGGTATTTGCCTGGGTTGTAAATTTTATTCTCTGTTTTATAAAGAAAAAGCCCAATATTGCCCCGGTGAGGTTTGTGATGTAAAACAGAAACAAGACATTCAAAAGACATCAAAATTTCAGCTCCTCATTATCATTGGATTTATCACATACATTTTCCTAACAGTACTCTTATTTAAGGATCAATTCAATAAAAAGCCATATGATATGTTTGGAATCTACCGTACTACACAGGCAAAGTAAAAGAATAAGTTGAGTTGAGTTGATTGAGTTGACTAAGTTAATTGGTTGATTGAGTTGAGTAAGTTGAATAAGTTAAGTAAGTTAAATGAGTTGATTAAGAATATTAAGTTGATTAAGTATATAAAGTTGATTGAATTGAATAAGTTGATTGAAACTAATTTAATTTGTAACTCTATTATCAATTAACCATTTAACTAACGGAACGAAGTGACGTCCAGTTTACGTGATTAACCAATCAATCAACCAGTTAACTAATCAAACCAATCAACTTAATATACTTAATCAACCAATCATCCAACTAATCTGAGAGCAACTATGTAAGTTATTGTAGGGGAGTAAGACGGTGGATCTAAAGATTGTATAACTTAATAAAAACTTCCTAAACAATCTTCATTATATAATTTCACTCATTTTCTTAGTTTTAATTTGTTTGATAGATTCAATGATTACAGACAAAAAGCAACTAATGTAATTATTGATTTAACATAAATATTATAATTACAAAACTTTGTATATTAGTTAATTACTATTCATTTTTTTGATCTAAGATATTTATTTCTATATTTAAATGATTGCTGATTCACTTGAAATAATTATTAAAAAATAATTGCTTAATTTAATTTGGTTACAAAACAAATGTAAATTCGAATAGAATTTTTTATATTTGCATCAAGTAATTGAAAAAATTATCAAACATCTAAAAACTATTCGACTTTGTTATTGTTCTTTTTATAACAATCCTATTTCACTCAATTACTTCAATTTGATTATTGAAAATAAAATTACATTATGTCAAAAGCAAGAATATTAGAAAAAAGGAAGAACCATGGAATGAAAGTTTTAGATTCAATAAAAAACTTTACCTGTGCTTTTGGAGATTCAATTCAAGGGAAAAATAATATAATGAAAAATCATGAACTTTATTCTGAAATATTTGATTCAATAGATGATCTTGAATACTTTTCAATTGAAAAGGATAAAGAAAATCTTAGAAACGATTTTATTTATTTTAAAAAGGATTTTCGAAAAGCAACAGAAAATGCAAAAAGTAAAGTAGAATATGGCGAAACATTCACAGCAAAACAGACTGGCAAAAGCTAAGACCGGAGAAATTTTGCTAGAACAAAATAATGCATTTGATGATAGTTTACTACCAAGTGCAGAAGAGCTTGGGAAACTAAAAGAAATAGATCCCAATATAGTTAAATGGATTATGGATCGTACTGAAATGGAGCAAAATGCACGAATTGAATTTAATAAAAACAGAATAAGATTATCTGAATATGATCTAAAAAAAACTCATCGTTTTAATTTTACTGCCCTTACTTATGGATTTATTATTTTTCTGGCTATACTAACAATGTCTGCATACTTTATTTATAACGGTCTCCCTATAACCGGAACAATATTTGCAGGAACTGCAATAATAGTCGGGGCAATCTATTTCATAAAAGCATCAATAGCTCATAAAAGCAAATAATAATGCAATGCACATTTTAGGTTGTTTATGCCATATATTCATTTACCAAGTTTTTCTCTTGCAATTCGCCAAAGTCCATAAATAGGTTGTTAGAAATATAGTAAAAAAAAGAGTGCGGTTATTTGCTTAATAATCTAAAAATATTGTTTACAGTCCATTGATCATTCAAACAGTATTTTCAGCACACAAAAAAGGATTACAAATTTCTTTGTAATCCTTTTTTGTATGCAATTATTCCATTAATGATGGCGGTTTATCACTTCCAATCCAGCCTTTAACCACAATTCAACATCTTTTGAGTATTCCTGTTCCACATTAAATTCAGTGTCACGCTTTTTTCCAAGACGTACAATGACTGCATCCAATTCGGGAATTACAAAGATATATTGTCCCAGCATACCCTTCATATATGGAATTTTAAGCCCCTGATAATTTAGCAACCAGAACTGATAACCATAAAAAGTACATGCAACCGGAGGACGGGGTGTCAATTCATCCGGACGGAGCCTTCTGGTGAATTTTAGCCAGGTAGCGGGCGAAGTAGCTTCACGTATATAGTTCGAATCAACTACCTGATCGCCATCCCACTCTCCTTTGTTTAATATCAATTGACCTAATCGTGCAAAATCACGTGCATTTGTATTAAAGCAACAATAGGCCTTTTCATTCCCGTTTTTACGGTCGAGTGACCATAATGCATCTTCTTCCGCCTGAATAGGTGTCCAGAGTTTTTCGGAAGCATAATCAGAAATGGTTTTATCTGTTGCTTTTTGAAGCAAAAATGCTAAAATCTGAGTAACACCGCTTTGATAATTAAACCTGACGCCCGGCTTTTCAATCAGCTTTTCGGTCAGTGCCAGTTTCCATAAATCCTTACCATAATACGCCTCTGTGGTTTTGGAGAAAACCGAGTTATACGATTCATCCCATTCAACGCCGGCACTCATTGTCAGCAGGTCCTTAATCGTCAATACTTTTCCCTCAAATGAAGTCCATTCCGGCAAAAAGTCACTCACCGGTTGATCCACATTTTTGATATACCCATCTGTAATAGCACATCCGATAAGCAAAGAAATGATGCTTTTGGACATGGAAAAAGAGTTGCTAAGGTTCAGCGGAGAGTAATTATACCAGTATTGTTCTAGAATAATTTTCTTATGTTGGATGACAATAAAAGCTACTGTTTTGTATTTTTGGAAATCGGTATCAAATTCCGGAGCTATTTGCTTATTTTCAACATCCGGTTCAAATTCCCAGGGATGAGGATCATCTGCTTTTACTATTCTGTTTTGAAAAATATTATATTGATCGATTTTTGGCTTGTAATGTTCTAATGCCTTGCGCACATAATAATTAGAAGGAATTAGAAGAAAAATTGCAGCTCCCGTCAGAACCAGTAATAGGAAATAAAGAATAACTTTTTTGTAAACACTTTTTTTTTCAGACTTCATAACAAAGGATTTTTAATTGATATCGAAAAACGAAGATCCAACTATTCAATCATTTTAACAAATTTACAACGCTTAGAAAAATGCCATGTCTCACTTAACGGGGCTGCCGTAGTCGGATAAGCATTTTAAACTCAGCTTTATCAAAAGCGAATTGACTTAGCACTTGATATTTAATTCATTAAGGACAACACGAATTTTCTCGTAGGTAGTAATGGTGTTAGGTACCAGAGGCAATCGTAATTTATTTTCAATAAACCCCATTACAGCCAACATACTTTTAACGCCGGCAGGATTACCTTCAACAAACAGGAGTTGAATCAGTTCATTAAAATGCTGGTGAATCTGACGGGCATTATCATAGTCACCTTGTAAAGCAAGACGTACCATACGGCTAAACTCACGTGGGAAAGCATTCCCAATCACCGAAATAACACCAACCGCACCCAATGTGATCAACGGAAATGTAATGCCATCGTCCCCCGAAATGACCATAAAATCTTTCGGCTTGTTCTTAATAATAACATCAATTTGTGGAAAATTACCGGATGCTTCCTTTACGGCTACTATGGACGGAAATTCTTTTGCCAGACGCAACGTAGTTTCAGCAGACATATTTACGCCTGTCCTCCCTGGCACATTATAAAGGACAACCGGAAGTGGGGAGGCTTTTGCAATGGCGGCAAAATGCTGGTATATACCTTCCTGTGAAGGTTTATTATAATAGGGAGTTACAGACAGGATAGCATCAATCCCTTTAAAAACTTCTGTTTGAAGTTTTTCGACAACTGCTTTTGTATTATTTCCACCAACACCTAACACGATAGGTAAACGGCCAGCTGCGATCTGGACAACAAAAGCGGTTATTTTTTCTTTCTCCTGTTCGGTAAGTGTAGGCGTTTCAGCGGTAGTTCCACATACCACAAGGTAGTCGGTTCCGTTTTTTATAAGATGCTCAACCAAACGTGCTAATGCGTCGTAATCAATCGATTCATCACTTTTGAAGGGTGTTATCAAAGCCACACCCATTCCAGTCAGTTTATTATTAATCATCGGTAGTAGGAATACAATTTGTTTGCAAAAGTACAGTTTTAATCTGTAGTTTGTATTTTTTTCAGGTAAAAAATTATCTGATTATAAAGGTATGTTTCGTCCACCTGAGTATGTACAGATTCAGATGATTCGTCAGAAGCCGGTACTTTATCAACATCCAAGACAAAATCATAAACAGGGATTATTGTTTTCCGGATACCTGTTTTAAAGGAAGCATTGGCATACAATGCTAAATACTCCAACGGAATGATTGAGTTCACTGACAAATCGATTAATAAATCATATTCCACAAACTTCAACTCATTAATATACGAATCCAATGGTTTATGAAAGAAATCGGTTTGTTTATGATGCAGGATACGGAAATCAGGAAAAATAGCCGTTTCAATTTCCTTTTTATTCAAAAATCCCCAGGCAGTGACTTTCTTTCCATCCTTTCGTATTTGATCAATAATCGTATGTATTGCCTGATTTTTTTCAGCATAATCGCTTTCGAAAAGGATAAGGATAGTTTTAGCCTTGTTGTAATTCACAAAACGGTGTTCACGTGGCGTTTCATCCAGATACTTTTGAGCCCGTTTGTTAAACAGATAGTTATTTATTATTTTGAACATAGTCATCATTTTTTTAATTCACTTCATCTTCCTGTTGTGATTCAGATTTTATCATTTCAAGGAAAGTGCTTTCATCAATTAGTTTCACACCCAGACTTTCCGCTTTCTTTAGTTTCTCAGGTCCCATATTTTCGCCGGCCAGAATAAAAGAGGTTTTAGAGGATACACTCCCTACATTCTTACCACCGTTTCGTTCAATCATTGATTTATATTCATCACGCGAATGTTGAGAAAATGTACCACTAATCACAATCGACAGTCCGGACAGGGATATTCCATGCGATTTTAATTTTTCTTCGGACAAACTCATTTGCAAACCGGCGGATTTTAAACGGTTCACTGTTTCTATATTCAAAGGATCATTAAAATACATGACAACACTTTGAGCTATACGATCACCAATTTCATCCACCGAGATCAATTCTTCGAGTGTAGCCTGTTCCAACGCTTCAATACTTTTAAACGCATATGCCAGTTTTTTTGCAATTGTTTCGCCTACAAATCGTATTCCAAGTGAAAAAACCACCCGTTCAAAGGGAACTTCTTTCGACTTTTCAAAGCCGGCCTGTATGTTATAAGCCGATTTAGTTCCTAATCGTTCCAACCGAACCAGATCGGGTATTTTCAACGTGTAAATATCGGCAATATTATTGATTAACCCGTTCTGATAGAGTAAATTTATTGTTTCACTCCCCAACCCATCTATATTCATAGCCTTACGGCTGACAAAATGTTCGATTTTACCTTTAATCTGA
>Ga0302296_1003484_pt1 | contig 10078 bp, 14 predicted proteins | sample III_Fen_N3_1_FD_194546 | JGI IMG/M metagenome (GOLD analysis project Ga0302296, IMG submission 194546) | Peat permafrost microbial communities from Stordalen Mire near Abisko, Sweden - III_Fen_N3_1 | ecosystem: Environmental > Terrestrial > Soil > Wetlands > Permafrost | place: Sweden: Abisko... | reverse complement strand
CAGGTAAAAAAAGTAAAGCCAAACTAAAATTTGGCTTTACTTCAATATAGTTAAAGAGGTCTGTAAAGCATTGTGAAATTAAGTTCACCACTAGCTTCATTTCCTCCATTATCATTTACAATGAGCTTAGTAGAACTTTTACCTTCTGTCCACTTTCCTAATCCAGTTGGTTGTGGCGGTGAAGGATAGTCTAAGGTTACTTTTAAACGATTTATAAAACAGAACCAACATTGATCGCCAAAATAAATTACCGAATTTTGTGGAATCAGTTTTAAATAAGCTTTTTGTTGGTCTGATAGAGAAAAGTGTCTTTCGACCCAGCCCCGAAAATCACTTTTAATTGAATTAGCTTCAACGTAAAGTTCATCGTCTGGCAAGGAATAAAGGCTATCAATCAGATCAGCAACGCCTTTTGTGGATAATGGATAAATCATAATCAAATTTATTAGTAAAGAATAATAGTTTCGTTGTAAATATAATAATCAAATCTTCATATTTTCGCCTACTGAAACCGTAAAACAAAACTATTGGCTAGAGTAAATTACAGGAATTTGAAATTCCGGGTAATCGTGTCCCTTTTGGCATCTGCTTACATTTTAGTACATGGACATAAATTTGATGTCGTCCTAAGAGCATTTACGTCGCCGACTTTCTACTTAGCTCTATTGGTCAGCTTTCCAATCACACTTTTATTAGTATTCTTGATTCATCGGGTTACAATATGGTTGGATGAGTCGCATGATTGGAGAAGTAACTTTATCAGCAGATTGTTATGGCAATCTGTTTTTGCAGTTATCATTCCTTCTGCAATTGACTTGGGTCTTATTTCCATTCATTCGGCTATAATGGGAGAAAATTTCAGTGAAAGTCCTTTTCTTTTGGTTGATTTCCCAATCATAATCTCATTTATAATTTTGTTGAATATGTATTACGTGATAAAGTATTTGCTTTTAACGGATCAACAGCGGGAAGATTCAAGTACAAATCAAAGCCCATTTGTAATTGATTATGGAAGACATTATGCAAAGTTGAATCCGGAAAATGAAATAATCTGTTTTTATAGATCAGTACATCTCATAAAGGTTGTAACCTTTGATCAAGAATTTGAGACTAGGGGATATTCTATAAATGACATTGAGACACTATTCTTAGGACGTGGATTTATAAGAATTAATAGGAGTACAGTTGTAAACATGAAATTTGTAAAAGGCTATTCTTCCGGTTCAAAAAGAGACACCCTCAACATTCTTTTTAATGCTTATTTACCGGATCATCTGGACGATGAAATTTTTGTTGTTACTGACAAACACTTAGATGGGTTTAAAAATTATTTAGCTGATAATTCGGTTGAATAATAGCGTGATCATTAAAACCGATTTTTGTTGATTTCACGCCTTTTTTGCGGATTTTAAAGGCATTCACATAGTGTACCACACGAGGCATTCAGTCAATTTCTAACTTTACCTAGAACACAATTTCTATGTCTCCTCTAAACAAGTTTCGTGTACTTCTATTTGTGATGACGGCAACAACTGGCATTGCAAGTGCTTTGGTGTTCATGCAGGAACCCGACAGTTCCAATTGTACTCCATGTAAAGTTGAAAAGAAATCTCATTCAATAACAAAGGTGAAGAAGCCAAAAATCAAGAAGTAGGTAAATAGACGAATTTCCCATTTTTAATTGAACCCCAAAGACGATTACTTTGACTAATATTTTGGCATGGGAAGGATTTCCTTCTCATGTTGCTTCTTTATTAGAGATATCCATTGATTTGCTGAACTGATTGGAACAATTTATCATCTTACAAGATGAATTGTTTAATTCTGATAATTACTTGTCAATTTTTTGAAAACACAAAAAAAGCTTCTATCTTAGAATCTGATTTAGGTGGTTAGGTTGATAAAGGCTTGGAAGAACCCATTTTCGAGCCTTTATCTTTGTGAAACCGACAATCTAAAATAGCTTAGCTTTTGTATTGTAATCAAGCTGAAATTATCGCGACCTTTGCGGAATATCAATTGAATGATGAAATTCATTGCGTGGGTCGAATATTCGGGAATGATGTTTTGTGTTTCTAAAACGGAGGATGGTTTTGTTTGTGAGAAATACATAGGAGGCTCTAAAGTTCATCAGGCAATAAAAGAAGTAGATTCAACGGAAGAACTCGAAAGGTTCTTACTTTCTATTCCCAATGCACCCCAAAAGTATATCCATGATCTTATTGAAAGGCTCAAAGATTCATGATTTTTGGTCAATCTCTCAATTTCTTGGAATCAAGTAATTTTTATGCCGTGGAAAGAGTGGCTCTATTTCGTTCGTAGAATTTTGTGTTGATTGATCTTTTATGATTTCTGCAAAGGGTTTTAATGTGGTAGCTTGTATTTTTTCATTGGTTTGAAAATTGCCGTAATGAACGGAATGAAACAAATGGTTTTGCTTCTCATAATCGAATAGATAGGCTTTTTCTTCATAGAAGGTTTGTACTTCTTGACTTGAAAATGTGGCAAAGTAAACATGATACCAACCTTTTGTTCCGGTGAACTGATATTTATACGACAACAGACTTGAATCAATCGCGGAAAAGACAATCGTTTTTTCATATCCCTCGTTCAGAAATTTCAGTTCGGTTGTTTTATTCTGATCATCAACTTTTTTGGTGGTTTGGGTGTGAGTGAATCCAATTTCATCAAAAAATGATCCTTCGGTAAAAATGGCGTTTAAGAATCGTGAGAAATCGAACCTAGAAAACCCCGACATTTCAGCGGTTTTTATGTCTGCATTTTCCGGAAATGAAAATGGGCTACAATAGCGATTTAACTCAATGGGTGAAAACAAAATTTTGGTTTTCTTCTTAGTCTGGTCAACCTCAAAAGAAAGTGTGTTTTCGATTGCACAAAAAGCAGAATCCTGCTTTTGTTCTTCGAAATAGTCATAGGTAAACCAATTGGTATTTTTATAGTTAAGCGTGCCTTTTCGGGTGCTATTTACAAGGTCATTCCTGTATTGTTGAATCACTAAGCCAAAAAGTTTTTCATTCGTCGTTGATACGATTTCCACCTCTTCGATTTCTCTAACAAGCGGTTGCAGATACACAACAGAATCGTTTTTGAGTTGATCAATTTTTAAAGTATAGAACGATGGATGAACCAAAATGTAGATATTGTTTTTTGATAAATTCAAATTCCCTTTATGGTCAGAAATATCTAAAATTTGGTTTTGCTGATTGGTACATATACAACCACTTATTTCAAGTGAATCTGTTTGGTTTAGAACCTTAATTGTTACCTGAGCGGTTCCGTTGATGGCAACCAAATGGAATACGAAAAGAATAGCGTAAATAGGGTTCATTTTTTGAATCTTAAAAAGTTCAAATTAATAAATTTTTCTATAAATTCGCCTCAAAATCAGCGAAAAACGCTGACTATTCACTGTAACAATTAAACTTTTGAATTATGCCCAAACAAGCAGATTATCTAGTTTCCGGCTTATGGAAGTCGGACGGCGTAGTAACGCATTATTTAATACATGAAATGACGGGGGATAATGCTTGGAATCACGGAGAAAAAAAAACTGTGGCTCAAGTCATTGCACTTGTTGAATCGAATAAAACTCTTAAAACTGTGCGCTGGCGATACCAACAAGTTGATTGGTCAATTGGCGCTTCTGTTCACGTTGTTAATGCTAATCCAAAGTATTTACGAACGAATGCCGATGGAATTATAAGCGACAACTTGGCAAATTTAATTCGTGTGAACGCCGTTGCATAATTCTCAGCCCGCCCACTCCGGCGGGCTTTTTCATTTCCCTAAATTCAACTTTTGTTGATCTTTCATGTTGTTCACGTAATCCACTAAAGTCCAAAAGCTCGGCAACAGAATATGCGCGCTGTGTTCCTTGTGCTTACTTCCGTTCAATAATCGAGCACTTAGGATTGTCCCAATTGTTGAAGCGTCCCAACACCACACCCGAAGTAATTCGGGATATTCTTCTATAATTTCTTGAGGTGTCCAAAACTCATAAATTGTTGTATTTAGGATTACTTTTTGATTTGCCGCAACTTGGTTAGCTAAACCAACTAGTTCGATAAAACTGCTTTCGTAAATGTTTGCTTTTTCGGTGCGTTTACCGTGCATTAAGCCAAAATTATAAAGCGCTCCAACAACGGAAGGAGTCCAACAAAAAAGTTCAACAGCCGGATATTTTTGAACGAGCTGTGTAGGTGTTAACAGGCGGTCGTGAAGTGAGGACGACATGGCGAGAGATTAATTGATTACTATTTCTAACGTTACTAAAACTAAAATCGTGTAATGTTACACTTGTTATTTGTTGTTGTTTGTTAAAAAGAGTTGGTTCTTACAAATTACGAACACATTGTTTACTTGGCAAGTCGCATTTCTTCTAATGTAACTATCATCTTTTTAACGTGTGTTTCGAGGTTTCAAACTGTATTCTTCGGTTGTTGTGTAGCATGGTGTAGTATGGTGTAATGTTAGTATAAGATGGTGTAGTATGGTGAAAAGTTACATTTTTTTCATTTTTTATAATTCACGCCATTTTAACATAAAAAAACACGGTTTTACCGATTTTACTGGGTTTTAGGCGCACCCCCGTGGGGGGTACATGTACCCGCCAAACCGCCACGTGTCCCCTACCGTTCTAACCCACCCCGATACCCATCCCCCCAATTGTGGGGGCATTTTTCCCGCTGTTCCTTTGCTTCATAAACTTCAATAATTGACAGCATGGAACGCCTAAAAAACGGAATATTTATTTCCTGCAAAGAAATCCAAATGCTTACGGGTTATTCTGAAAAGATGGCGCGTAAAGAACACCTATCAATTCGGGATGCGCTCGGTAAAAAAACAAAGCGTCTGACCGTGCAAGAGTATTGCGATTATCACCTCTTAGACTTTGCCGAGGTTGTCGCTTATATCAATCCTTTTCGTTAACCTCAAATCATTTAAACATGAAAGCAAATACAGGCGCGATCCTTACATTATGGATCGCCAACGACCAAGAATTTTGGCAAGAATTACGCGACATCGAAAAGCGTCTTTTAATCGACCGTATTGTACACCGTAAACGTATCAAAGTGCTTGCGAAAGAATACGGCAAAACAGAACATCAAATGCACCTTACTATGTCCTTTTTGATGGTACGTGTTAAAACACTTGTCGATGAGGAACTCGGAAAGCTGTTATCTGAGATTGAGGAAGAAATCGAACAGCCGGACTATTTCAAAATGCACTATTCACCGAATTAACAAACGGGGGCAAAAGCGGAACTTTTGCCCCCGTTTGTTCCTTACTGCCTTCACTTGCCCACTTTTGAAAACATGAACAAAAAAAGCAATTCACCTTTGAAGAAAAAACACCTGAAATCATGGAAACATTAGCAATTGTAAATAGCGTTTTAGCAGGTATAACCCTGTACTTTATTAAAGATGTTCACGGCGATTTCAAAGACCTTGTTAAACGGGTCTATCGCCTGGAACAACACAAACCGGAACACGACAAAAAAACACAGGATGAACCGGAGAAATAAACCACCACCAAAAATCAATAATCAATGAAAGCACTAACGTTTGTAGCCATCGGCGGCGGCGCGTTTCTGATCGGGAAGTATCTACTATCCTTAAAAAATGCAGAGCAAAAAGTCGTCGTCGTTACCACGGCGAAAAAGGACAAGATAACCGTTCAGGGAATTAACATATCTGTACGGTACAACATCAAGAACCCGACCGCCGGATTTATGCGCATGAGCGCGCCATTAATTAAATTCATCGTAGATGGCAAGTTACTAGCTAGTAGCTCGATGAAACTGATAGATATTCCCGAACCTGTTCGCGACAAAGAGGGGCGTATCTATATCCGTCCGTTTAGCGAAACGGGCGAGATCGAAACCAAGGTTTTAATCCCTTGGCTCGGGCTTGCTTCAATTGCACCTGCCTTTATTGACAGGCTGAAAAGTAGCGACCCGAAAGACAAGGTGAAAATCACCGTTGAAACCGTTTCGCAGGTATTTATGCCTGTCGGAAATTTCCCGTATTTCGAAGCAATGCACTTTGCGTTATGACCACGGGGAAACACACCATCGAATCAGGGCAGGAATACAACCACCTATTTCAAAAGGCTAAAGGCGAGTTTATCGACGTCAAACAATATGCGCAACTCGGCGACACTATCGGATTAATGAAAGAAGTGATCACCAAATCAACAGATTCAACAAAGCGCATCGCCGAGCTGTTAAAAGCCGCCACCCTGAAAGAAACGTGTCGAAATGTTTGGAATTGGTGCTTTCGCCATATCCAGTATGAAAAAGATGAATTTGGAGTTGAACAGGTGCGCCACCCTGCGCGGACTTGGGCAGACCGTAGAAAAGGTGTCGATTGCGACTGTCTGACGGTCATTCTCGGTAGCATCCTAACGAATCTAAAAATCCCTTTTGTCATACGGATAACCAAGTACCAAGCCCAAGATTTCGAACACGTTTATCCGGTCGCAATGATCGGTAACGAAGAAGTAATAATGGACTGTGTTGTACATAAGTTTAACTACGAAGTACCCTACACAGAGAAAAAAGATTTCACTATGAAATTGCAGTATTTGAATGGTCTTCCCGTCGAGGATGAGGAAGATTTTGACGAGGACGAAAGCGAAGTTTTTGACCTTTCAAAACTGCCGAATCTTCCAAGTGATGCCGAAGCATTTTCATACTTCGAAGATGATCTCGAAGGGTTGGAAGGAAAGGCAGAACGTAAGGAAAAGAAAGCAGCTCGCAAAGAAAAACGCGAAGAAAAGAAAGAGAACAAACCACCTTTAAAAGAACGGATCAAAACCGTAGCCAATAAGGTAAACAAACTCAATCCGGTGACGGCTTTACTACGGGCGGGAGTTCTCGCAAGTATGAAAGCTAATATCGGTAAAGTTGCTTCCAAATTGCGCTATTCGTATTGGACGCGCGAACAGGCTCTAAAGAACAACATGAATCCTAGCGCTTACGATCAGCTTTTAGCTATCAGAAAGAAGTTAGAGGGCATTTTCTATGGAGCAGGCGGAAAACCTGAAAACCTAAAAAAATCCATTTTGGAGGGCAACGGCAACAAAGATCGCAAAGTTTCGCTTAACGGACTTGGTGCGGTGATCCATTACGTGAGTGATGACGACGATTTACAAACGATGGTCGGACACTCTTTGTACTTCGATGAGTTCGAAGATGTGGACGGGTCGGCAGTTCACGGACTTGGTGAAATTGGAAGCGCAACGGCGGCAATCGCGGCGGCTTCGGGTGCAATCGGTACGATCATGGCGTTTATCAAAAAAATCGGTTCACTCTTTAAAAAAGGGTCAGCTCAGGAACAAGCCGAAGTGATCAGCGACAACACAAACGATGCGGAAGAAAAAGACCGCAAGTTGAGTATTAAAAATATCGCTGAAATGGCTACCAAGCTACCGACAATTCCGGCTTTTGACCTGCTTACAAAACAGGGTGCTGACGTTCTCAAAGAACAGGCATCGAGTGCGAGCAACGCCGGAACCGACACTAGCGCGAACGCTTACGACGTGCTGAAAGAAATCGACGCTTCCGAGCTTACCGAAGACGATGACCCAAGTTCGTTACCTGTGGTACAAAACGATGAACCCGCCACGGAACAGGCGAGCGAAACCACGGCGAAAGCCGAAACGCCCGCAACAGTTCCCCCAACGAGTTCACCCGCGACCACTAGTGCACCCGCTGTGGCAACAGGCGACACCAAAAGCACAAAACCGAAAGAAACCGGAATTATGCAATGGGTCAAAGACAACAAACTCGCCACCGCCGGAATCGTGGTCGCTGGTTTTGGTATCGCTTATTGGGCTTATACAGCCCACCAAGCAAAGAAAGCCAAAGAGGCGGCAGTTAAAAACCTTTCGGGTACACCCCTAGCAAAGACCGGAAAAAAGAAAACAAAGAAAGGGAGCAACCCCCAAGGGGTAAAGCGGGTAATGCTCCGTTAACCATCAATCAAAATTAGTTATGTCAAAGAAACAGAAACAAAGCACCCGTGGTGGGCTGTCCGGCTTCGTCGCGTCCTATAATGCGAAGGAAGCGGGCGGGACAAACTACGGGAACACTGCTTTAAAATCAGTGGTTGACGCGGTGCTTGGTGTTCCGGTTGGAATTGCCATCGGCGGGGCGGCGGGCTTATGGTCGCTTCCCTTCGGTGCGCTTCTCATCGCGGCAGGGCATCACTTCAAAGATCACAGCGGATTGCTTCGTATTACGGGTGCATCGGCTATCGCCTACGGGGTCGCTAAAAACATCGACTTCAACAACGCGGCGAAAGCGGCGAAAGCCTCAGGCGTTAGCGGATTTGCCGGAACAACGCAAGGCGTGAAAGATCGATTGAAAACGGTGAAAGATGAATTGCTTTCGGCGTACTATCTCGACAAGCTTTTCAAGAAGAAAGACACCGCGCCGCCTGTTGGAACGCCAGTCGCAAAAATGGCAGAATTCGATGAAACGGAAACAGTCGGTGCAATCGATCTTTCCGCGCTCGATATGTTCGACGAGTTTAACCAACAGCAAGCAGGTGGATTTGATGCCGAGCTTGCCGAACGTGAGTTTTACGAGTACGAAAATGCTGAACCTTCAAACGAAGCAATCTACAACCTGTACGAAGACGAGGAAATAATCGACCCGTCGGACTACTAAACAAATCAATCATTTTTTTTTAACCATTCCCCCGACTAGCATCGCTCAGTCGGGGCTAAATTCCTATTGTCATGATCGACGATTTAATTAATTCAGAGTACAACAACGCGGGCGAATTATTCGGACTAGACGCTGTTAACAAAATGATCAAAACCGCTAATCCGGTTCAACAAGCCTTAGCGCTTAAAAAGGTCGTACAGTCGGCTAATACCTCGCCATCCCGACGCTCGCGCGCGGAAATGGAAAAGCACTTTAAACAGCTTCCCAACCATGTCAAAGATGAGTTGAAAAAGGGTTCAATCCGGCTTTCCGACTACACCATTTATTCCATCAAGCCAGTGAACAGCAAAACGATCAAACTGTTCGAATCGCAAGACGATAAAGAGGTCGGAGTACGCAACATTTCCAATGCGAAATTGCCTAAAAACACCGTGTTTCTTGTGTCAGGAATTTACCTTCTCGCAGGACAAAATCCGGATATTACCAATACGGAAGGTTACAAGACAATCAACTTTCGAAGTGTGGTAAATATTCCGGCAATTGTCAACGGTGAATTTTCGCTCAAAGCGAACCGTAAACAACTGATTCCGGAAAACCAAAGTATCCGACGCTTTTCTACTGATAACGATATGACCGTTCCACTCGGTTACTATAAACTTGACAATCCACGCGTGATAAACGACGAGGAATTAATCGAGTTTACGGTCGAACTCGGTACGTCGTTCAGTATTCCGGCTAATACGTGGTTGTATGTTGCCCTTGACGGCACAATGACCACACCTTAAACCACCTAAATAAAACTGGGAGCGGTTAGCCGCTCTCAGTTCCTTTTTTCATTCAATTCTAATTAGTCATGAGCTTTAAACGCCATATTATCAAAGAACGTTTCGACATTTCGATAACAGCAACCGATGAGACTTTTAAGGGAGAATTTGAGCTTGACAAGAACGCAAATTTTCTTGTCGGAATCCTTATTACTTCCGACCGTGACGAACTGCTGTTTTACCGAGGTAGTCAAAAGATTCAACTAAACGATATAGAGCTATTCCCCGAGGGGTTCGAATCCAAGTTGTTAATGTCGGGTTTGAACTGTGAACCTGATCGCCGAATGATAACACTCGGAGAGCTACCAACGGGAAACGGGAAACTCGATATTGTCTATAAAGACAGTGATCACGTTTCGGCAGTTTTTACGCCCTACCGTGTGACTGTTTACGCCTTTTCGGTAGTTGAAAAATCTGAAATCCCGCACCATGAAAAAGACAATCATACATCGGGTTAACGTAAAGACCGCAAACCAGAAAATCAGTTTTCAAATTCGGTTGCCACGCAATACGAATTGCATAAAAGAAATTGCAATTCATTGCATGGGTTCAGCAGGAT
>Ga0302296_1003481_pt1 | contig 10088 bp, 10 predicted proteins | sample III_Fen_N3_1_FD_194546 | JGI IMG/M metagenome (GOLD analysis project Ga0302296, IMG submission 194546) | Peat permafrost microbial communities from Stordalen Mire near Abisko, Sweden - III_Fen_N3_1 | ecosystem: Environmental > Terrestrial > Soil > Wetlands > Permafrost | place: Sweden: Abisko... | reverse complement strand
GGAATCCTGATCAATGACGGTGCATGCTTCGCTGAACTTCAGGGAAAAGGATTGAGCGAATCCTGCGTGCTTGTTACAACAGATTGGGATGAAATATATGCCAAAGTTGCTGCTCCTGATCGCACAGCCATTGTTGTTCGTAATACCAAAGAAACAAAGATAAGGGTTGAGCTAAACCTGGATGGAACGGGTAAAACAGAAATCTCCACTGGCCTTGGGTTCTTCGATCATATGCTGGATCAGATAGGACGCCATTCAGGATGCGATTTGAAGATAAAAGTGGATGGTGACCTGGAGGTGGATGAACACCACACCATTGAAGATACTGCACTTGCTTTGGGTGAAGCCTTCAGATTGGCTCTTGGAGACAAGCGCGGTGTGGAACGGTACGGTTATTGTTTGCCGATGGATGATTGCCTGGCACAGGTCGCCCTAGACTTTGGAGGTCGTCCGTGGATTGTATGGAAGGCTGAATTTAGCAGAGAAAAAGTGGGAGAAATGCCTACGGAAATGTTCTTCCATTTCTTTAAATCGTTTTCTGATACGGCACTGGCAAACCTGAATATTCAGGCTGAAGGAACTAACGAGCATCATAAAATTGAAGCTATCTTTAAAGCTTTGGCTCGTGCCATCAAAATGTCTATCCGAAAAGATGTTTTCAATTTTGAACTGCCATCAACGAAAGGAACGTTATAAATTTTTAACCACAGAGACCACAGAGAAAATGCTTTCAGAGAATCAAATAACTGAGAAGATAATAGGATGTGCTATCAAAGTACATTCAACATTGGGACCTGGACTATTGGAATCGGTTTATCAACAATGCTTATATTATGAGATAAGGAAATCTGGATTGAAAGTTGAAAAAGAAAAACCATTACCAGTTTTTTATGAAGAAGTAGTATTAGATTGTGGTTACAGGTTGGATTTGGTTGTTGAAAGCAGAGTAATCGTTGAATTAAAATCAGTCGAGTCTCTTTCTGATATTCATTTAGCTCAGATGCTAACCTTCCTAAAGCTCTCTGGATGTGAAATCGGTTTATTAATTAATTTTAATGTCACCCAGCTAATAAAAGGAATTAAACGAGTAATCAACAATTAAGAATTAACTCAGTGAACTCTGTTAAAACTCTGTGTTCTCTGTGGTAAAAACAATAAATATGAAGAGTATAAAACCTTTACGTGAGAAGAAGAATACAGCAATTCTGCTTATTCATTGCCCAGACAAGCAAGGAATTCTTGCTACTGTTACCGAGTTCCTGAACAGGAACAATGGAAATATTATTTATCTTGACCAATATGTTGATCGTGCCGAAGGGATCTTTTACATGCGCGTGGAATGGGAATTGGATGGGTTTGCTATCCCTTCGGATAAAATCAGTGAATATTTCCATACCCTCATTGCCGATAAGTTGAGCATGAATTACACCTTGCATTTCTCTGAACAAATTCCACGAATGGCTATTTTTGTTTCAAAGATGTCGCATTGTTTGTTCGATATGCTTTCGCGCTACACGGCCGGGGAATGGGATGTGGAGATCCCGGTTATCATCAGTAATCACATGGACCTGGAACCAGTTGCACAACGCTTTGATATTGATTTTCAGTATATGCCTGTAACCAGTGAGAATAAAGCTGAACAGGAAAACAGAGAAATTGATCTATTAGTCAGGCATGAAGTTGATTTTATGGTACTTGCACGTTATATGCAAGTTCTGTCACCCGATTTTGTTGCGCGATTCCCCAATAAGATCATTAATATACACCATTCTTTTTTGCCGGCATTTGCAGGGGCAAAGCCATATCATGCAGCTTACGAGCGTGGGGTTAAAATCATTGGTGCCACCAGTCATTATGTAACCAGTGATCTGGATGGCGGCCCGATTATTGAGCAGGATGTTACGCGCTGTAATCACACCGATACTGTTGAACGTCTGGTGAGAAAGGGCCGTGACCTGGAGAAGATCGTTCTCTCGCATGCTGTATTTAAACACCTGCAGCGAAAGGTGCTGGTCTATAAAAACAAGACAGTGGTTTTTAATTAGTTTCAGGTTCCAGGTTTCAAGTTCAAAGTTCTTTAAACATTGGGTGAGTCTTATTGAGTTTTTAGAATATAAAATATTGATTATGAAATATCTAACATTTGTTATTATGCTATTTGCAATTAATTGTAATGCACAGGCACCGGTAAAGGAAATTCCGGTGGATTATGCTTATGTGGTGAAAATCGGACAGCAGATTCCAGAGTTTTCAATGACTACTACAGATGGCAAATCCATCAAAATGTCTGATTTGAAAGGTAAAGTGGTGATGCTTCAGTTCACAGCCAGCTGGTGCTCAGTTTGCCGTAAAGAGATGCCGCACATTGAAACTGACATCTGGAAAAAATATAAAGGCAATCCCAGCTTTGCACTGTATGGCATTGATCTGGACGAACCAAAGGATATTGTAGAGAAATTTGCCAAAGAGATTAAGGTGACCTATCCGTTAACCCTTGATCCCAAAGGCGGTATTTTTTATCAGTTTGCTGAAAAAGGTGCTGGTGTGACCCGCAATGTTATTATCGATAAAACCGGTAAGATTGTCTTTATGACCAGGCTTTATAAGAATGAAGAGTTTCAGGAAATGAAAAAAGTGATTGCAGGTTTATTGAAATAAAGTTTTGAGTAGCGCGTAGCAGAATCGAACTGCCATCTCCGGATTGAGAAACCGGTTTCCTAACCGTTAGAAGAACGCGCCATTTGATTGACTTAACCTTGGCAAAAATAAGAATATTATATTTCGTTGTCATCATAAAAGTAATAAATAAGCCCGTATAACACAAAAATGTACGGTTATAATTCAACAGGAAAGTCAAAAGATGAACATTGTCATAATCAAATACAATGCAGGAAATATTGAATCGGTAAACAACGCTCTGCTGAGGCTTGGCGTGAATGCCGAGATAACTGGTGATCATGATAAAATAAGAGCTGCCGAAAAGGTCATCTTTCCCGGAGTGGGGGAGGCAAGCACTACAATGGCCTATTTGAAGAAGGAAGGACTCGATCAGTTGATTCCTCAGTTAACGCAACCAGTCCTCGGAATATGCCTTGGTCTGCAACTCATGTGCAGCTACTCGGAAGAAAACGATACTCCTTGCCTTGGTATTTTTGAAGAACAGGTTAAGCGCTTTATTCCTGCGCCTGGTATGGAGTTTATCACTAAGGTGCCTCATATGGGCTGGAACAGTATTAGTGATCTGAAAAGCAAAATATTTGATCCTTCGCTCGAACAGCAGTATGTCTATTTTGTGCATTCGTATTATGCAGCCGTTGGCGACCATACTGCTGCTGTTTGCAATTACATCACTCCATTTAGTGCAGCCCTTCACCGAGACAACTTTTACGCTACACAATTTCACCCCGAGAAAAGCGGGACTGTTGGAGCCAGGATATTAGAGAATTTTTTGAAGATATAAAGCCCCTCCTAACCTCCCCGAAGGGGAGGGATGCTGGTGCAAGAAATTGGAAATAACGATATTTTAATAATGTAACCAATTCCCCTCCCTCGGAGGGGGTTAGGGGGAGGCCTATATGATTACTATAATACCCGCCATTGACCTCATTGACGCCAAATGTGTTCGATTGTCACAAGGCGATTACAACCAGAAAACGGTTTACAACGAGCATCCGCTTGAAGTGGCAAAGATGTTTGAAGATGCAGGAATCACCCGCCTTCATCTGGTCGATCTTGATGGAGCCAAGGCAAAGCATATAGTCAATTATAAAGTACTTGAAACAATTTCATCAAAAACAGGATTAATTATAGATTTTGGTGGTGGATTGAAAACCGACGACGACCTGCGTATTGCCTTTGAATGCGGTGCGCAAATGGTCACAGGCGGAAGCATTGCAGTTAAAGACCGTGAAACATTTTTAGATTGGATCGGAAAATATGGGGCGGAGAAAATCATCCTCGGCGCCGATGCCAAAGATAAAATGATTGCTGTCAGCGGCTGGCAGGAAGTCTCTGAATTGTCCATACTCGATTTTATAGAAAGTTACACAATCAAAGGTATCCAACAGGTGATTTCGACTGACATTGCCCGCGACGGCATGTTAACAGGCCCGAGCATAGACTTGTATAAAGAAATCATGGCCAAATTCCCCAATCTGGAGCTCATTGCCAGTGGTGGTATAGCGGCGATGAAAGACATCTACGAATTGGATGAAATGGGCATGCCGGGAGTCATTACCGGGAAAGCTATTTATGAGAATCGGATTAGTCTGGCAGAAATAAGCAAATTCTTATCTGCATAGGCAACTTTAAATCTTTAATCAGAAATATGGAATGGGGAAAAGGAAATCCAATCTACATACCTGTGCGACTTGAACCTGAAACTTTGAACTTGAAACTTGAAACTAAAAAGAATGCTTGCAAAACGTATCATACCATGCTTGGATATCATGGACGGGCAGACCGTGAAGGGTATCAACTTTATCAACATTCAGAATGTCGGCGACCCGGTTGAACTGGGTTCGCTATATGCCGAACAGGGAGCTGATGAATTGGTCTTTCTCGATATAACTGCCACGCACGAAGGCCGCAAAACATTTGTGGAACTCGTGAAGCGCATTGCCAGAGAAATCAATATTCCATTTACAGTTGGAGGAGGCATCAGCGAAATGAAAGATGCTGAAGCATTGTTGAGTGCAGGCGCTGATAAAATCAGCATCAACTCATCGGCAGTGCGTAATCCTAAGCTGATTGATGATCTGGCCTTGAATTTCGGCAGTCAGTTTGTAGTTTTAGCAATTGATGCCCGAGGAGAAAGCGATTATTGGACCGTGACTGTCAATGGGGGGCGGATTCCTACGGAAAAAGAACTGTTTTCATGGGCCAAGGAAGGTGAAAGCCGGGGCGCAGGAGAAATACTGTTTACTTCGATGAACCATGATGGTACCAAAAATGGCTTTGCCAACAAAGAATTGGCAAAGATGGCTGATATGCTTCATATTCCAATCATTGCCTCAGGGGGGGCAGGAAATATGGATCATTTTGTGGATGTCTTTACTGAAGGAAAAGCGGATGCCGGGCTGGCTGCAAGCATTTTTCATTACAAGGAAATTGCCATACCCGATTTGAAAGCCTATCTTCGGGATAGAAATATTCCTATGCGATAACTAATCTGTAACGAATGAAAAAAGTCCTGTTCCTGATTGTGTTACTGGCTACAATGTCAACATTTGCTCAGAATAATATTGACAAAGAGCTTTTAAGTCAAACACCAAATTGTGAAAATGTAGCATTCAACTCATCGAGATTGATCGAGCACTATTTTGGGAAAAAAGAATATGATTCAATCAAAGTGGTTCTGAACCGATGGGAAGAATTTTGCGGAACAACAGAGCCTTTGTTTCGGTTGAAAGTATTAGAGCAGATTCAGAGCAAGACCTTTAGTGAAGAATGGATGGATAGTAAGTATCTGATGGACTTTGTTTTTCTATACCTGGATCGGGTGGCAAATTCAAAAGATCCTAATTGTAAGCTTATCTATGAGCGATACAAAATAACATTCGGATATATTTCATTTAAATCTCCTTTGGATGATTTAACAGTGATATGGGCAAATTCGTTATTGGAGAATAAGGATCTTCAGCCTTTAGAGCGGGCATTTTGTCTACTCTACACCAACCAAGATGATGCGTTTTGGCAAATGTTAAAGGATCAACAGATTCCCGGTACAAAACTTCAGGCTGTGTATAATGAGCACACCTTGAAAACAAAGAAGTTGTCAGAGTTAAATTTTGGATTGATGACCGGAGTGATGCTTCCCTTTGGAAATCTATCAACCGTCGTGGGAGTTAAACCTGAATTTGGGATTCAATTTGGGATGAAAAAGAACAGGCTCCAATACGATATGACAATTCTTATACGATCAGGCGAGACGAGACAAGAATATGTGGTTATTTATCAGGGCGCACCCAAAATGACCAATTATTATTTTGGGGGATACATGGGTCTCGATGTTGCATATGAACTATGGAAAGAGAAAAGGCATGAACTTGATTTCTTAACCGGAATTGCATACGACGGATTTGATGCCGTGGAGGGTGATACGAATAATAATGTGAAAGGGAAATCAATCAATTCACTTAATTTGAATTTAGGACTTGGCTTTAGATTTTTAGGTAAGAAGCTTAATTACTGGGGATTTCAGGCAAAATATAACTTTGTTAACTACGACAACAACGGGGGCACTGATATAAGAGGGAATTATATTTCTCTTATTTTGACAGCCAATTTGTTTGGTAATGTTCAGAAGAATTCAATGATGGAAAGACTTAAAATGAAATAGAAACTATAATGGAAAGCACTCAACTCGATTACGCAAAACTAAATGGCCTTATTCCGGCCATCATTCAGGATAATACCACCAATGTTGTATTAATGTTGGGATTTATGAACGAAGAAGCAGTAGCAAAGACTGAAGAAACCGGTCAGGTAACTTTCTTTAGCCGTACGAAGAAACGTCTTTGGACCAAAGGCGAAGAATCAGGTAATTTTCTGAATGTCGTTTCAATAGCACCCGATTGCGACAACGACACACTCCTGATTAAAGTAAATCCGGTGGGTCCTGTCTGCCATACAGGTGATGATACCTGCTGGGGGGAAGAGAATGAGGAAAGTGATCTTCAGTTCCTTGAATATTTGCAGGATTTTATCGATCAGAGAAAGATTGAAATGCCTGAAGGTTCGTATACTACTTCTTTATTTCAGAAGGGAACCCGAACAATTGCCCAGAAAGTGGGGGAGGAGGCCGTTGAAACCATTATAGGAGCAATGGCTAATGATGATGAAAACTTTTTATATGAGGGAGCCGACCTGTTATATCATCTGATTGTTTTACTCTCTCATAAAGGATACCGCATAGAAGATCTGGCACGGGAATTAAAGAAACGACACAAATAATTGCCGTTGGATCAAGTATTTCAACATCATCAAAGCGGAGTATTCTGGTCAAAGAGTCCTCCGCTTTGTGTTTTTAATGTGCATAAATTGTTAAAAGAGGAGTATTTACAAAAACTTAACTGCACACTTACCGTAAAAGCAATTTTGATTGGATTAATCGGCTATCTTTGCGCCTTCATTTTTGAACCCTATGCAGAAGATTAGAAACATTGCTATTATTGCCCACGTCGACCACGGTAAAACAACACTGGTTGACAAGATGATATACTATTGTAATATCATGAAAGAACACGAGAAGAAACAGGAGTTGATTCTCGACAGTAACGATCTGGAGCGTGAAAGAGGTATTACAATTCTTGCAAAGAACGTATCAGTAATCTATAAAGATGTTAAGATCAACATCATTGATACTCCCGGGCATGCTGATTTTGGCGGAGAAGTTGAAAGGGTCTTAAACATGGCTGACGGTGTATTGCTGTTGGTGGATGCCTTTGAAGGTACTATGCCGCAAACTCGTTTCGTATTGTCAAAAGCCTTGGCTCTGGGCCTTAAACCTATTGTTGTGGTAAATAAAGTTGACAAACCCAATTGTCGTCCTGAAGAGGTGCACGAACAGGTTTTCGACCTGATGTATAGTCTGAATGCAACTGAAGACCAGTTGAATTTTCCGACAATATACGGATCAGCCAAACAAGGCTGGATGTCGGATGACGTGAATAAGCCCACTGATAACATCACCGCTTTGCTTGATGCAATTATAAAATATATACCCGGACCGTTACCAAATCCAGGAACACCGCAGGTATTGATTACTTCCCTGGACTATTCATCTTATGTAGGACGAATCGCAATTGGACGAATTCACCGTGGAGAAATCTTCGAAGGAATGAATGTTTCACTGGTGAAGCGTGATGGCTCAGTGAAACGAAGCAAAATCAAGGAGCTTCATACCTTTACAGGTCTGGGACGCCAGAAGGTTGACAAGATGATTTCAGGTGATATATGTGCCATGGTCGGAATCGAAGGTTTCGATATTGGCGATACGGTCTGTGACTATGAAAATCCTGAACCATTGGAACCAATTGCCGTTGATGAGCCTACCATGAGTATGTTATTCATGATCAACAATTCCCCATTCTATGGAAAAGAAGGAAAATATGTGACTTCACGTCACCTGAAAGAACGTTTGGAAAAAGAGCTGGAGAAAAACCTCGCTTTGCGTGTACTTCCTACTGATTCAGCCGATTCATATACGGTTTACGGTCGTGGCGTTCTTCATTTATCTATTCTGATTGAAACTATGCGTCGTGAGGGATATGAACTTCAGGTTGGTCAACCTCAGGTATTATTCAAGGAAATAGCCGGAGAAAAGTGTGAACCAATCGAAGAATTGCACGTGGATGTTCCCGATGAATATTCAGGAAAAGTGGTTGAAATGGCTTCGATGCGAAAAGGCGAAATGCAAACCATGGAACGCAAAGGCGATCGTATCCATCTCGAATTTCTTATACCATCCCGCGGGATTATCGGGATGCGTACAAATATGCTGACTGCCACTGCAGGAGAAGCAGTTATCAACCATCGTTTTGTCGAATACCAACCCTATAAAGGACCTATTGACATTAGAAATAACGGTTCTCTGGTTGCTCTTGAAACTGGCGCATCATTTGCCTATTCCATAAGTAAACTTTCAGATCGTGGTTCTTTCTTTATCGATCCGGGTCAGGAAGTATATGAAGGACAGGTTATTGGAGAAAGTTCTCGTGGTGATGATTTAACTATCAATATCACCAAACCTAAAAAACTCACCAATATGAGGGCTTCGGGTACTGATGAAAAAATGAGATTGGTTACTCCAATCAAATTCAGCCTTGAAGAGGCTTTGGAATATATTAAAAGCGATGAACTCGTTGAAGTTACTCCATTGGCCATTCGCATGCGTAAAATCAACCTGAAGGAACATGAGCGCAAAAGACTTGCAAAAAACAGTTAACGTTTTCAAGACGATAAACTGAATATATAGCGAACCCCTGATCTCTAAAGCAGCAGATCAGGGGTTCTTTTTTTTACCATAGGCCGGAATTCGCAGGAGAAATAAGTCTAAATGAGTCTAAATTCAAATGATTTGGCTCATTTTCATTTCGAAAGGGGGGAATTTATTGATATTGTTTTCTACAACATAATCCTAATAATACCAACATTTGATATAGATTTTAAATTTTATAATTCGTATATTTTAATCACTAATTCTAATGTTTTAAATATGCGATTATGAATGTCATATCAACTTGCCTAACCGGAACTGCAACCATTTTGACGTGCAGAAAAATCGCTCAATCATTTAGCGAGAACATCTATGAACTCTCTTCAATCAGACGCAACTGGTCGCCTGATTATGCTGTTAATCTGAAGGATAGAATTGACAGGATAATGAATCAGTATTTTACCCAGGAATCATTGATGGAACATCTCGAGACACATGGGCAATTTTATGAACTGATGATTGCTGCCCTAAAAGACATCAGTGTATTCCGTGCCGAACTGAAAGTCGATTTCAGTCATGACAAGGATTTTCTAAAGGAAACTTTTGAGACCCTTGGATTTGTTGATTATTACAGCGATGCTAAAAATGGTGATCATTTCAGCTTGTATAAGCTGATGGCTACCTTTAAACGTAACATGAGTCCTGAACTTCAACAGGTCATTCAGGCCCGTGGCATTGATAAAAACCTGCTCAACCGCTTATTTGCCTATAAGGAAAAACTTGCAGAATTAAAGAACTGCTTTGATATTTCGCATGGCAATGATCAACTGGGAGCTGATCTGAAACGGGAAATCAATTCCATTTACTCTGAAGTGAAAGACATCTGCCGTGTTGCCAATGCCTATTATGAGTTTGACCCTGTGCAGCGCGATCGGTTTAACTTTTATAAGGTCATGATTAATCTGAAAAAATCTGCCTTCGAAAAAGTTTAATCCAATCTGCCTTCGAAAAAGTTTAACTGTCCTTTTCAAATCATTGCTGGTAGTTCCTGAGCTTGTTGCACAGAAACAACTGGCAATGATTTTTTATGATATCAGTCAAATTAATTCCATTAGCTGAATAAACTGAATGTTTTATTTCTGATTTTCTG
>Ga0302296_1003477_pt1 | contig 10098 bp, 10 predicted proteins | sample III_Fen_N3_1_FD_194546 | JGI IMG/M metagenome (GOLD analysis project Ga0302296, IMG submission 194546) | Peat permafrost microbial communities from Stordalen Mire near Abisko, Sweden - III_Fen_N3_1 | ecosystem: Environmental > Terrestrial > Soil > Wetlands > Permafrost | place: Sweden: Abisko... | reverse complement strand
GCGTTGAAATCAGCAGCACACCGTTGTTCCGGAGCGATTTATAGAAGTTATTAAAGACCAACTCATCCTCTTCGATGTGTTCCATTACATCTACCGAAAGGATCAGATCGTAACTGTAAGGTTCGACGTGTTGTGTAAGGTCACCATATTCGAAATTCACCCGTTCCTGCAATCCGATTGAACTAAAAAACTGGTTGCAATCGTCAATCTGCTCTTGCTTTACATCAACCCCTTTAATAATTGAACCTTTAAAAATCCGGCTCATGCGATAACTGTACTGACCAAAACCTGAACCGGCATCAAGAACTTTTATTTTTCCCGAAAAGGATCTCTTTTTCAGCGATCTCAATTCACGGTTAACGTGCCATGCCCGAAGCAGTAACAGATCAAGCAATGTGTAAAAAAGTTTTCGCAAAAGCGGAGTGCGGTTAAAGACAGCTCCAAGTCTCCTTTTAATAGGATCGTACTCCATAAGGAATTTTTCTTAGTCAGGATTCAAATGAAAATTTCATTTCAAAAGCTTATCAATCTTCTCAATATAATCGAGACTGTCATCCAGATAAAATTCAAGTTCCGGAACATGACGCAACTGGAATCGAACAATATTCCCAAGATCACCGCGCAACTTACTTTTATGCAATTTAATATCTGCCAATACCGCTGCTGCTCCTTCCGAAGGAAAAATACTTAAGTAGCACTTTGCCTGCGACATATCGCGTGTGACCCTGACGGTTGTAAGGGAGAGTATCCTCCCTTTTGCCAAAATATTAGTATCGCGTCGTAAAAGCTCACTCAACTCTTTTTGAATCAGCCTTCCGATTTTATTTTGTCTTGTTGTATATTCTTCCATCTTTTCTTGTATTTGCTACAAAAATAAATAAAATCAGCGGGTTCTGGAGATTCGGAAATATCTTTCCGTGTAAACCTTACCTTTGTAGATGGTTGAAAACCCCAAAAAGATGATCAAATAGACGATGAACGAGATTATAAAAACAGATTCTCCGATATATTCATTTCCGCCAATAGCTGATTTCAAAAGTAAGATACTGGTACTTGGTACAATGCCAAGTAAAGAATCGTTGCGGATGAATGGTTATTACGCTCATCCACAAAATGCATTCTGGAAGATCATGTTTAACTTGCATAACCATTCATTTTCGGCAGATTATAATGACAAAAAAGATCTGCTCCTCCAAAACGGTATTGCACTTTGGGATGTTCTGAGAACTTGTGAACGGAAATCAAGCCTTGACAACGATATCAAAATGGAGGAGCCCAATGATCTTCGTGCATTTCTGTCAACACATCCCGGCATTTCAAAAATATTTCTAAACGGGAAAGGTGCTGCCATGTATTTCAATAAGTATTTTGCGGACATCAGTTTGCCAAACCAGATTCTTCCATCAACCAGTCCGGCACACGCTGTAAAATGGGAGCAGAAACTGGCAATCTGGCAGGCAATAAAAACCTCCGGACATAAATAATGCCAGAATTATTTAAAAAAGTGGTGTTTAATATCTTTTTAATATCTTTGACTGAAAGAAAAATTAAAATTCAATATAATGAAGAAAAACGAATTCAAGCTCAAAATTGTACAATTAAAAGAGATCGCCCATAATCTCGAAGACAAAATTGAGAACGGACTTAAGAATGACAACACCGAGGTGAAAAGCATCCCAACCTACATTCATCCGCTTTCCTGTGGAGCCGAGGGGCAGGCCGTTGTATTAGACTGGGGCGGAACAAATTACCGTGCAGCAGTCATTAATTTTGCCGGTGGAGTGGCCAATATTTCCCCAAAGAAAGCGGGAAGTATCGATCTCTCTGCTACAACAACAAAAGGTTTTTCAATGGAAGATCTGATGGCCAGGCAATCGGAATTTGTAAATGAAATTGAACTTCCGGCTAAAGCACCCATCGGTTATTGTTTTTCATATCCAGCTGATTGCATGCCAAATGGCGATGCAGAACTAATCAGATGGACCAAGGGTATCGACATTAAAGAGATGATTGGCAATCCAGTTGGAAAACCGCTTCTTGATCAACTTAATAAAACCGGGAAAGCTGAATTCACAGGAATTAAAGTGATCAACGACACCGTTGCAAGCCTTTTTGCCGGATTAACGAATCCCAATTTTGATGCCTACATCGGATTAATCGTTGGTACAGGAACAAATATGGCTGCTTTCATTAACGCCGACAGAATTCCTAAAATCGATGGTAGCCTCAACTGGCAAGGTCTTACACCCGTCAACCTTGAATCGGGTAATTTCAAACCGCCACATTTGACAAAATATGATGAGTTGGTCGATGAAAAATCGGACAATAAAGGATCGCAACGATTCGAAAAAGCGGTTTCAGGAATGTACATCGGACAAATTCTCCGGGAAGCTTTTCCTGAAGATGGATTTGATGAACACACCGACGGCAAGGCACTTACAGATATCATCAATTCTCCCGATCAACATAAAGGGAAACATGTAAAAGTGGCAAAAGCCATTTACAAAAGGTCGGCTAAACTGGTTGCTGCTTCACTTGCCGGATTAATTGACATGCTGATTGTGCATGATAAAACAGTTAAAAAGGTCAGAATTACTGCTGAAGGCAGTCTTTTTTGGAGCGAAGTAGCTGATTGCAAAAACTATAACAAAGTTGTAAAAGCTACATTGAAAGAACTACTTGCCGAAATGGGACACAAAAACGTAAAGGTGAATATTGCCGAAATCGAAAGTGCCAATATGATTGGATCGGGAATTGCAGCTTTATCATAAACATTTTTGAAAATAAAGAAGGCAGCCATCAGGCTGTCTTCTTTATTTCACCTTTCGATCTAAACCTATTGCCATGAGAAACTGTCCGAATTGCAATACAGAAATTGAGCCAGGTTTTGAAATCTGCTGGAAATGCCAGTACAGTTTTGCTGATCAAAAAGTAATTGAAGCAGTGGCACCGGGTCAAAATCATTTCTATGCCACGATCAATTGCTTAAGGTGTGAAGTTCCTATGATTTTCGCAGGTACCCGCAAAATCCAAGACAGAATGCATTGGACTACAGTTGGAAATCTGATTGAACTTTTATCAAATATGGATTCTTTTGATCTATATGTCTGCCCTAAATGCGATAAAGTCGAATTTTTTGTTTCGCAACCACGATAATTGAGAATAAAAGTTAGAAAAGTTTGGCGCTGTGGCGGCAACACTTTCATTTGTTCCCATCATCGGCGATATTGTAATTCTCGCTTTGGGCTTCTTCCGCATCTCACCGTTTCTTACCATTTTTTTATGATCATTGGTAAGGTCGCCCGATATCTGGCAGTAATCGGTTTGATGAAAACAGTCATGTAAGTTGAAATTAAATCAGTTAATATGAGAGTTGTTATCCAGCGGGTATCAGAAGCCTCAGTAACGATTGACGAAGAAAAAATATCGTCCATCCGGCAAGGTCTGCTTGTACTAGCCAGTTTCGAAGCAACCGATACCGTTGAAGATCTGGATTGGACTTGCAAAAAAATCACCCAGTTGCGGGTTTTTGATGATCTGCAGGGAGTCATGAACTTATCGGTGAAAGATATTGAAGCTGAAATTCTGGCGGTAAGTCAGTTTACACTTCATGCTAAAACGAAAAAAGGAAACCGGCCTTCGTATATCAACGCTGCCCCACCCGATATTTCAATTCCGCTTTATAACCAATTCGTAGAAACTTTATCCGAAAATCTTGGTAAAAAGGTAAAGACCGGCATATTTGGAGCTCATATGGTTGTAGGATTGGTCAACGACGGACCAGTAACAATCATCATCGATTCAAAGAACAAAGATTTTTAAAATGGGTTTCTCCTGCCAGTACGGGAATTCTTAAAAACAAAAAATTCTTCTGATGAAAGAGAATATTACAATCAGGGATGCACAATCGGAGGTTCATGCCTGGATCACAAAATATGGTGTCAGATACTTCAGTGAGCTGACCAATATGGCCATTCTTACTGAAGAGGTAGGCGAGGTTGCCAGGATTATTGCCAGAAAATATGGTGATCAATCCGCTAAAGCCAATGAGTTGGATAGCGATCTGGGTGACGAACTGGCCGATGTGCTTTGGGTAATCCTCTGTCTGGCCAACCAAACCGGGGTTAATCTCACCGAGGCATTTGCAAAAAACATGGAGAAAAAAACGGAGCGTGACCAACTTCGTCATTTAAATAATGATAAATTATTTGCTTAAATCTTAATACGATAAAACTATGAAATGGCTTTTAGGTAATGTAGACCGGGAGTTTCCGGAAGGAGAAGTTGAAAAGGCAGTTGCGAATATTGTTGAAAAGTCGGGAGAATTGAAAAGCCGCCAATGGTACGAACTGGCACTTTCATGCATTGATTTGACGACTCTTAATTCAACCGACAATCATATTCAGGGAGAAAAATTTGCAACGAATGTTTCCAAATTTCAGGACGAATTTCCCGGATTACCCAACGTTGCTGCCATTTGCGTCTATCCGACGTTGGTTGAATCGGTTAAAAAAAATCTGAAGGCCCCTGAAATAAAACTGGCATCTGTTTGTGCCGGATTTCCTTCATCGCAGACTTTTTTGGATATCAAAGTGATGGAAGTCAAAATGGCAATAGAAAAAGGTGCCACCGAAATTGATATTGTTCTGAATTTGGGAGATTTTCTTGCCGGCGATTATCCTGCCGTAATTAAGGAGATTTCCATACTAAAGACAGCATGCGGGACAGCACATTTGAAAGTAATTCTGGAAACCGGCGCGCTGAAAACTCCTACAAAAATTTGGAAAGCCGCTCTTCTGGCAATGCAGGCCGGGGCCGATTTTATCAAGACCTCAACAGGAAAGTCAGAGCCAGCCGCCACTCCCGAAGCAGCGTATGTAATGTGTAGCGCCATAAAAAACTACTACGAAAAAACGAATAAGAAGGTTGGCTTTAAAGCAGCGGGTGGAATTGTCGAGCCTGAAGATGCTCTAATTTATATTGCGATTGTAAAAGAAGTACTTGGCGATGAATGGCTGAATAACAAACTATTCCGGATCGGAGCCAGCCGTTTGGCAAACAATCTGCTAACCGCAATTAAAGGTGAAAGTGTGGTTTATTTTTGATTTTCAGATCAAATTTAATAATAAAACCATTAAGGCTGTCAACAAAAATTTGGCAGCCTTTTTAATTGACCCGTGATGTAATATAATCGACATACTCGATCAACGCAGATTTAACCTCTGAGTCGGGATAGGCCGAAAGTTGGGCAATTGCCTTCTCGTTAAAACCGTACATCACCTCCTCTGCATATTTGAATCCGCCGTGAGCTTCGACAAAATCGCCAACTTCGCGAATATCAGCAGTCGATTTTGATCGTTTCCTTACGATTTTAAGAATATGTGATTTATCACTACTACTCGCCTTATTCAAAGCATGGAGCAATGGAAGCGTAATTTTCTTTTCGCGGAGATCATTACCAGTGGGCTTCCCAATCAGATTCGATTTTTGGTAATCGAACAAGTCATCCTTAATCTGGAAAGCCATTCCGGCGTATTCACCAAAAAGCCGCATTCGCTCAATTACTTCGGCATCTGTACTTACAGAGCATGTTCCTACTGCGGCACTCGTAGCAAGCAAGGAAGCCGTTTTCTTTCGGATAATTTCGAAATAGATCTCCTCGGTAATATCGAGTTTACGAGCCTTTTCAATCTGAAGGATTTCACCTTCGCTCATATCACGAACTGCAGTGCAGATATGATCCAATATATCGTAATCGCGATGTTCGATCGACCAAAGCAACCCTTTTGCCAGAATGAAATCACCAACAAGTACAGCTATCTTATTTTTCCAGACAGCATTCACCGAAAAAAATCCACGTCGCTGATACGAATCGTCAACCACATCATCATGAACTAGTGTTGCGGTATGTAATAATTCAATTGTTAAAGCTGCATGGTAGGTACGTTCATTGAAAATGCCATTCAATTTTGCAGCCAGAAAAACCATCATCGGACGCATTTGTTTCCCCTTGCGGCGCAGGATGTAATTGATGATCGTACTTAACAGTGGTAAATCACTCTTAGTCGCTTTTTGAAAATAGGGTTCAAATTTTATAAGCTCCTCTTTAATAGGTGCTACGATCCGCTCTTTAGATGACATTATTTAAAAATTGCATTCTTCCTTTTCATTGTCCTTTCGGCCAAAGGTAAGAATTAATTTTACTTCAACATTATTGTTTTTAGCCATTCTAAATTACAACTTCACAATTTGTTAGATATTGACAACGACAAATTTAAAACATTAATTATGAGCAACTAACCAATTTTCCATTTATATTATGATCTATTTTAGGTTTTTAGGTTTTTTTTAAGGCAACTAATAAAATATATATTCATATATTTGCATCTTTTATTATAAAGATCGAAATTTAACACTTAATTTTATTTTAAACTTCGTAAGATAATGAACTACTCTGAGTTAAACATCGAGAAGTTAACATTAGCCACCGAAATGTTAAAAGCGATTGCTCACCCAATGCGGATTGCCATTGTCGGATACCTTGATGGCGGAGTCAAACTTACCGTTACCGAAATTCACGAACGTCTCGGAATTGAGCAATCAACAACTTCACATCATCTTGGAATCCTTAAAAGCAAGGGAGTTTTAAGTTCAAAGCGCGATGGAAAAAACACCTATTATTTTCTAAAACACAAGGCTTTGACCGGAATACTCACTTGTATCGAAAAGTGTGGGTATCAGGATTAATTTTTTGATTATAATATATTAAAAGCCGACAAAAATTTTGTCGGCTTTTTTATTAAATTTTTACGTAGTTTTGATTTGGTCTTAATTCAAATATACCATGAACAGATTGTTTTTGCTTGACGCATACGCACTGATTTACCGCTCCTATTTTGCATTCATAAATGCACCACGGGTCAATTCCAAAGGTCTCAATACCTCAACCATGTTGGGATTTGTAAACACGCTCGATCAGCTCATTAAAAATGAGAAACCGACCCATATTGCAATTGCTTTCGACATGAAAGGTCCCACTTTTCGTCATGACATGTTTCCAGCGTACAAGGCGCAACGCGAAGAAATGCCCGAGGATATTCGTAAAGCCATTCCTTATATCCGTGATATTATCAAAGGATATAATATTCCAATTATTGAAAAAGAGGGTTTCGAAGCCGATGATGTGATCGGAACTTTGGCTAAAACTGCAGAAAAAGAGGGATTCCAGGTTTTCATGGTTACTCCGGATAAAGACTATGCCCAATTGGTCTCGGAGAATATCTTCATGTACAAGCCAAAGCGGTTGGGTAACGAAATGGAGATTTTAGGAGTAGAGCAAGTTTGTGAGAAATTCGAGATAACGAATCCATTGCAGGTAATTGATGTTTTGGGACTTATGGGAGATACATCCGATAACATTCCAGGATGTCCTGGCGTTGGCCCAAAAACTGCGATGAAGCTCGTGAGCGAATTCGGCAGCATCGAAGGTGTTTATCAGAATATCAATAAACTAAAAGGGAAACAAAAAGAGAGTCTGGAGCAATTTGAAGAGCAGGTTCGGATGTCGCGTACTTTGGCAACAATCATACTTGATGTTCCTGTTGAATTCAACCAGGAAGATCTTATCATGTGCGATCCGGACTATGTCCATTTGCGTGATATTTTCACTGAACTCGAATTCAGGGCATTGGCTGAAAGAATATTACCAGCTTCAACAAAAACTGTAGCGCCACCTAAACCAACACCAGAATTTGAGCAGGGGACGCTTTTCAGTTTGCCCGAACAAACCCAGACAGAAACGGTAAGTATTCACGACGATATCCGTTCAACAACTCATTTGTACCATCTAATTAATAATGAAGAGCAAATAAAAGATTTGGTTTCCAAATTAGGCAAACAACCCGCCTTTTGTTTCGATACGGAAACAACCGGACTCGATCCGCACTCAGATAAGCTGGTTGGATTATCCTTCTGCTTCAAACCGGGGGAAGCCTATTACATTCCGGTACCTACTGATCAGGATAAAGCGATTGCTACTGTTCAGCTGTTTAAAACCGTATTTGCCAATGAAAATATCCTGAAAATTGGTCAGAATATGAAATTCGATATTCTGTTTCTTTCGGGATATGGTATTGAAGTCAAGGGCAATTATTTCGATACAATGGTTGCCCACTACCTGATACAACCGGAACTTCGTCACAACCTCGATTACCTGAGCGAAATATACCTCGGTTATAAAAAGGTAGCTACCGAAGAGTTGATTGGCAAAAATGGCAAAAGCCAATTGAATATGAGGCAGGTAGATCTGGAACAGATCAAGGAATATGCCTGTGAGGATGCAGATATTACCTTTCAGTTGATGCCATTGTTAGATGCTGAATTAGAGAAGGCAACTGTAAAAAATCTGTTCACCGATGTCGAAATGCCTTTATTAAAAGTGCTGATTCAAATGGAATTGGCGGGCTTAAGAATTGATCCAAAAGTTCTGGACGATTACGCGGTGTCACTTAGAGCGCAGATCGTTGAACTCGAAAATAACATCATCGAATTGGCCGGGGAACATTTCAACATTTCATCACCAAAACAGCTTGGATACATTCTTTTCGACAAGTTGCTGCTCGATCCTAAGGCAAAGAAAACCAAAACAAAGCAATATTCGACCGGTGAAGAAATATTGGTCAATTTGCAGGACAAACATCCCATCATCAACATGATTTTGGAGCACCGGGGATTAAAAAAATTGCTTTCAACTTATGTCGAGGCTCTTCCCAAACTGATCAATCCAAAAACCGGTAAGATCCACTCTTCGTTTAATCAAACCATTGCAGCTACCGGACGGCTAAGTTCAACGAATCCAAATCTTCAGAATATTCCGATCAGAACCGAAAACGGACGCGAAATACGCAAGGCCTTTATCCCGAGTGACGCCGATCACACCTTTTTGTCAGCTGACTACTCGCAAATCGAACTTCGTATTATGGCCGCAGTTTCAGGTGATGAAGTAATGACCACAGCTTTCAGCAACGGCGAAGATATCCATGCTGCTACAGCTTCAAAGATTTTCGGAATACCTATCAACGAAGTGACCTCAGATATGCGTCGCAAAGCAAAAACAGCCAATTTCGGAATCCTTTATGGAATCTCCGCTTTTGGTCTGGCGCAACGACTGAATATTCCAAGGGGTGAGGCAAAGCAACTCATCGATGACTATTTCGCCAACTTTTCGATGGTAAAGGATTACATGGACAGCCAGTTGGTACTTGCCCGCGAAAGGGGTTATGTCGAAACAATTATGGGGAGGAAACGCTACCTTGCCGACATTAATTCTGCCAATGGTTCGGTAAGAGCTTTTGCCGAGCGGAATGCAATCAATGCACCAATTCAGGGTTCAGCTGCCGATATCATCAAAGTTGCCATGATCAACATTAACAAGCGATTCGATGAGAAAGGTTTTCATTCTAAAATGATCCTACAAGTACATGACGAATTAAATTTCGACGTTTTGAAAACCGAACTTGAAGCGGTGAAAAAGGTGGTGAAATATGAAATGGAAAACGCTGTAAAATTAGCCGTTCCTCTCGAAGTTGAGATGGATGCCGCCGAAAACTGGCTGCTTGCACATTAATTTGCTGTTGTAAAACATGAAATTAGTTCATTTGGTGAATAAAAAAACGGACTATGTTTGCAGAACGGACCAGAACAGATATTTTGCTATGGCAGAACAAGCAAATGCGTTTCAAATCCATTTCCCGGTTCTGAATTCTAAATCACAGTAATCATCAGTATCCCATTCGTTTTCTGTAATTGACGATTAAGTTACCTTTTCGTACTGAACCATTTTTAAACATGAATATTAAAGATATTATTAGTCGGGCTAAAAACGGTTCGAAGTCAAAAATCTGGATAATGGTATTCGGTGCTTTACTTGGCCTGGCCATTCTCGCGACCATTAACACCGTATCAACCTACACTTCCACCGATAAATACTGTATGTCGTGTCACGTTCACCCATGGGCCGAAGAGTCCTGGAAATTGTCGTCACACCACAACAACAGGACGGGTGTCACCGTTCATTGTGTTGAATGTCATTTACCTCCC
>Ga0302296_1003474_pt1 | contig 10107 bp, 7 predicted proteins | sample III_Fen_N3_1_FD_194546 | JGI IMG/M metagenome (GOLD analysis project Ga0302296, IMG submission 194546) | Peat permafrost microbial communities from Stordalen Mire near Abisko, Sweden - III_Fen_N3_1 | ecosystem: Environmental > Terrestrial > Soil > Wetlands > Permafrost | place: Sweden: Abisko... | reverse complement strand
GGAAATGTCGCACCAATGGATGAGATCGTTCGATTGGCAAAAAAATATGATGCGTTGGTGATGGTCGATGAATGTCACTCTGCGGGTGTTGTCGGCGAAACCGGACGAGGTGTTACCGAAAGGTTTAATGTACGTGGTGAAGTTGAAATCATTACCGGAACGCTTGGTAAGGCTTTTGGTGGCGCAGTAGGCGGATTTACGACTGGTAAAAAGGAGATCATTGAAATGTTGCGTCAGCGCTCACGCCCTTATCTTTTCTCCAATTCGATTCCGCCGGCGGTTGTCGGAGCCGGAATCAGAATGTTCGAAATGATGACAGAATCTACAGAACTCCAAAATCGTCTTCATCGGAATACCGAATATTTTGTCACTAAAATCAAGGAAGCAGGATTCGATATTAAGCCTACAAAGTCGGCTATTTGTGCTGTGATGCTTTACGATGCAAAATTATCGCAGGAGTTTGCAGCACGTCTGCTTGAAGAAGGAATTTATGTAATTGGATTTTATTATCCTGTTGTACCGCAAGGACAGGCCCGAATCAGGGTTCAATTATCAGCGGCACATCAAATAGAACATCTCGACAAGGCAATTGCTGCATTCACAAAAGTAGGCAAATTGTTGGGGGTTTTGAAATAAACAGCTTTTTAGAAATAGGAAGGGGGAGTTGTGCAATTCTCCCCCTAACCCGGTTCAAATGAACTGGTCGCAAAAATATTTTTGAGCTTTAATCACTTAATTGTTTATCATCAGCCATCTTGCAATGCTTGTTGAAATGTCGGAACCCCGAATGTCCTCGATCCATTTGTAATTCCCGTTAGGATTCAAGGCATCAAAAAACCACTCATCGTTGTCTGTCACAATAAAATCGAAAACGCCATAGGTTAAATTTAACGCTGTCATAATCTCAATTGCTTTCATCCTGACAGATTTTGGAGGCTGAAAAACAGTGTGATTTTGACGTCCACTTTCAATATTGGAGCCTTTGAAATCTAAATTTGATTTTATTTTACCAACAAAATACTCCTTCCCAACAACAGTACACCTTACTTTAAAGGTTATGCCACTAAACGACAATTTATCGCTTAGTAAATTATCGGAACGGTAAATACCGAAATTGTCGCCATATGTTCCTAAATTACAATGTTCTAAATGCACATTGCAATTCTGCTTCATTAGTTCAAGAATTTGATCTTTTTTGTTTTCGAAAAAACTATTGAGATAATTGATATCATTTGTACAGATCGAAGATGGCCACTTCAGACCAATATTTTTTGAAATGGCATACTGGCCAAAATGGGTCTCTGCATAAAAATCGTGATAAAAATTCAACCATTTTGTCGGCTCAAGTAATGAGAAAAGTTTCTCCAGGGTCTTGTTCCAGACCTCGTTACAAATCAAATCGTCATTACTGTTTGGACGACAATTCTCGATGAACTGGTCAATTCGTGTACTTCTATTCCAAACCGCCTCAATTTCACTGGTCGAAAAGTTACAATTTGGTCCCTCAATCCTGAAGGAGTTATCTTCTAATTTAACATGTGTTGATTTTAACGAGTCAACATCAAGGTTAAGCCTCGAATATTCTGCGGCGTTTTTCTGAAGGATTGATTCGACCCGATCAGCATCTTTATCACTTTTATCCGCTATTATTAATATCATAATACTAATTGTAAAATTTGACCTATTGACCTTCCACCTTTATTTTGACTTCAGATCTAACTATTAATAGGAATAGGTCGTAAATTGTTACCCGATTTTTGATACTTTTTTTCAATAAAATCAAAAATAATTTGAGGTGTCTGGTTATATGACAGCATGACAAGCCAATACGAAATCTGATTTTTTTTATAAAAAGGGTGTGAAAGGCTGATTTGTGGGGAATATTTATAAGCCGATATTTTTAAATGGTTGACCGAATTTCTGATTTTGATTTTTTTTCGTCTTCATATGAAAATAGTTCCGTTTTTAGGGTAACAATTGCAGGTCTATTCCTATTAATAAGTATTAGAAACTTAAAAAATAATCGCCATGAAAAGCAAATCTTTGACTTCAACAAAAAACAATGACTTCATAAGCCAGTTCAAAAACCTAAGCAACGCCGAAATGATAAATATAAGAGGTGGAGAAGTTCCTCCAGTTCCTCAACCCAAAGGTGGCGATTTCCCGATTGATCCATTAAAATTATAGTTTAAAGATTGAATAGTATTAATCCTTGTAATCAGTACATATTTAGAGGGAGTACATACATAAAATACACATAAAAATAGAGGTTAGCTTTTTAAAATGAACCTTTCTGTTAACAAGTTGTATTATCTTTCAATATACAACCTGTTGGCCTTCATGTGATCAATTTATCTCCTCGCCCTTTCTCGTTGATATTGCGTAAATCTCAACGCAAACAGTTCGAAATTCCTTAAACAAATTCTTATCTTGCCAGAGAAAATTCAGATAAATGTATTTCTGGTAATGAAAGTTTTAAAGTTTCTTTTTTTGTTGTTTGTCAGTTCCCTGAGTTTGATATTAACTGCTCAGGAAGCTGTAAATAACAGCTTCGTAAAAGTTTATACTGATTATAACAATTTGGTTAAATCCGGACACCTTTTTGATGCTATTAATTGCTTGTCGGGAATTCTTAAGTCTAATATGCAATTAACAGATTTGCAAAAACTGGCTGTTAACAATAATCTTGGAATCCTTTATAAAAATCTAGATCAATATGAAGTCGCACTTAAATATTATGATGTAGCTGAATCATTATATTTTAGTAATCATTTCACATCCAAAACTCTTTTGGTTAATATTTACGGGAACAAGGCAAATATCTATTCAGCGAAGGATGATTATATAAAAGCGCTACAGTACACCGAAAAAGCGATCAGATTTGCACAGGATGGTAATGATTTATCATTAGCCAACAGACAATCAATTTCTACGCTCTTTCTTGGCGAAGGAATCATCTATACAGAATTAAATTATTTTAATCAGGCATTGAAATCCTTTAATAAAAGTTTAAACTTAATTACAAAATATGGGTTAAATGGTAAAGACAATACATATTTACATTTTGCAATAACCCATGCGAAAATGGGGAACAAACTTTTGGCGGATAAATACTATAACCTCAGCATTAAAACATCAGAAGCAGAAAGCGGAGGTTTCATAAATCAAAAAATTGATATTTATCTGGACTACTGTTTTTTCCTTTTGTCTGTTAATGAGAATGACAAAGCATTGACAGTTATTCAAAAAGCATTGAGCATCAACATTAAAAACTTTGGTGAGAAGAATCAGGTCACTTCTAACTGTTACCAGTTTTTAGGTGATTATTATCAAACCATCATGAATTACCCAAAGGCTTTATTCTATTACCAGAAAGCTTTAATATCGGGTTCAAAAGATTTTAATGACCTGAAGATTGAGTCCAATCCTTCATTAAATGATCTCAACCTCAATTTATGGCAGTTAAGGTTGTTGCACCGAAAGGCGGATGCTTTAACCTCTAAAGCGGATCAGGAGAACGACAGAAACAATAAAATCGGCGATCTTTTAGCGAGCCTGGGAACAGTGAACATATCGATTGAAATGGCCAATAACATCAGGGGCGATTACCAGCAGGAAGAGACCCGGCTGCAATTCAACGAGAAGCAAAAGAATGTATTCACGATTGCTCTGGCTACTGCCCTGAAACTTTATGACCTAACAGCCGAAAAGAAGTATTTGCAACTGGCCTACAAATATGCTCAACAGGGCAAGGCTAATGAACTTAAATATGAAATTGCGAGAAATAAGTTATTTTCAAATAACGAAATTCCCGATTCGCTCCGAAATAAGGAGAAGGAATTGCAGGGAAATATCGAGGGATACAATGTTCTTATCCGAAATGAATCGACCCTTCCCGTGCCCGACACCACCAAACTTGCCTATTGGAAGGATAAACTTTTTGATTTGAACAGGCTCCTTGAAAAACAGACGAAAGTAATTGAGCAGAATTACCCCCGGTACATTGATAAAATCAAAAAAGGGAATATCATTTCGATCGATTCTATACAGAAATATTTAAAACCTGAAGAAAATCTGATCGAATATGTAATGTCCGATAAGGATGAAAAAGGGGACAGAAAGTTGTATGAGTTTGTGATGACTCAAAAAAATCTGGTTTGTCATACTGAAATAATTGATAGTACGCTGTTTGGCAAACTCATTGAGTTAAAGGAACAATTAATCAGCCAGTTTACAGAGGAAAACAACATCGGGAATTACAACAAGATGAATCAGATGTCTTTTAATGCGTACAGCCTGTTGATTCAACCTATTGAGAAATATTTTGCAGGTAAACAATTGATTATCATTCCGGATAATGAAATATCATACTTACCGTTCGACGCCTTTTTAACATCCTTACCTAAAAAGAAAACCAGGAATTATGCTGATTTGGCCTATCTGATCAGGGAATATTCCATCTCCTACAGTTACTCTACCAATACGTTGGTCGATAATAAGCAATCTTCAACGAATTGGCCCCGGGTCTTTGGGTTTGCACCCGATTATTCGAATATCTCAACGACAGGTAATGAAAATTTTAAGGTCTTAAAATCGAACAACAAGGAAATTGAGCGAATTCTCGATAATTTTGCCGGAACACTCTTTAATGCTGATCAGGCGACGATTGCCAATTTTAAATCTAACATGAATAAAGGAGCAATCCTTCATCTTGCCATGCATTCAGAGCTGGATACCTTGCAGGCTGGCTCTTCGAGCTTGATTTTCACCCCCGATAACGGGCATTCCGGCAAATACAAATTGTATAATTATGAAATTGGACAAATGAACATTAATTCGCCTATGGTTGTATTAAGTGCCTGCAACACAGGTAACGGAAAACTTTACAACGGCGAAGGGCTGATGAGCCTGGCACGCAATTTTGTTCTGGCAGGTGTACCTTCGGTTGTTGAGACACTTTGGCCGGTTGAAGATGTAGCAGGTTCAAAAATAATGGAAAGTTTCTATAAATACCTTTCACAGGGAAAACCAAAGAACACATCACTTCGACAGGCAAAGTTAGATTATATAAACAGTACCTCACCATCGTTTGTAAATCCAAAATTCTGGGCAGCTTATACTTTAATTGGGGATGTTTCAGCAATTAAGAGGATGTGGTGGCAAGACTCCCGGATAATTGCGATCCTGATTATTTCTTTCTTGTTGATTACATTACTTTTAGTCTACCGGTCAAAATTTTGAAGTATAAGCTGAGCTTTTTTCTTGTAAATACCTTCGGTTTCGGACAAGGTCTCCATTAAAGAATGTGCCTTCTGAACCTCACCTGTTTTGATATAGCATAATCCAAGATACCATTGAGCTTCCGGGACAAACTGGTCTTCTGCAGAAAGAAGGTCATTCAATAATTTAATGGCCGCCGGGAAATTGCCTTTCCCCATCTCATTAAGACCTGAGAATAGCAGAACCTCTTGTAAGTTTTCATTCATTTTTCGTAATTCATTAAATGCAAGTTCAGCATTGGTATAATCCCTGGATAAATAATAATCGATTCCTTCTTGTAATTTTCCGCCAACTTCACGCGAATTGCCTCTTAAACGGAAGGAATTTGCATCCAAAGGCTCGTAATATTTCTCATAAACAGAATTACCTGAATACGAGGGCGTAAGCGTTTTGAATAATAACATCGAAATTACCAAAACTGCAGCAGCAAGTTGAAAAATGACTTTTTTGGTCATAAGGCGGCGAAACTTCGACACTGAAACAACAGGTGAAATAAATGGTTCCGATTTTTTTATATATTCAACGACCCGTTGTGCAGCAACAGTACTTCCGATTGTTGATTTATTTTTCTCGAAGTTCCTGACCCAAACTTCCGAGATATCATCAATCCCCGAAAGAACCATTTCAACCTCAGCTTTGGCTAATTTTTTTTGTGATTCAACCTCCTTTTCTTCCTCATCAATGTCATTCTTACCATCTTTCAATTTATCCATATTGAAGTAAGTCTCGATATCCTTACGGGCAAGGATTTCTGCATCAATCAGATCGGGATCGTTTTCAATAGCTTCAAGCAATAAGCTTTGTTTCATGACCTTATCAAGCTTTTCCTGAAACACAAATTCGTTTCTCAGTTGCTCATTGTGCCTCATAAAATGCCTAAACTCCTCTCGCTCAGATGAATTCATTTCATCTGAATGATATTTAAGTATGATGTCATTATAATTATTCATAATATTTGTTAGTTGCCTATTTTATGTTTAGGTTTTTTTCTAATTCTTTAAAATCAGGATGCTCCATTATCTTGGTTTTCAATTCCTTCAAACATTCACTTTTCTTTTTGCGAACATATCCATAACTGTATCCCAATGTATCAGCAATCTCGGTTGGGGAAATCTCCAACCAGTACATTTTCAAAATTTTTTGCGATATCTCATCCATTGTATCAAAACACTGCCGGAAGACATTTTCATAGAATATTCGATCCCCAAATTCAGATAAATCGTTTTCGCTGACCTCTGTCGTATGACGTGATTCATAGTTTTTAGTCGCTTTTTGTCTGTCAAGTTCGATGTGCCACAAATGTTTGCAAATAGCAAACAGATAGGTCATTAAGGTTCCTTTAATGTAAAAATCGTCGTTGTAAATTTTATCTATAATAATGAATAATGCATCCTGGAAAATATCCTTGGCATCCTCCTCCTCTCCATTATTTTTCAATATATAATACCTGATCGTAGGAAGGAATTCCTTCGCCAAATATTTTACAGCGAAAGTTTCACCAGATTTTAAACCTTGAATTATCTCCTGATCAGTATACTTCTTCATTTGCGACAATATATTCAAAGTTTTTGCCATGTTTTCATTATTGCAAAATAAGCATTTAGTACAGACATCTTTTATAAACTACAAATTAATTCTAAAAGACGACAAATACCAAATTTGTGTAAATATATGCAATGCAAAGATATTAATTGACCTTATTGCAATTCCTACACTAAAACAGAATAATGATCACTTTTGTTTTTGGCAAAGTCTTGCCGTATAATCTGTTATTCAATCTGTTTATCAAAGAACGATCATTTAAGTACTAAAACTAAACAAAGTGATTTACTGTTGCAATCATAGGCACTCTTCAAAAGCAACAATTAAATATTCAGTTTAAGTTCCTATACTGCTTAATAGGAATTACACCTAATTTGTTACCCGATTTTAACAGTTATTTTCAAAAAAAATACAATTATTTTTCATGTGCCTCTAAATCAAGCACTTTTTGTCAGACAAATTTTTTTAGCGAAGGAGAAAATTAATATGGAAAATGATTGCAGCGTTAATAAATTTTGTTTTCCTTTGCCATAATAAAATTTGAAGATGACAACATTTAAATCAATATGGCTTTGGTGGGGCAACACTTTCCTCTGTTAGAGGTGAAGCCATATTGTATTTTTAACATATACAGCCGGCTTACCTTTTACAGGTGAGCCGGTTTTTTTTGTCTGATTAGATTCAATAACAATAAATAACAAATAAAGAAATGATGCGTATAACTCAAAATAATTGGTCCTGGCGTTGGCAGGATTACTTTTTTACAAATGTGAAAGGATAACCTTCGTGTCGCCCAAAATGGGATGAAAACGGCTTATCGGATCACGGTAAGCCGTTTTTTTATGATTATTAAAACAAACTCAAATATGAAGAAATACAACTTTAAAACCATTGTCAGGGAGATTTTAGCCGATACAGTTACTCCTGTAAGTGTTTACCTCAAAATGCGTGATATTTTTCCAAATTCGCTGCTGCTCGAAAGTTCCGATCATCACAGTCTGGAGAACAGCTATTCGTTTATATGCCTGAAGCCGGAGGCATCCATTGAGGTGGAGCAATTCAAAACCACCAAAAAATACCCTGACGGGACGACTGAAACCGGCGAAATCACTAATACCGGTCAACTTTCGGATGAGATGGAAGCATATTTTGATAGTTTTCATCCCGAAAATAATTCGCCTGAACTTCCGGCAAATGGTTTTTTTGGCTATGTCAGTTACGATGGTGTTCAATATTTCGAAACCATCAGGTTTAATCACCCTGTAAATCCCGCTTATGCGATCCCTGAAATTCACTACGCATTTTATCACTACATCATTGCCATCAATCATTATCAAAATCGTATTCAGCTGATTGAAAATTTATTCGAAGGCGAAGCATCTTCGCTAAAGGCGATTGAAGACTTACTGACGAGCCGTAATTTTGCCACCTTTTCGTTTGATACTGTTGATGGAGAAAACTCAAATATTAATGACGATGAGTTTAAAAAGATGGTGACCAAAGGGAAAGAGCATTGTTTCAGAGGTGACGTATTCCAGATTGTACTTTCGAGGCAATATGCTCAGCAATTTTTAGGTGACGATTTTAATGTTTACCGCGCCCTTCGTTCAATTAACCCATCACCGTACCTTTTTTATTTTGATTACGGAAATTACAAAATTTTCGGATCATCGCCTGAAGCACAACTTCAAATTAATAAGCAAAAAGTTTCGATTAATCCCATTGCCGGCACTTTTCGCCGTACCGGAAATGATGAAGAGGACCGCATCCTTGCCGAAAAGCTCTCGAAAGACCCGAAGGAAAATGCAGAACATGTGATGTTGGTTGATCTTGCCCGTAATGACCTGAGTCGCAATGCGACAAATGTTGAAGTTGAGCTATTCCGCGAGGTGCAATTCTATTCGCATGTGATTCACCTGGTTTCGAAAGTTACAGGGATTCTTCCTGAAGGATCAAATCCTGTTCGTGTGATGGGTGATTCATTTCCGGCGGGAACCCTCTCTGGAGCGCCGAAATTTAAGGCAATGGAATTGATTGATCAGTATGAAAATCAAAATCGTGGTTATTATGGTGGATGCATTGGTTTCATAGGCTTCGATAACCGGTTCAACCATGCCATTATGATCCGCTCGTTCCTTAGCAAAAATAATACACTCTTTTATCAGGCAGGAGCCGGTGTTGTAGCAGCCTCGGATGAAGAAAGTGAATTGCAGGAGGTTGGAAATAAGCTTGCCGCATTGAAAAAAGCGATTTTAATGGCAAAGGAAATTAAGTGAAAACCGTTCTGTCGAATATAAATGACAACTTAAAAACAAAATACAATGAAAATATTAGTAATCGATAATTATGACTCATTCACCTATAACCTGGTACATGCCCTGAAAAAGTTTGAGGGTGTTAGTGTGACTGTCAAACGAAATGATGAAGTTGCCGATGGTGAACCCGAATTATACGATAAAATTGTCTTCTCACCTGGACCCGGTATTCCGGTTGAAGCAGGCTCATTATTGTCAATTATCCGTGATTATGCCGGTAAAAAACCAATGTTGGGGGTCTGTCTTGGGCACCAGGCGATTGGTGAAGCATTTGGTGGGACCTTACAAAACATGAACGACGTACTTCATGGCATTGCCACCCCGATAACCGTAATTGCAAAATCATACCTTTTTGAAAATATTCCCGAACCTTTTGATGCCGGGCGCTACCATTCATGGATTGTTGAGAAAGAATCTTTACCCGAAGTTCTGGAAATCACCAGCGTCGACAAGGAGGGACGGATCATGTCATTCCAACACAATGTATTTGATATTCAAGGCGTTCAGTTCCATCCAGAATCTGTTCTGACGCCGATTGGAGAAAAAATTCTCGAAAACTGGGTCAGACACTGACCTGGGTAGAACCCATTATTTCAATTTATTTCAAATCATTTCCACCTATTTCAAAAAAACAAAATGAGAGATATTCTGAGTTATCTTTTCGAATACAAAAGGTTAAATATACAAGAAGCAGAAGAAATTTTGCTTGAAATTACCGGAGGAAAACACTCCGATGCCGAGATTGCTGCCTTTATTACCGTTTTCAATATGCGAACAATTAGTATCGATGAGCTTGCCGGATTTCGTAATGCGCTGCTAAAAACCTGCATTCCAATCGATTTATCTGGTTTTAACACAATCGATTTGTGCGGAACAGGAGGCGATGGGAAAGACACCTTCAATATTTCCACTTTATCAGCCTTTGTCGTTGCCGGAGCTGGTGCAATAGTTGCCAAACATGGAAACTACG
>Ga0302296_1003470_pt1 | contig 10114 bp, 9 predicted proteins | sample III_Fen_N3_1_FD_194546 | JGI IMG/M metagenome (GOLD analysis project Ga0302296, IMG submission 194546) | Peat permafrost microbial communities from Stordalen Mire near Abisko, Sweden - III_Fen_N3_1 | ecosystem: Environmental > Terrestrial > Soil > Wetlands > Permafrost | place: Sweden: Abisko... | reverse complement strand
GCTCACGGATAGAATATTGAGCATAGCTAATGGCTTTAGCCACAGCTTTTAGGGCTAAAGCCCAGATCTCTTATCTTAATTTTAACCGTTGACTGAAGTCTATGGCAAAGGATATCACTTCGATTTAATATCAGACTCAGGCTATTAAGCGAGCGATTACAAATTATGAGCGAGTGTGTGCTAATTATAAGCGAGATTGTTCTAATTATAGGGTCGGAAGCATCTGAACGGCGTTCAACAGTGTCGGAACATCAATCAATTGCATCTAAACAGCGTTCAACAGTGTCGGAACATCGATCAATTGCATCTGAACAGCGTTCAACAGTGTCGGAGCATCGATCAATTGCATCTGAACGACGTTCAATAGCGTCGGAGCATCAATCAATTGCGTCGGAATGGCGTTCAACAGCGTCGGAGCATCGATCAATTGTATCTGAACAGCGTTCAACAGTGTCGGAGCATTGATCAATTGCATCTGAACGACGTTCGACAGTGTCGGAGCACCAATCAATTGCGTCTGTACAGCGATCGGAAGCATCTGAATGGCGTTCAACAGCATCTGAGCATTATTCGGAAGCACCTGTACGACGTTCAACAGTGAATGAACCCTGACCTTCTCTCCGTGTTCTCCAGTATAACAGCAGCATAAAAAACAGGCTGATTACAAAAAACACCGTAATGGCCAATACCGAAAAACGCATGCTGCCTGTAATTGCTTCGATGGCCCCAAAACTAAAGGTACCGGCAACGGTGGCCAGTTTTTCCATCACGTCGTAAAAGCTAAAAAATGAGGTATGGTCGGTGGTATCGGCAGGAAGCATTTTGGAATAGGTACTGCGCGCCAGCGATTGTGAGCCACCCATGACAATGCCAATAAAGAATGCCACGATCAAAAAACCTGCTGCATTAGTAACAAAATAAGCTCCAATACAGATGATGGCCCACGAAACAACCGTGATCATAAGCGCCCTCAAATTTCCTAATTTTTCGGAAATGCGGGCAAACATCCAGGCACCCAGCATCCCAACCAGTTGAATGGCCAGAATGGTTGGAATAAGTATATTCTCACGCAAGCCTAATTCCTTTTCGCCATACGTGGCAGCCATAAACATGGTCGTCAGAACGCCCATCATCAGGAAGAAAAAGCCTGTCAGGTAAAGACTAAGCCGATATGATTTCCGGATTTGATTGAATACCGTTCGTAATTCCTTGTACCCATTGGTCCATACGGATTCGTGTTTCGTTCGCTGACGATACGTATATTTGGGTAATCGGCTAAACGTGATCTGAGAAAATCCGATCCACCACAAAAATACAGTCACAAACGAAATTCGGGCCGGTAAAGAACTATCGGCAGCGATGCCAAACAAATCGGGTTTCATGATCATCAGCAGGTTAAAAAGCAGCAATACGACTCCTCCCAGGTAACCCATGGAATATCCGCGCGCGCTGATCCGGTCCTGATCTTCGGGTTCAGCAATAACCGGAAGGAAAGAATTGTAGAACACAATGCTTCCGCCATACCCGATGGTTCCCAAAGCAAAAGCAATTACACCCAGTTCGATGTGGTTTTTGTCGAAGAAGAATAAAGCTCCGCAAGCAGTGGCGCCAATCAGCGTGAAGGCCCGCATGAACCCTTTCCGTCGCCCGGTATAATCGGCCATCGATGAAAACAGCGGCGACATGATGGCCACCAACAGGTAAGCCGCAGCAATGGCCCACGAATAAAGCACTGTATTGATTACGGGCAATCCGAAGAAGTGGACCGTAAAATCGTTGCCTGTACGGGTGACAGTATTGTAATAAATGGGGAAAATAGCCGATGCAATGGTCAGCTGGTATACCGAATTGGCCCAATCGTACATTACCCAGCCTCGTATAATTCGTTTATCGCCTTTCACAATGGTTTGAACGTCATTTCGCCTGATCATAGAAGCCTTCTCCTGTTTTATAGTTGCTCTAAAGTTTGTTTAAAAGTCAAGTGACGCGTAAACGTAGTTATTTCTTCTTTTCAATAATACCGAACATTAAAAAATAACTGAATTATTGGATATTTGGTTGATTTGAATAGCAACGGCATGAATGCCGTTGAAAGATGAATAATCCTTATTTTGGCTTTAGCCTAAACATTAAATTATTTCGGCTAAAGCCGAGATTTGTCTGTTTCTCATTTCCCCAGACCTAAAGGTCAGGGCTATTCATAACCAATAAACCAATAATTCCGAAAAAAAATGCCCGCTCTTGTGAAGCAGGCATTTCATATCAGTAAAAACAAACTTTAGTTTTCTTGTTTCTTTCTAAATGCTATTTAAGCAAAATGGTATATGAGAAAGAAGTCGGTTCGGCAAAAACCAGGTATTGAGGAAGAGGTCTTGGGCCACAACCTGCAGAACCAACGCCCAGCGTTTTATGACTGATGCATAATACTGTAGCGCTACTTTTTGGCAAATCAATCCGGTATTCTGTTTTTTCCATTTCTTCGTCGGTATAAGGGAGAGCCGTAATTTGCATCAACTCTTTATCGCTGGTCACTTTAAGGCCCGATCCGCTTTTCTGCGAAATATCAGCCCAACGCACATCTTCGTGGTTTCCGCAATCCATCGGCTTTTCATACGGAGTCATCTGTTCAGCAACGGTGCTGCTGTATTGACCAACGTAGAAACCTCTTTTACGGTCGCTGTAATTTTCCATCGGGCCTCTTCCGAAATACGAAATCTGATCGAGTTGTTTGTTCAGCTTCAACCGAACCCCGATTCGTCCAACGACTAATTTTGGATTGCTCGAATCAACCTTATTACTAGCCGTGATTTCGCCATTGCCATTCACTTGATAGGTAACTTCATAATTAACGGTGAAGCCTTCTTTCCCTTCAGCCTTCATTTTTACTGAAATGCGGGCATTGTCGGCATCAACCTGGCTGGCTGCAACTTCATTAACAGTCCATTTCAGTTCTTTCAAACCGTTTTTTACCCAATCGCGGTCGGCCCACATGTCGTCGTTGCGGTGAGGCGCACGCCACAAATGCAGTTTCGGACCACCTTCTGCTGTCAATAATTCCTGATTGCCTTTTTTGATGCTGGTGAAAGTTCCAACTGCTTTGTCGAAAGCAAGCGAGAAGTCTTTCCCTTTAATCAAAACTTCTTTTTCGTTTTGCGTTAATGATACCGGCACTTTAGCTTCAGCAACTGGTATTTCGGCAACTTTTACCGGCAACTGGAATTGTTGTGTTGCCACTTCGAATCCTTTCTTAGCCCACAATTCGTCGTTGTTCTGTGTAAAAGAAATATTCACAAAATATTCGGCACCTGGTTTTGGGTTGGTAACCTTGCAAGGCACAGCAATGATTTGTTCAGCACCTGGTTTCAATTCCTGAAGGTTTAGTTTTCCGCTTGAAATTACGTTGCCATTTTCAGCAAGACTCCATGAACCGGTAAAGCCATTCAGGTTAATAAACTGGAATCGGTTACGGATTTTAATAGTAGCTTTTTCAGCATCTGCAACTGTAATTCCAATCCACTGATACGCTTTTTTCATTTCCGGATAGTGCGGTTTAGGCGAACGATCGGAGAATACGGTTCCTTTGTGAATGAAGTATTTATCGTTCGGAAACTCGCCAAATCCGCCACCATAAGCGATAATCGGATGTTTCGGATCGCGGTTATTGTACAATCCCTGATCCTGATATTCCCAGATAGCGCCACCTAAGAGAGCCGGATATTTATCGAATAAATCGTTGTATTCGCCAATAGCTCCCATCGAGTTAAACATGGCATGAGTATACTCGCACAAATAGAAAGGTTTGGTATAAGCAGTGTCGCTTAATGCAATTTTTTCAACATCAGCCGGACTGGTGTACATTCTTGAATCAATATCGGCCGGGTTGTTTTTCTTGATTCCGAAACGTTCGTAATGAATAAAGCGGGTTGGATCGATGGTTTTAATCGTATTCATCGCAGCAACAAAATTGGAGCCGATACCGCCATTTTCGTTTCCAAGCGACCACAAAATAACCGATGAATGGTTTTTGAAATTTTCAGTATTGGCTACGTTACGGTCGATAATTTGTGCTTTAATTGTAGGTTCTTCATCGAACTTTCCGTCGTAACCATGACATTCCACATTGGCTTCGGCAACAAGCCAAATGCCATATTCGTCGCACAATTCGTACCAGCGGGGATCATCTGAATAGTGACATGTGCGTACATGATTACAGTTTCCCTGCTTAATCACTTCCAAATCGCGAATCATCTGAGCCTCGGTAATGGCATGACCAACTTCGGGCCAATGTTCATGGCGATTAACACCTTTCAGCTTGATGGGCGTTCCGTTTACCAGGAAAAGACGGCCTTTGATTTCTATTTTTCGAATACCTGTTTTTGATGAAAGTATCTCGGTTGTTTTGTTGCCCTCGTTCAGTGTCAAAACTGTAGTGTACAGTTTTGGGGTTTCAGCAGTCCATTTGGCTGGATTTTTCACCGGGAATTTCAGGGTAACCACTTGTTCTTCTCCCGGATTCAAAGCCGGAACAGCAACTTCAGCTTTTGCGCCTTTCACTTCTTTGCTTCCATCGAAAAGTGTAGCAACCAGTTTTTGAGCCACTCCTTTTGCCGAACCATAATTTTTAATCTTGGCGGTTACATCAACAGTTGCATTTTCGTATTTCGAATCGAGGTCGGTCTTAATGAAATAATCGCGAACATGGGTTTCAGGAGTACTCCATACAGTCACATTCCGGAAGATACCGCTTAAACGCCACATGTCCTGATCTTCAAGGAAACTTCCGGCAGTAAAACGATAAACTTCAGCAGCTACCATGTTTTTACCCGGTTTTACATACTTGGTAATATCGAACTCGGCTGCGTTGCGGCTGTTGATGCTATAACCCACTTTTTCGCCATTGATCCACAGGAAGAAACCTGCATCAACACCGTCGAAAGTCAAAAATATCCGGCGGCCGTTCCAGTTTTGAGGAACGTCAAATTCGCGGCGGTAGCTTCCAACCGGATTCCTTTCCTTGTAGGCTGTGAAAGTTTTAGGTGGTTCGCTCATTACATGAGGAAAATCCTTTTTGAAAATATAGCCCAGGTTCCGGTAATACGGTGTTCCGTAGCCCAAAACCTGCCAGTTCGATGGTACCGGAATTTCTTTCCAGCCGGATACATCAAACGAAGGTTTGTAGAAATCGACCGGGCGTTGCTGTGGCCAGGCCACCCAATTAAACTTCCACAGACCATTCAGGCTTTGACAATAAGACGAAGCATGGCGGATTGCTTTAAGCGCCTCGGCCTGATTGCCATATACCATTAATGTGGCATGTGCAGCTTCTTTGTTGATGCCCAGCATTTCGGGATTCTCAATTTCAGGAGGAATTGGTGCACCCAGAACTACTGTATCAGTGGCACTAACCGATGCAGAATTAATCGTTAAACTTTGCTCAACAGTTTGCTTTTTAGTTGAAGAAGTCGATTCATTGCGAAATGACTGTGCAATGAACACGGCGATTAAGGCCAGACTTAAGAATATTAATCTTCTCATTTAAAAATGGGTTTAGTTATTTTAATGCCGAAATTTAAACATAAAAAAGAGAAGAGACATTCAATTATATTCACACATATGTCCATATGGATTTCAGGACTTATTTTTTCAGCCTGATATTCTGCCACTTAGAAATAGCATTACTTTTCGTCCTGAAGTTGAACTGCAATCGGTTTGCTGGCTTCACCGGCATAAACGCTTACATGTGGGAAAGGTATTTCGATTCCTTCGCGATCGAAGGCTTCTTTGATTTCGATGAAAACACTGTTTTTAACAGCGGTGTAATTGGCTTTCTCGAACCAAACGCCAAACGTAATGTTGATGCTGCTATCGCCAAACGATTGGAAAAGAATATAAGGCTCGGGTTCTTCCAGGCAAAGTGGATTGTTTCGGGCTACGTTTTCCAATACCGATTTTACTTTTCGCAAATCTTCTTTATAAGCCACTCCAATCTGAAAATCGAGCCTGCGGATGGGAAACCGGGTTACATTGGTTAATTCCGAAGAAATAACCGATTGGTTTGGTATCCGGATCAACAAATTATCGAAGGTTTTTATCTTGATAGAAAGCAAATCGATAGAATAAACAGTTCCGGTTTTCTCGCCGATTTTTACCACATCGCCCATTTCAAACGACTTCTCGCCAACCAGAAATAAGCCGCTGATGATATTCCCGATGCTGGTTTGCGAGGCAACCCCGATGACGATACCCACCACTCCGGCGGCTCCAAACAAGGCCGTGAGGTCATAATTAAACTCTTTGACCACAATCAGCACCAGGCCAGTATAACCGGTATAAACAACTGTACGGGTAATGAGCATCATACGCTGTGGCGAAAGTTGTTTGCGCAACGACCTTCTCAGCATAAAAGCAATCATCTGAATGGAACTTATACCGATAATCAGGATAAAAACGATCCGGATAAACTTCTCGATGGTAGCGGGATTAATATATTTCTCAAGACCGAGATCCATAACTTAATTTTGATACATGTTTTTAATAAAGAAGAAACTCCTGCGGAGCAGTCTTTTCGTATCCGACAATCGCGACCTGGCAATCAGAACAACATCTTTGCCTTGAATGTCGTCTTTCGTGCTTAAACTAACGCTTTCAGCCTGATCCTGTCCTTTAAATTCGATGGTAATGTGATTCGTTAAAATCTGGTCACCTTTCCGGAAGAGGCTAAATTCTTCAACCCGTAATATGAGGCGCTGCAAATCGAGTACTCCGAATGTGTTGTTGATTATTTCAACCGAGGCAATGGCTTCCCACGCGGTTGCACGAACATCGGCCAATGAATTATCGTAGTTACTGCCAATTGAATACGCCGGCTCGCCACTATCCATTTCACCAAACCAGGTATCCGATAAACGCTGCAAGGGTATTTCAAAAAGACGATTCTCGTCTTTCACCTCCCGAAAATAAAACTGTATGGTTAACGGAATCCGAAAAAACAAACTGGCCGATTCTCCGGCACTTATCTTGATATTCTTGTTGTTCCTGAAAACCACCGCTTTATTCGGTAATGCAGGCATAACGATCAGTTCGTCTGAATTTCCGGTATAAAACTGAAGAACATTGGGGTCGTCAACCAATTCATAAACCTCTTCAACCAACAAATCATCGGATGTGTTACCAACCACTTCGCTTTTGACCAACCATCCGTTCTGAATATGCTTTATAGATATTTCAGAATAACCGGCCTTAAATAACCGAGTTTGATTGACCGCAAATTGATAATTATTCCAGAAACTCTGCACGTTCATTTGAATTGTCTTTTTCCAGAACTAAAAGTAAGACAAATTTCTATAGGATAATCAATTTGTCTGTCACCAAAAGGTTAAACATTGGCAATTCGCATGCAACACGGAAATCGTGAACCATCGTATCCCTTTTTTGTTTAACCCTCACTTGTCTGTGCCGAATTTAGGTCAATCAAATTCAGTCATATGCCTGATGAAACCCTGACTTCGATACAACAGAAACCTCGAAATAAATTAAAACAAAACGTTATGGACTCAAGGATAAATAAAATGAAAGTTGAGATTTGGAGCGATGTTGTGTGCCCCTTCTGCTACATTGGCAAACGGAAACTGGAAGCTGCGCTGTCAGAATTTAAAGAATCTTCAAATATTGAAATTACATGGAAAAGTTTTCAGCTATCATCCGACACGCGGACAGACCCCGGTAAAAATATCCATCAGTATTTGGCTGAGCACAAACGGATCAGCCTGGAGCAGGCCAAATCGCTTAATAACCAAGTAACCAACATCGCCAAACAGGTTGGCCTGGTGTTTAACTTCGATCAGGCAATCCCGGTAAATACGTTCAATGCACATCGTTTTTTGCATTTGGCAAAACAGCACGGATTGCAGGAAGAAGCCGAAGAAAAATTATTCAAAGCTTATTTTACTGACGGCAAAAACAGCGACGACCTTCAAACACTTATGCTTATTGGCAGTGAAATTGGCTTGAATCCCGCTGAAGTGAAACAAGTTTTGGAGAGTAACCAATTTGCCAATGAAGTTCGGCAAGATGTTGCTGAAGCTCATGAATTGGGAATACGGGGAGTTCCATTTTTCCTGGTGGACCGGAAATATGCCATATCGGGAGCTCAGGATAGCAAAGTGTTTTTAGAAACCTTAGAAAAAGCATTTACGGCCTGGAGAAAAGAGAATCCACAATCAACTATTGAAATTACTGAAGGAGATTATTGCAGTCCGGACGGAGACTGTAACTAGACAGATAAAATGAAGCAGCTCCAATGAGTTTAATCATTGGAGCTGCCTTTTGTCCGCTTATTTGGTTTTGATGCCCAGATCGAGCGAACCGGTAATTTTACTGATGTCATCCGGATCAATCACACCGCGAATGCTGATCAGCGTATTGTCGTTTCCGCCGACCACAAGCAACAATTCCGAAAGTTTTCCTTTCTCGCCGGCACGCCCATAGAAGCGTACGACTTCATCTTTATCTGTCACTTCCATCAGAACCTCGTAATTGTTGTTTTTGAAGAATCCGTCGGTTTCCAGTTCTTTGTAGAAATTGAGATCTTTATTCAAATCCTTGTTTTCAACCGACAGGATACGGATTCCACTCAATTTCTCAAGCATGGCAGTTTCTGAGCTTTTCGAATCGTCGAATTTACTCGCGAAACTCAGCAATTTTCCGCTGATATTTACGGTTGTAAATCCTTCTCTATTAGCATACTTGTTAAAGAGTTTGTCAATCGGACTGTTGTCCTGAGCCATCACCCATAAAGGGATCAGCAAAATTAAAGTCATTAAGATTTTTTTCATGGCTATTCTTTTTTAAGTTTTTTATTTATTTTTTTCATTTGCTCAAATCCTTTATTCAGCTTTTTCATTCCTGAATTGTAAGGATCCGTGGCGCTTTCGATTCTCCCGATCGGCCTCAACTGCGCCAAGCCTTTGTTGTATTTTCCGGCAACAAATTCAAGGGTTTTGCTGGCTTCAGAATAAGCCTGCTTTGGATCAGAAAACGTGTCCTTCCATTGGTTTTGGCTGCTGTAAAAATTCACAGCCAACATGACCAGAATCACAGAAGCCGCCACTCCGGTCACAATCTGCCACATCCAGCGGTACCGCAGTTTTTCCCTGTGCTCCGATTCCAGAATATAGTTCATCAAATCGTCGCCCAAGCCGGGGACTTCTTCTTCAGCCGAAAGTTCCTTTATTCCTGAAAATATGGGAACATACATTTTCAGGTTTTCATCCACCTCTCCGGAAGTAAAATAAGTGATCAGTTCATTTTCTTCGTCGATCGTGGTTTCGGCATCAAAGTACTTTTGAAGCAGAATATTTATTTTCTGTGATTCCATAGTTTTGAATTTTTAAGATTTCATCCCGTACTTTTTTGCGGGCTCGCGATAAATTTACCCGGATCGCATTGACATTCAACTGTGTTGCATCAGCAATTTCTTCAAATTCGAGTTGTTCAATGTCGCGTAAATGAATGACGGTTCGCTGCAAATCTGGCAATTCGGCAATGATTCGTTTCACTAGTCCGACTGAATTCGATAAATCAAGATAATCGGCTTCCGAACCTTCTTCATCAGCGAAATTCACTTTTTTCATCGATTCAATCGAGATTGTTCGTCGCGAACGGATCATATCGAGGCAGCGGTTTCGTGTCATCCTGAAAGCAAAAGCTTCCAGATTTTCAACCCTCACCAACTCATCGCGCTTTTGCCAGAGTTTCAGAAACACATCCTGAAGTACATCTTTCGCCTCTTCCTCATCCTGAAGAATCTGGTTGGCAAACCGCAACAACTTGTTGCTGATCGGAAGTACATCGGTTTTAAAATCTCTAGCTAACATTCAAGCTCTTTTCTGATAGTTTCAAAGTTAAGACGAACTAGTCATGATTTCATTACATGGAGAAGTAAAATATTTAACCACATAGGGCACATTTTTATTAAATCAAAAATTACACAGACTGTCGAATCATTTACAATTGACCATTAATCATTTACAATTTCTATTGTGTTCCATGTGCCTATGTGGTTCAATACCTTAATAAAGTTCGGCGTCGAGCACATCCTTGATTTCCATCAGGT
>Ga0302296_1003469_pt1 | contig 10115 bp, 9 predicted proteins | sample III_Fen_N3_1_FD_194546 | JGI IMG/M metagenome (GOLD analysis project Ga0302296, IMG submission 194546) | Peat permafrost microbial communities from Stordalen Mire near Abisko, Sweden - III_Fen_N3_1 | ecosystem: Environmental > Terrestrial > Soil > Wetlands > Permafrost | place: Sweden: Abisko... | reverse complement strand
TACTTATTGGCCATCAGGTTGCCATCGGCCAAAACAATCATCTTGGTAGGGCGACTTGTAGTTTTCACTTCGGAAGCTTTTGCTCCGAACGAATCGATTATCCGATTTTGAAATACCGAGGTAAAAGTTCCTTCGAGTAGTACGCCAACGGTCTGTGAAGGTTGATGAAAAAGGCGACGATCGGGTGGATTGTTAACGCTCGCAAGACTAATTTCTACCGGAGTTTGAGAAACTAAAGAATAAGCTGAAGTACCTAATATGACTGATTTTCGAACAGATCCAGCCTTTCCGACTGTATCAATTGAACTTACAAAATCAGCTTTCACCCGGTTCAAATTTCGGCTAATGACATTGTTTTCGGAAGGAATTAGCAAGGGTGAATAATACCAGGGCGCCGGAGTAAATTTTGGCGGAGTGCCTGAAGGTGCTGTATTAACCGGAATCATCAAACATTCGGCATCCTGAACCAGGTTGGAATTCAGACGGATTCCATAGCGAAACAACTGATCGTCCAGATTCAGGTTCTGTGGAAATGCAAGTGTCATATTACCAGCGCTTAAGCTATCCAAACTGACTGATACCGGATCAATCAGCCATAAAATCCGGCCACCGTTCATTAGGTATTGATCCAGTTGAAACTTATCATTTTCAGTAAATTTCTGACTTGGATTGGCCACAATAAGTGTCTTGATCTGCTTGGTTTTTGAACCAAGCTCCTGTGCCGAAACTTTAGCTACCGAATATTTTTCGGCTAAGGCATTTGTAAAATCATGAGTCTCATATTCATTCAGTTCGCCTTGTCCGTTCAGAAAAGCGACGATTTGCTTGTCATTACTCATAAGTTCTGAGAAGGCCGACGAAAACTCGTATTCCAAACTTTCGATTGAATTATTCAGATTAACTTCAGCATGTACATTCTGATTGTTTTTGAGCAGATTGACACACATTTTTCGATCACCGTATTCGATCACAGCGCCCGGAAAAATAATCCTGGTACTCGTTCCCTGATCGGTATTCTGCCTGAGGTCGGTTGGCTGCAATCCTTTTTCGACAAGATCGGCAAACAATTTATCGCGCTGTTTGGCGTCCGAAATCTGATAAGGATCAACTATAAACAAGTTAATGCGTTGCGATGAGTAAGCATTAAAATCGGCAATTATTTCCTGAACCGACTTCTGCAATTTCCGGAATCCTGCCGGCAATTCTCCATCCAGATAAAAGGTAATATTTACAGGCTTTTCTAAGTTTTTCAACAGTTTTTTTGAAACGGGTGTGATTGAATATCTCTTTTCAGCCGTAAGATCTAAACGAAAAAACCATTGGCCGGACAAAAAACCAATGAAAATCAATCCGATAAACATTAACAAGCCCTTTTTGATTTCTCTCCGGATGTTAACTTTATGGAAATGAATGATTCGGCTTGTCAGGAAAAGGAAAATAAAAATGGCGGCAAGGAAATAAATCAAATCGCGCGAATCGACCACGCCACGGCTAACCGATTGATAATGTTCGTTAATACCGAAACCAATGATGAGTTGCTGAACGGCGGAAGGTAATTGCATAGCGCCGACCAAATCGAAACCCAGGTAAGCCAGAAACGAAAGCACCATTGCCAAAATGAAAGCAAAAATCTGATTATCAGTTAATGACGAAGCCAGCAGACCAATAGATACATAAATGGCAGCCAAAAAGAACAAGCCAATGTAAGCGCCCCAGGTACCGCCGGTATCAATGCAACCAACCGGGTTTCCAAGCGCATAAACCGAATAAAAGTAAAACAACGTTGGCAACAACGAAATGGAAACCAACATCAGTCCGGCCAGAAATTTGGCCAGCACAATCTGAAACACCGATAGCGGCCGGGTTAGTAGTACTTCCATGGTTCCCATACGTTTTTCTTCGGCAAACAACCGCATGGTTATTGCCGGAACGAGGAATAGATATACCCATGGAGTCAGTGCGAAAAGGCCATCAAGCGAAGCATATCCTCCGTCAGGAATATTGAAATTTCCGGGAAAAACCCATAAGAATAGGCTGGTTGCAAGCGAAAACACGAACACAACCACATACCCGGTGAAAGACCCGAAAAAACTACTTATTTCTTTTTTTAATAAACTGAACATATTTAATTTCTACTTTAATACTCTTAACTTACTAACCATCAATACGGCAGCCCTTTTCGAAGCTCCCGGTTCGCCAAGTTTGATCATCATTTCACGATAATCGTCCAGCATCCGTTTTTCATTTTCAGGATTCTGAAGAATTTTTTCGAGTTCGTGAACCACATTATTAAGCGTTAAATCCCACTGGATCAGCTCAGTAATTGCATCTTTTTGCAGGATAATATTAACCAATGAAACCCATCTTGTTCTCAGGAAAAAAAACTTCAGGAAATTAAACAACCAACTGGGTGTCAGGCGGTAAACCACCACTTGCGGAACATTCAGAATCGCTGTTTCGAGCGTTGCTGTTCCCGAAGCAACAATAGCAACCCGACTGTGAATCAATATCTTGTATGTTTGACCCCAGATAATTGGCACCAAACTTTCCTTCATAAATGGTTGGTAGAATTCCTGTCCCATATTGGGCGCTCCGGCAATTACACACTGGTATTCGGGAAACCTGGCTGCTGCTTCGAGCATTGTTGGCAGCAAAACGCTAATCTCGCCTTTCCTGCTACCCGGCAAAACGGCCAGAATTGGCTTATCGGGCAGGTTATTTTCAGCAAAAAAAAGTTGATAATCGGGTTCAGTTTTCTTCTCCAGAATCGCATCGAGCAACGGATTCCCTACATAATTAACCTTGTAATTATATTTTTGGTAGAATTCGGTTTCAAAGGGTAAAATGGTAAACATCTCGTCGACAAAAGCTTTCACCTTATAAACCCGTTTTTCTTTCCATGCCCAAATTTTGGGAGAAATGTAATAGAATGTTCTTATTCCTTTGGCTTTGGCAAATTTTGCCATCCGAAGGTTAAATCCGGGATAATCAACCAATATCAAAACATCCGGGTTAAACGCCAGCATATCTTGTTCGCAGAATCTGAAATTTTTCTGAATGGTCCGGATATTCATGATCACCGGCACAATACCCATGAAAGCCAAATCGCGGTAATGTTTCAGCACAGTCATACCAGCTTGCTCCATTAATTCACCGCCAAATCCCCGGAATTGCGCGTCGGAATCAATCAAGCTGATTTCTTTGATCAGGTTGGAGGCATGTAAATCGCCCGAAGCTTCACCAGCTAAAACATAATACTTCATAAGTTCAAAGTTTCAAATTTCAAAGCTACCATCATTGATTGTCATTAAGTCAGTCAATCGTCATTGATCGATATCTCTTCTTCGCTTTTACCATGAATGGTACGAAGTTAATAACCATAAATGACAATTATACTGACTATTGCATATTTATCCCGTTACTTTCACCTCTGTTCAAATCAATTTGACAATCAACACAAAAAAGGCATACATAAAGGTTGCCAATATAACGCCACGAGCTGCCATATCATATTTTAGTTGGTAAAAAAAGAAGAAAAAGCCCAGATTCGGAAATACGCAAAGACTTAGTAATTTCATGAATATCTTCATTTTCCAGATATTCTGAATAAAAATCCGGAATTCCATTTCACTATATTTCACCTGATAAGTTAACAAAAAAATAACAATTGGAATGAAAGTACCGATTAACCAACCTGTAAGTATTCGATCGAATAAAATTCGTTTTCGTTGATTCATATCAAAACCTCCAGTCTTTCATACTTTCAACTGTCTGATAGCAAGTCATATCAGCGCTTACCGGAACAACTGAAACATGGCCGGTTTCAAGGGCATTGACATCGGTTCCTTTCACATTTTCCTCCTGATTTTCAAAATAACCAGCCATCCAGAAATAATCCCGTTTATGCGGATCTGTCCGTTTATCAAACTCTTCCACCCATTTTCCGGTCGTTTGCCGACAAACCTGAATACCTTTTATTTCGCCTTTCGGAATGTTTACATTCAGGCAAACGAAAGGAGGAAGGCCATTTTCGGCCACCTGCTGAAAGATACGGGCTACATAGATTTTAGCTCTCGAAAAATCGGCTTCCGGATCGTAATCGTTCAAAGAAAAACCTATGGAAGGGATGTTATGAATGCAACCTTCTAAAGCTCCGCCCATGGTACCCGAATAAACCACGCTAATTGACGTATTCGCCCCGTGATTGATGCCCGAAACAATAAAATCTGGAGGACCATCGAGCAATTGATGAATGGCGAGTTTTATACAATCGACCGGCGTGCCTGTGCATTTATAAACCTGAAAACCAACCTCATCGACAGTTTTAGTTACCCGAATCGGCAAATCGACAGTTATTGCATTCGACATTCCCGACATGTGCCGATCGGGCGCAACAACCACCACATTTCCAAACAGGCGCATAACTTCGGTCAGTTCTTTTAATCCTTTTGCTGATACACCATCGTCGTTGGTAAGCAAAATCAGGGGTCGTTCGCTCATAATTTGTTGTTTTGAATGCTCACAAAGATAAATGAATGTGTCTGACAAAATCGCTCCAAATGAATATTTTCTTATATTTGCATCAATTCAAAAAAGCCGAATTATGAAACTCATTTCAACTCCGGCGGTCTTTTATCCCGCAAACCTCTAATTTCTGTCAGACAGAAAGCGGATTCAGCTTGTTAATACCCAAACATTTTTATTTCTCACATTAATTCATTTTATCATGGCTGATAAAAGAGCTATATCATTTTTCGATTTTTTTAAAACCATGCGGTTACGATCGTTATGGGACAACATAAAAGAAGCTATTTCCGGTAGCGACCGTGATTTCACAAGCGACAGTATTGGTAAGGCGTTACTCATTCTTTCCATCCCGATGGTTCTGGAAATGATTATGGAATCGATTTTTGCCATTGTCGATATATTTTTCGTTTCAAAACTGGGAGCCGATGCCGTTGCGACGGTTGGAATTACCGAATCGAGTATGACCATCGTTTATGCCATTGGGATGGGACTGAGTTTGGCCACTACCGCCATTGTAGCCCGCCGGATTGGTGAAAAAAGACCGGAAAAGGCCGGCGTTGCTGCATTTCAGGCCATTGTTTCAGGCTTTATGGTTTCTGTCCTGATTGCTATTCCGGGTGTTATTTATGCCAAAGAATTTTTATTGTTAATGGGAGCTTCCAACGAAATGGCGGACGCCGGATATCTTTTCCCGACGGTCATGTTCGGAGGAAACGCTGTTATAATGTTATTGTTTATTATCAATGCAATCTTCCGTAGTTCGGGCGATGCAGCCGTTTCGATGCGCGTTTTGATAATGGCAAACCTGATCAACATCCTGCTCGATCCCCTACTGATCTTCGGCATTGGTCCGTTCCCCAAGCTCGGATTGATGGGCGCTGCGGTTGCCACCACAACCGGTCGAGGAATAGGAGTTTGCTACCAGTTTTATCTTTTGTTTTACGGAAACAAAAGAATCAAGCTCGAACTTCATCATTTAAAAATCAAGGTGAAAGTTATGATTAAACTGTTCAAACTTGCGGCTGGCGGGATACTTCAGAATATTATTGCTACGTCAAGTTGGATTGCCCTCTACCGCATCATCGCTGTATTAGGTTCGGAAGTAATGGCCGGTTACACCATTTCGATTCGGATAGTCGTCTTTGCGCTGTTACCATCCTGGGGTTTGAGCAATGCCGCCTCAACACTGGTCGGGCAAAACCTTGGAGCCAAACAGCCCGAAAGAGCTGAACGGACCGTCTGGATTACAGCATTCGCGAACATGATTTTGCTCGGATCGGTCGGAGTTATTCTGATGCTTTTTCCTGAAACATTTATTCGCTTGTTTATCAACGATCCGAATGTGATAGCCAATGGCTCTGTTAGCTTGAAGATCATCAGCATCGGATTTGTTTCTTATGCGCTTGGAATGGTTATGACACAGGCATTTAATGGTAGTGGCGACACCGTAACTCCAACCAGGATCAACTTTTTCTGCTTCTGGCTCCTCGAAATACCATTGGCTTATTTGCTCGCCATCGTGTTTGGCATGAAGATTTATGGAATTTGCATCGCCATTGTAATTGCCGAAACTTCACTTACCCTCACGGCCTGGTATTTCTTCCGGAAAGGAAAATGGAAGACCGTAAAAGTTTGAAAACAGAAAATAGAAAAATGGAAATGAGAAATGAGAAACGGCGGATAAGCTTTTTCTCTTTTCCATTTCCTTTTTTCTTATTCATTAATTCTCAGCACATTCGCGCAACGATAAATGTCTAAGTTTGGGAGCAGAAACGGAAGCAACTCCGACTACAATCAAGGTCATTGCTCCACCGAAAATGACCGAAGGAACCAATCCCAACAAGCTGGCTGCGGCGCCCGATTCAAAAGCGCCCAATTCATTCGACGAACCTACGAAAATACTGTTGACAGACGATACCCGACCTTTCATCTCGTCGGCAGTAAATAACTGAAGAATACTGCTTCTGACAACCACACTCACAAAATCGAAGGAACCACTTAACAAAAGGCAGGCTGCAGAAAAGTAAATATTTTTCGATAAAGCAAAGACGATCATGCAAAGACCAAAACCAGCCACACTAATCATCATTTGTCTTCCTGAATGTTTGACGGGTGGATAAAAAGTCAGCACCACCGACATCAAAATCGCGCCAATAGCCGGACACGCGCGAAGAATTCCCAATCCTTCAGGTCCAACTTTCAGAATATCGGAAGCAAAAACCGGTAGCATAGCAACTGCACCTCCAAACAAAACGGCAAACATGTCGAGCGAAAAAGCGCCTAACAGCACTTGATTTTTAAATACATAGCGAATTCCTTCCGAAATACTGGCAAAAATCCGGTCATCACGGTTTTCATCCCGAACAACTTTTCCCGGGCTTTTGATAAAAAAGATAAGAACAACACAAATCAGGAAAAAAGTAAAAACCAACAAATAGGCCGGAACGATGCCAAAAAAGCCATAAATCAAACCACCCAATGCAGGTCCGGTAACTGCTGCCACCTGCCAGACAGTACTTCCCCAGGTTGCCGCTCCGGTCAATAATTCACGCGGAACCAACTGCCCCAGCAAAGCCGTATGGGCAGGCATCAGTATTCCACGAACCAATCCGACCAAAAATATGGTGACGAAAATGGGGGCTGTTCCTGCTAAAAACCGGGTCATTTCTGAATCAATGCTCGAACTTAACAAAATAGCAGAACCAATCAGCAAAAGGAAACTGGTGTGGAAAATGATTTTTTTACGATCCCAGATATCAATAAAATGACCGGCAAACAGCGCGATGCTCACCTGTGGAATTACTTCGGTGAGACCGATCATACCCAATGAAAGCGGGTTTTTGGTGATGCCGTATAACTGCCAGCCCACAATTACGGCTTGCATCAATATGGCGGCAGTCATAAAAAACCTGTATGCCAGAAACAAGCGGAAATTGCGAATGTGCATCACATCAAAAGCCTCATTTGAAAAATATTTCTTCATCCGGTTTCTTTCTTTACAATAAAATAAATTCTACAACCTTTTCAGAAAGGCAAAGATAGACAATCAATTGGCCATCGATAGTTGCACATTTCATGAACCGAACAGAATTAGCCAAAAGTTAAAATGATGAACCAAAAAATTGTACCTTTCGTGAAAATTCAAAAATCAAACATCATGAGCACCCTAGGAAATCTGATTTGGCTGGTATTTGGTGGTTTTTTGGTCTTTGTTGAATATATGGTTGCCGGTTTTCTACTTTGTATCACCATCGTTGGCATACCATTTGGACTTCAGGCTTTTAAACTGGCCATGCTTGCTTTATGGCCCTTCGGCAAAACAATTGGCTACAAACCATCGGCACCGGGCTGCCTATCAACCATCATGAACCTGATTTGGCTGCTTATTGGCGGAATCTGGATTGCCTTAACTCATCTGATTTTTGGAATATTACTGGGAATCACCATCATCGGAATTCCCTGGGCTAAACAACATTTCAAGCTGGTCTCGCTGGCGCTAACGCCATTTGGAAGGGAAATTCTGAATAAATAAAGAAATGAGGAAAATTCAAAAAGTTTTATTTATCAGCTCTGCAGAATAAACGTATTACTTTTAAATGTCCATTTACTTCCGAGATTATTTTGTTGGATGGAAATTGATAATTAATATACCTAGCCTCATTTGATAGTTCATAAAGTCGACGATAATTTTTACTAATTGCACCATAATGATCACGAACCCAGTTTAACTGAAACCCATGCCGACCTTCACCATCTTTTTTGAAGCTATTAAACAACGACTCAAAATCAGAAAATTTATGGGTATTCCCATTTTTCAATGTCACCTCAAGCGGAAACATCCAATGCCTGATGTAGTAAATTGCAGAATAGAAAGCGGTTGTAATAATCCAGTCGCAAAACTCAGGCTCTTTGCAAAGATAGCGATAAACCTTTTCATTATGCTCAGCGTGTTCGAGGTTACGACTGTTCCCCATTGTAGTGAAATATGAATCCGTCAGAAACTAACCGATGTTTATTTATGGATTTAACTTCCGGAATAAAAGCAACATCAATCTTAAAATCATCATTGCTATTTTCCATTTCAAACGCTTCAGCCATTTCATAAAAAGGATACATGCGTTCAAAGTCAAAATAAACATCTTGATTTACAACAAAAATTATCTTATATCGCTCAATATCCAAGTATTTTAAATGAGCTGCAGTACAGATAACTCCGTTTCTATTAAGATTTGAAATAAACGAAGATCCTAATAACTGGGCGAGATTTAGATTTTCATTAAGCTTTTGAAGCAACACTTTTTTATATTGATCAACACCTTCACTACAACCTTTAAAGTATGCCTCAATTAATTCATCTCCAGTGAACGAATCAGTAGTAACTCCCCATGATGGATTTTGTTCTTTTTTGTGAGAAGTAATTAGCTTATTCATAAATAATTAATATTGAACTTGTTTGATTAACAGTAATCAAAAAAAAGAAGACAAATTTTCATTGTTCTTCAGCCATAATTTAGAGAACTTAAATCAGTTCATCGTTTTATTCAATGTCTTTGCACTTGATGTACGCAAACATATATAATTTGTTAACACCAATGTACTTGTTCTAACTCAAACTCAATCATTCGTTTATGTTTTAAAGCAGTATTAACATTAGAAACGATGGAAGGTTCAAAAGCAACAATCTATTTAATATTATGTCTATTCCTGATGTGTATGTAACCCGCACTCTTTCTTCGAGTTACTTTCCCACCACCAACGACCGGCGCGGAAATCTTCGCCGGGCTGAATGGCGCGTGTGCAGGGTGCACAGCCGATGCTTACAAAACCGCGGTCGTGTAAAACGTTATAAGGCACATTGTTATCCTTCACATATTTTTGGCAATCTTCGAGCGACCAATGTAAAAGAGGATTGAATTTAACCAGATTGAATCCAGCATCCCAAAGGAAAAAGTCCAAATCGTGGCGGTTTTCCGACTGCGAAGCGCGCAAACCGGTAATCCAGCATTCCTTGCCATCCAGTGCACGGGTCAGTGACTCAACTTTGCGGATGCGACAGCATTCCTTACGGTTTTCGAGCGATAAATAGAAACTCAACGGACCTTTTTCGGTAATCATTTTTTCAACCGATTCATTTTTAGGAAAATACACGTCAATGGATTTTCCATATTTTTCAATCGTGCGGTTCAGTACTTTATAGGTTTCTTCAAACAGCCGACCAGTGTCCAGAGTCACCACTTTGATGTTCAGATTATTGCTGAAAATCATATCGGTAATCACCTGATCTTCAATCCCAAAACTGGTTGTAAAAACTACTTCTCCTGAAAATTGCAAAGCAACTTGCTCCAACATGCCAACCAAATTGGCTGCATCGGCCTGTTTATTTAGGCCTGAGACCATATTCTGATCAACCATAGCGATATCTCTATTCAATTAATATTCAAGAAAATATAATGAATCAATTGGTGATTATTCATTGTCATTTAGTGTTTTCACAACATAATGACAATAAATGACCTTTACTCCAAGTTGTTTTTCTAACTCAATCCAATTATCTTGTCGGCAAATATCAAAATAAAACTCAAAAAACC
>Ga0302296_1003468_pt1 | contig 10115 bp, 9 predicted proteins | sample III_Fen_N3_1_FD_194546 | JGI IMG/M metagenome (GOLD analysis project Ga0302296, IMG submission 194546) | Peat permafrost microbial communities from Stordalen Mire near Abisko, Sweden - III_Fen_N3_1 | ecosystem: Environmental > Terrestrial > Soil > Wetlands > Permafrost | place: Sweden: Abisko... | reverse complement strand
CTCGAATTACTTTACAGAATTTAAGAACTCAAATAAAGCTGAAATCATTTTCCGCGATGTGTTGACACATCAGGCCCGACTTCAACCTTCCATTCCATTCTATCTCGAACCCGGAACGAAATCTACCGTGCGAAAAGGCGTTTTTAAAGATCGGCCATCCGAACAATTTCAGGTGCGAATTTCGAAAGACAGGTATGTTAGAAATGATTTTGAGAAAGAAGTGATCAACGACATCGTCAAATCGCCACTTCTCCAAAAAAAAGAATATGTTTATTCTGATCTTGGAACAGGACTTCTTCGTTTTGTAACTGAACGACTTACAAATATGACTTTCCAGGAGTACCTGAACAAAGAGTTTTACAAACCTTTAGGAGCCATTTCTGTTGGATTCAAACCATATGAGCGCTATCCAATTCCACAAATTGCACCGACCGAAGATGATCAGATTTTCAGAAAAGAACTTTTACAAGGATATGTGCACGATGAAATGGCCTCCGTATTAGGGGGAGTTTCAGGTAATGCCGGGCTTTTTAGCAATGCAAACGACCTGGCAAAAGTTATGCAAATGTATCTGCAGCTAGGCTATTATGGAGGTAAAAATTACATTTCTCCAGAAACGATCAATGAATTTACGAAAGTTCAGTTTCCGCAAACCAACAACCGCAGTGCTCTTGGATTCGACAAGCCGAACCCGGACATTAGTGACGAAAAGAATAAGTTCCCGGCTACTAATGCAAGCCTTGAGAGCTACGGGCAGGCTGGATTTACCGGCACTTTCACGTGGATGGATCCGGAAAGCCAGCTTCTGTTTATCTTTCTTTCAAACAGAGTTTACCCCAACCGAAGTCATTCCGCTATTTCCGATTTAAAAATCCGATCTGCCATGCATCAGGCCATCTATGATGCAATTAAGAAGGGGCTCAAATAACTATTAAAAATTGTTAAATTTTTAATAGTTATTTGACTGCATTGTAACACTATTTTCTTCCGCAAACACCCATGAAATAAGCCGTAGCCATCAAATAACAAATTGTTAAGTAACAAATAAAAAGCATTTTCAGGGAAACCTGTTATTAAAACATAAACATTACCCCATTGTTATTTCTATATTAATTCTAACTTTAAGCTGTGTTTGAAAGTAAAAAGAGTGTACAACCATAAAAACTTAATGTCATGGATAGAAAAATCACTTTTAACGAACTACGTCACATCAAAGACAGTTTACCTGCCGGTTCCATCAGTCAAATTGCGCAGGAATTTGGTATTGAAGTAGAAACCGTCAGGAATTATTTTGGAGGCGCAAACTATGTGAAAGGTAAATCCGTTGGATTACACATCGAACCGGGACCAGATGGAGGTGTAGTTCTTCTCGACGACTCGGCCATTTTAGAAAGAGCTCAACAATTACTTGCATCGCATTCAAACTAAAAATTACATCTTATTTATTCAATAGACTGCCCTATCTTTATGGGGCAGTTTTTTTTTGCTCAATTTAACCAAAACCAACAATCATGAAGAACCTAATCATTGCATTAAGCCTCTGTTTTCTTTCAATCGCCGGATATTCCCAAAAATCGCTTTTCAACGGGAAGAATCTGAAAAACTGGGACATATTTCTGGGCAGCCCAATTACCGGATTCGAAGACCTCGCTAAAAAAGCGACACCAGCCTCAACCTACAGCATCGTTGAATTGGATGGACAAAAAGTCATCCACATTTCCGGGGATATTTTTGCCTCACTGGCCACGAAAGCCGAATTCGAAAACTACCACCTTCGCCTTGAATACAAATGGGGTGAAAAAGTATATGGCAAACGCAACAGCGGTTTACTTTACCACAGTTTTGGTCCGTTTGGAGTAGCTTTTGGAACCTGGATGGCAACCATAGAACATCAACTGATGCACGAAAGTATGGGCGACACCTACCTGATGGCCAACACTTATTGCGAGACTAAAGTCGTAAAAAGTGACGATGGTAAAAATTACATTTATTCTCCGGAAGGTCAGTCAACTTCGTTCAGCGAAAAAGACAATGGTCGGTCCGTTAAGAAAGCTAAAGATGCCGAAAAAGTCTTAGGCGAATGGAACACCGTAGATTTGTACTGCTTCGGGCAAACTTCTGTCCACGTTGATAACGGACACGTGGTAATGATCAACACCAATTGCAGCAAAGTTGAAAACGGATTGAGAATCCCGCTCACCAAAGGAAAAATCCAAATTCAATCGGAAGGCGGCGAGTTTTTCATCCGGAAAATTGAAATTGAAAAGATTAAAGAAATACCTGAAGAATTCCTGAAATAAGCTATTGAATACTTATCCCTGACAGGGTTTTGAACCCTGTCAGGGATAAAAATCGATTATTTTCCTGAACTTTTTCATTCCGGCGTGTACTGAATGGAAAAGTATCGAAATGAATCAGCAACGAATAAACAATCTCACCGGATGGGGCGTCTTTGCCGTCTCGCTCATAATTTATGTTTTAACGCTTGAACCCACGCTCAGCCTTTGGGATTGCGGCGAATTTTTAACCTCGGCCTACAAACTCGAAATCAACCATTCGCCTGGGGCTCCATTATTTATGCTTCTGGGACGCGTATTTTCGTTGCTTAGTTTTGGAAATCCGGAAAAGGCAGCCTTTGCAATCAACCTGGTTTCGGCAGTATCGAGTGCAGCAACCATCCTTTTCCTTTTCTGGACAATCGTTTGGTTGGTTTCGAAATTAGAGCAAAAACAAGGCAAACAATTTCCATTGTTCCTGAAATTTGGCGCTGCAGCAGTTGGCGCCCTTTCGTTTGCCTTTACCGATTCGTTTTGGTTTTCAGCCGTCGAAGCCGAAGTTTACGCTTTGTCTTCACTTTTCAGTGCAGCGGTGCTCTGGGCAGCCACACGCTGGGAACGCGAAGCCGATGAGCCTGATTCCTCGCGATGGATTGTATTGATCTTTTTCCTGATCGGCCTTTCCATTGGTGTACATTTGCTGAATTTACTGGTCATTCCTTCAGTTGGATTAATCATTTACTTCAGGAAATACAATTATTCACTGAAAGGGCTAGCCGCCGCAGTTTTAATCAGTGGAATCGGTATTATTGCCTTGCTTCAGGTTTTCATTCCGGGCTTGCTTGATGTATCCAAAAATCTGGAACTCTTTTTCGTGAACAGCCTGCATTTTCCCATTCATTCCGGATTAATTACCTATGTTGTTTTGCTCACGGCAGCCCTTTCCGGAGGAATTATTTACAGCCACCGGAAACAGTTGCCCAAACTCAATCTGGCCTTATTGTGCCTCAGCTTCTTACTGGTCGGATATACATCGTATGTGGCAACTATTGTAAGAGCTTCGGCCAATGTTCCGGTCAACCAGGGCAACCCTGAAACAACATTCAGCCTTTTAAATTACCTCAACCGCGAACAATATGGCACACGCCCCATACTCTATGGCGAAAATTTCGCTTCGGTGGTTACCGGCTACAAAGAGCGCGAAACCTGGATTGCCAAAGATGGAAATTACATCAAAAGTAAACTGAATGCAAAAATTGAATACGATCCAAATACCATCGGATTTTTTCCCCGAATGCACAGTACCGATCCGGAACACATTGAAGCGTATAAAAAACAATTCAATTTTAAAGGACGCAAGGTGATGACAACCGATGAAGAAGGAAAACAAACCGAAATAATCGTGCCAACATTTCAGGAGAATTTATCCTTTTTTCTGAATTACCAGTTGGGATACATGTATATCCGATATTTCATGTGGAATTTTGTTGGCCGCCAAAACGACATCCAGGGAACCGGCGGATTGATCAACGGAAACTGGCAATCGGGAATTCCACTAATCGACAAACAGGTCGCCGGGCCACAGGAAAATCTGCCACAGGCGGCAAAGCAAAACAAAGGACGGAACTCTTATTATTTTCTACCCTTCCTTCTGGGCATGCTGGGATTAGTGTTTCAATACCGAAACGACCCACACAACTTTCTGGTCACAGGTTTGCTCTTTTTCCTGATGAGTTTTGCACTGGTAATTTACCTGAACGAAGTTCCAAACACGCCCCGCGAACGCGACTATGTTTATGTAGGTTCATTCTATGTTTTCTGCATCTGGATTGGATTCGGAGCTTTATTTCTGTTCAGCCAGCTTCAGAAATTGATGAAAGAAAAATTGGCTGTCATTACTACTTTGGTTTTGTGCATGCTTGCTTCGCCTATTCTGTTGCTGGCTCAAAACTACGACGACCACAATCGTTCCGGAAGATATTCGGCCCGCGATTTAGCCCGAAATTACCTCGAATCGTGCCAGCCGAATGCCATTCTGTTCACGCATGCCGACAACGATACGTATCCGTTGTGGTATTGTCAGGAGGTGGAAGGAATCCGCCGCGATGTTCGCGTGGTAGTGATGCCGTATTTGTCGGCCGAATGGTATATCGGCCAATTGCAGCGAAAAGCCTACCAGAATGAGCCTCTGAAAATGTCGATTCCGCTCGAAAAGTACCAATCGGGTCAACTCGAATACGTGTACGTGGTTCCCAAAATTGAAACAGAGCAACGGTTGACCGATGTACTCGAATTTATAGCCAGCGACTCATCGCAAACCAAACTGACTCTTGAAAACGGCGAGCAAATCAGTTATATCCCGGTAAAAAAGGCAAGGATGGAGATTCCAAACCACGAACCAATTCATTTTGAATTCAACAAAAAAGCCATTAACAAAGGCGATTTGGCGTTCTACGACATTATTTCATCCAATCAAGGGAAGCGACCGATTTGTTTTACGACGTGGGTTGATCCGGAAGAACATGGATTGAAAACCAACCTCATTTTCGACGGATTGGTTTACCGGCTTACCGACCAGAAAACCGACAGCAGCTCAATTCTTGATGTTGGTAAAATTGAAACGGAAAACCTGTATACCAACCTGATGCAAAAATGCAACTGGGACAACCTGGCAAATCCATCGATTAATTTCGACTGGCACCACCGACGGATGTTTGCAACCATGCAAATCAGGAATGCATTTTACCGCCTCGCCAGGCAACTGACCGAGGAAAAACAGAATGCAAAAGCTCTTGAAGTGCTAAAAAAAGCGGAGCTGACAATGAGTCTCCGGAACTGGGCAGTCGATTATCAAAGTATTCTGTTAGCCGGCTTATATGCAAAGAACGGACAAAAACAATTGGGAGAAGATCGGTTTCAGGAACTGGCCACGTCGCTCGAAGAAGACCTGAAATATTATTCCACTTTCCCGCCCAACCAGAAAGAATCCATATTGGATGAAGCCGGATATCAATTGTCGCTGTACAACGAACTGATTAAACAGGCTGCAGATACGCTTCCGGAAGCTGAATTGAAAACCATGAAAGAAAAGTTGATGGTATTTACCGGAAAACTTGATTAATTTCGCTTGATCTATTCATCGGATGACTCGGAGTCAACGGATGAATCAAGTATCTTAAAGCGCAAATGCCGCATAGAACTAAATTTCTATACGGCATTTGCTTTTTGGCCTCTCTGAAATCAATTCAAACTATCGACACGAAGTGAATCGACCAACTGAATAAAATGGGCGCTATCAGCAACCAAAACCCGTTGGCTGGAAATTGAATCGCTTGCACTGATCTTTCCGGAGTCGAAAGTGAATTGACTGTTAAAAATTGAAAAGAAAACGACCATCGACACCATGACTGTTTTTAAAGCAAAGCTTTGTCCTGAAAATAACCATCCGGCGAAACTCGAAAATGAATTCTGCCTCACCCGATCCTTGCTGTTCTTCAACAAAAAAGCATACATCAGGCGATCTTCTACAGCCTTGTCCGGTTCTCCAACACAATCGTTACGAAGCGCTTTTGCAAGGAATTGTTCTGAATTCTTATCCATGGTTTTGAGTCTTAAAATTCAATTTCATCTTTTAAATATTCCAGCTTTTCAGCCAGCAGTTTTTTGGCATAAAACAGCCGCGATTTGACTGTTCCTTCCGGAAGTTCCAAAATTTCGGCTACTTCTTTAATCGAAAACCCCTCGCGGTATCGCAGCAAAAAAGCCGACCGATGTTCTTCTCCCAGGGAATCAAGTGTTGCAAAAATCTTTTCAACAACCTGCCCTTGTTCGATGGTAGTATCCGGCAAATAATCGATTTGAGGCTCCAAAGCTTCGGCTTCCTGATATTCCTGACGGATACCACGTTTCCGGTATTCGTTTTTGCACATGTTGTTGGCAACCGAATACAGCCAAGTCGAAAATGAATACGTTGGATTATAACTTTCAGGCTTTTCTATCAGTTTCATGAAAAGTTCCTGCAAAAAATCGTTAGCCGTATCGGTTGAATTCCCAAGCATCCGATAAAAATAATAGTACATGCGGCCTTTATACCGAAGGTAAAGTTCGCTAAATGCGGCCTGATCGCCCGAAACTACTTGCTGCATCAGTTCGCTGTCGCTAAAAGCCCTATTTTTTCTCCTGAAAATCAATTCGATGATTTTTTTAAGATCAGCCACATCAGGGCTGAATATGAACCAATAATGATCAAAGGAGCAAGTGTGATTCGACGAAAACTGAATATTTCAGGATTAAAAACATTCGGATCGCTGGAACCGCCTCCACTCATCAACATAAAACCCAAAATTAATAAACCGAGAATCAGCATCAAAATCAGGTATTTCTTTTTTGTAAAGATCATGCTTTTTTGTTTCTGTACACGCAAAAAATAAAAGGTTCAGATCAGATCTAAAAAAAATCGCCATTAAAAGAATTCTCAGATTCCTTTAATGGCGATTTCATTCAAAAACCTCCGATTTAAAGCCTATTCCAAGGTATGGCCGCCAGAATAACAACTAAGGCGATCAGAAAGAAAATGCTTGAAGTTTTAAATTTAGCCGAATCCGTTTTTGCCTTTTTCGACTTGGCACGTCCGATATGAACCAGGATCACGGCAATTAACATCATCGAAAAATGCTCGACAGCGTAAAAACGAAGACCGGGATCTTTCATGGCTGCCCCAAAGTCTGACATGGCCAATTTGGTAATCGGACTGAGAAAGAAATAAAGCACCAGCCCAGTCAACAACTGGATATCCATGAGCGAAGTAAAAACGATGCCCAGAATATTATCGGTCTTTTTCCAGGGCTGATTACCTAGCCATCCGGAAATATATTTAACAAGGGTAATAACCAAACTGAGCAAAAGCAGCCATCGTAAGGTATCGTGTAAATGTAAAAAACCAGTGTACATGTTTTCTGAAATTTAAGTGTTTCGATACTTAACGAATGAAACCTGTTTTGGTTGAGAAATTATTTCCAATCCTTCGACCAACCGAAACCCTTCTGTCTGATCAAGCGACAAACTGATCATTTTTGCAGCCAACACATCGACAGGAGTAGGTCGGTATTTTTTTAGGATAATCCGGGTCAAAAAACGACTGATTATCAATCCGATCTTTTCTCCTACTCTTTTTTCCTTTCGGTTTCCATCCAGTATTGACGGCCTGAAAATAAGTAGCTTCTTGAAATTCAGCTGTTTAATGGCTTCTTCCAATTCGCCCTTCATTCGCGAATAAAACACCGAAGATTTTGGATTGGCTCCCATTGAGGATACCAATACGCATGTTGAAATACCATTTTCGGCGGCCGCTTTGGCAAATTCGTATTGAAAGGTAAAATCAACCCGATACTGATTTTCTTTTGTTTTTGCCGTTTTAATGGTGGTTCCTAATGTCGAAAATAGCACATCACCAGTAACCAAAGGTTTCCAGCTTTCAGCCTGATCAAAGTCAATGATTTGTTCATCCAGCTTTGGATGAATAATACCGGTTGTCCGGCGAACAAAAATCCGCACTTTCTCAAATTCAGGATGATCAAGTAATTGCACCAGCAATTCGCGTCCGACAAGCCCGCTTGCTCCGATTACATTTGCTATTTGCCCCATCTTATTTACGTTTTACAATGCCATCTTTTAAAATTTGCTCAAAATGATCGGTAATCGTTTTTTCAAACGGAATAAACTCAATACCCAAATCTTTTCGGATATAACTGGTATCGAATTTCAAATCAATTCCGACATTCAGTTTCACATATTTACGGGTAAAACCTACAAGAGGAGCAATCAGCCAGAACAACCATTTCGGAACAAATCCCTTTGGCAATGGATATTTGGGATAACTTGCCTTAATTACATTCGCCATATCTAAAAATGTTTTTTGGTCGGAAACACAGATATGACGACCTGAAGCTGTCGGAATAAAACCGGCCAGAATATGAGCTTTTGCTACATCGCGAACATCAACAAATCCCATTTCTCCGGAAGGAACTCCGGTTCTAAATTTACCGGTTGCCAACTGAAGCATGATGTCAATACTGGTCGAATCGATTCGTTTGCTGAGTGATGGGCCCATGATAAAACCGGGATTAATTGTCAGAAGATCCCATCGGGTCTGCTTGCCGGCCATTTCCCATGCCAGCTTTTCGGCTAATGTTTTCGAATAGGGATATGGCTGATGCCCGACAGAGCTCGAAAAGTTCCAATCCTTTTCGGTAAAAATACCATTCGCTGTTTTCTGAATATCTACAGCATCGCCATAAACGGCTGCAATACTCGAAGTCAGCACAACTCGCTTCACACTTTCGGTTGCATTTACCGACTCCAAAACATTTTTGGTTCCTTTGAGGGCAGGCTCAACCAATTCTTTTTGGGCATTTTTTAATCCTGAAATCTTGAACGGCGATGCCGTGTGGATAACCAGTTCGCAGCCAGCCATGGCTTCAGCAAAACTTCCTTTTTTGAGCAAATCTGCTTCAAAGAAGACCAATGTTCCTTTGCTTTTAACGGCCAAAGCTGTCAGGTGTGCCGATTTGTCCTTTTGAGACAGGTCTCTGACTGTAGTCCGAACCTCTTTCCCGTCATCCAGCAATTGTTTAATAATCCAGGAAGCCATGTAACCGGTACCTCCTGTAACTAAAATTGGTTTTGATTGATCTATCGTTTGCATGATCTATTTAATTAATAATAAATAAGTTGAACAAATTTACAAATATCATTTGACTATATTGTTTAGAAACTCGATTAGTTCTACGATGTTCCTATTTATCGACGAAAGCGATAAACCTAACTTCCATCAAATTTCAGAACATTCCATAAAACGCATACATCTGCTCATTGTTTTAGCAGTTTTCATGATCTGACGCACAAGAAATTAAATGCAAGTCAACCAAATTTTGTTTGACTTGTTAACTACTCTAACTATTCGGACACAAGCATCTTTTATAAACCTAATCAGATTAACAATGACCGCAAAAATTCACAGTTTAGGGGGTTACATCCATGAATACCAGAAAAGTGTTGCCAATCCTGAGGCTTTTTGGGCGGAAGTAGCCGAAGGTTTCTATTGGCACAAACGTTGCGACAAAGTTCTGGAATGGGACTTCGAAGGCCCGTCAATCAAATGGTTTTCAGGAGGGAAATTAAACATTACTGAAAATATTTTCGAACGGAATCTATACACCATCGGGAACCAACCTGCCCTCATTTGGGAACCAAACAACCCTGAAGAACAATCCAGATCATTAACTTATACCGAATTATACAAGGAAGTCAACCGATTCGCCAATACGCTTAAACATCTGAACGTTAAAAAAGGCGATAGGGTGGCTATTTACATGCCCATGGTTCCTGAATTGACAATTGCCATGTTAGCCTGTGCCCGAATTGGCGCCATCCATTCGGTTGTTTTTGCAGGATTTTCGGCGGCTTCACTGGCTGATCGGATCATTGATGCTGAAGCAAAAATTGTATTGACTGCCGATGGAGGTTTCCGTGGCGAAAAAATTACCCCACTTAAAAATATTGTTGACGAAGCGTTGGAAAATTGCACAACCGTTGAAACTGTGGTCGTTTACGAACGAACCAAATCGAACATCAAAATGGTTGAAGGACGCGACATCTGGTGGCATAAAGCCATTGAAGGACAATCGGATGAATGCGTAGCTGAGGAAATGGATGCCGAAGACAACCTGTTTATCCTTTACACATCGGGATCGACAGGCAAACCCAAAGGAATTGTGCATTCAATCGGTGGTTACATGGTTTATTCGGCCTACACCTTTCACAATGTGTTTCAGTACAATG
>Ga0302296_1003463_pt1 | contig 10128 bp, 5 predicted proteins | sample III_Fen_N3_1_FD_194546 | JGI IMG/M metagenome (GOLD analysis project Ga0302296, IMG submission 194546) | Peat permafrost microbial communities from Stordalen Mire near Abisko, Sweden - III_Fen_N3_1 | ecosystem: Environmental > Terrestrial > Soil > Wetlands > Permafrost | place: Sweden: Abisko... | reverse complement strand
GACAGTCATCTCAGGTATGATACCGCCGTTATTGGTTACCGTTATATTGTATACCGCACCGCGGAATTTACGCACGGCTTTATACCCCTTAATTTCCGCAGGCAGGCAGGGCTCTATTTTGAGTCCTCCAAAATCAGGGCAGATACCAAGTATTCCCTGGGTTGCGGCTACGTAGGTCCATGCTGCAGTGCCTGTAAGCCAGCTGTTTTTTGCTTCCCCGTAGTTTTGTGCATCCCGGCCTGCGATTGTCTGGCTGTACACATAAGGCTCTGTCTTATGGATTTCACTGACATCCTCAAGATAGGCAGGACAATTACGGCGGTATGTATCAAATGCATTTTCCCCGTCGTGTAAGGAAGCATATCCGAGAACGATCCAGGGGTTATTATGGCAGAATACAGAACCATTCTCTTTATATCCCGGCGGGTAACTTGAAATTTCACCGAGCTCCTTGTGATACTCCGTATAGCATGGGTGGAGAAGTTCCACACCGTAATCGTTAACGAGGTATTTCTTGACGGACATAAGCGCCTGTTTCCCGAAGCCCTTATCTTCGCCGATTTTTGCCATCGTGCAAAAACCCTGGGGCTCTATAAAGATCTGACCCTCTTCACACTCGTGGCTTCCTACCTTTTGCTCGAATGCATCATAAGCACGCATAAACCACTCACCGTCCCAACCGAAATCGACAACGGCCTTTTCAATAGTGACAACCTCCGCTTCAATCTTCTCAGATTCTGATTTGTCACCGAAGAGCCTGCATAATTGAGCATATTCCTTTCCGTATTTTACAAACATACCTGCGATGAATACACTTTCAGCTTTGCCGCTGTCATAATTGGAACATGTCTGGAAGCTCTCCCCCGGCGTTTCGCTGTAACAGTTAAGATTCAGGCAGTCATTCCAATCCGCACGTCCGATAAGGGGAAGACCATGCGGCCCCTTATTGTTTACCGTAAAGTTGATGCTGCGGCGCAGGTGTTCGAACAAAGGCTTATCACTGCCCTCTTTATTATTGAAGGGAACCGGCTCGTCGAGTATGGATCTGTCGCCTGTTTCCTTAATATAAGCGGCCGTACATGCGACAAGCCAGAGCGGATCATCATTAAATCCCGATCCGATATCACCGTTGCCTCGTTTGGTGAGTGGCTGATACTGATGATAGGTACTTCCGTCTTCAAATTGAATCGAAGCTATATCAATAATACGCTCACGGGCACGTTCCGGTATAAGATGCATAAACCCGAGTAAATCCTGGCAGCTGTCACGGAAACCCATGCCCCGGCCTATTCCGCTTTCAAAGTAACTTGCCGAGCGGCTCATGTTGAACGTTACCATGCATTGGTATTGATTCCATATATTTACCATTCTGTCGAGCTTATCATCACTGCTTTCCACACTGAACTTTGAAAGAAGATGATCCCAATAATTCTTAAGATCCAAAAGAGCCGCGTCGACCTGCTGCAGGGTATTGTACCTTGCCATAAGTTCTTTTGCCCTTGTCTTATTGATGACACCTTTGCTCTCGAATTTCTCAGCTTCGGGATTCTCAATATAACCAAGGCAGAAGATGAATGTTTTCTCTTCTCCGGCTTTAAGATCCACATCAATCCTATGGCTTGCCATAGGCGCCCATCCGCTTGCAATACTGTTGCGGCTTATACCGAGTTCAACAGTTGCCGGTTTATCCCAGGAACGCATCCTGCCAAGAAAGCTTTCGCGGTCCGAATCAAATCCGTCAACTTTGCTGTTCACACTGAAAAAAGCATAATGATTCCTTCGTTCACGATATTCTGTCTTGTGATAAATTGCACTGCCGTCAATTTCAACTTCACCTATATTGAAGTTGCGCTGAAAATTAGTGGAGTCATCGATGGCATTCCACAGGCACCACTCAACTGCACTGTACAGCTTGAATGACTTGTCAGCCCCCGAATGATTCTTCAGGGTGATTTTATTGATCTCACAATTCTCCCCAAGGGGGACAAAGCATGTGAGCTCACAGGAAAGATCATTCCTGCTTGATTCAAAGACCGAATATCCGAGTCCGTGTCGGCACGTATAACTGTCAAGAGCTGTCTGAGTCGGCATAAACCCCGGATTCCAGATTGTACCTTCATCATTTATATAGTAATAACGTCCGCCCAGGTCGGCGGGAACATTATTATAACGGAACCGGGTTAATCTGCGCAGTTTCGCGTCCTGATAGAATGAATATCCTCCGCACGTATTGGAGATAAGACCAAAAAATCCATCGTTTCCAAGATAGTTTATCCAGGGAAGCGGCGTTTCGGGCGTCGTTATCACATATTCTTTCGCTGTGTCGTCAAAATGTCCAAATTTCATAGCGGTGCACCTCATTTTGTATTACTAATATACTATATAAATACGAGCTCAATAGTTACGTAATCGATTTCGTAGCGCGTATTCCTATAATATACGACACGTACTGAAAAGACAAAAGCTTTCTCCCAAATTTTACCAAATTTGTCATATTGCACAAATTACAGGCTGATTTTTTGACAAATGCGACGATTGAAGAAGCTGGTATTTGGCTTGACTAATCAAATAGGCCTAGATATAATGAAACCACGAAAACGATTAAGTTTTATTTCGCTCCATTTCAGGGATTATCCGGCAAATACCAACTATAACGATTAAGTTTTCTTTTAGAAATAAGGTAGAAGCGGTGAAAAAACAAATGGTAAGACTTAAAGACATTTCCAAGGAATGCGGCGTATCGCTGGCAACCGTGAGCAAGGCGCTCAATGGGCAGTCGGATATCGGCCAGGAGACAGCAAGGAACATCAGGAAAGTTGCTAAGGATATGGGGTATCTTCCCAACGCAGCCGCCCGGTCACTTAAGACAAACCGTTCGTATAACATCGGAGTACTCTTCGTGGACAAGACCAGCAGCGGTCTCCAGCACGAATACTTTTCAGGAATTCTCAACAGCCTGAAAGTTACGGCGGAACATCTGGGTTATGACATTACCTTTATAAGTAAAGATCTCGGTAATTTTTCTATGGACTACTACGAACACGCAAAGTACCGCAACTGCGACGGAGTTGTCATCGCATCCGTTGATTTCAAAGATCCTGATGTTATCAGACTCGTTGAAAGTGAAATTCCGACAGTAACACTCGACCATGTATTCGACAATACCAGTTCCATCCTTTCCGACAACGTCGGCGGCATGGTTGATATCGTGAATTATGTATACAAAAAGGGACACAGGAAAATATCCATGATTCACGGAGAGTATACATCAGTTACTCACAAACGTCTCGCAAGTTTCCGGCAGACATGCAATGCACTTGATATCGAAGTGCCGGATGAATATATACGAAGTGCAATGTACCATGATCCGAAGTCAAGCGGACTGGCAACAAGAGATCTGCTGGCTCTCCCCGATCGTCCGACATGCATTTTATATCCAGATGATTTTTCATTTATCGGCGGGATGAATGAAATTGAACGCCAGGGTTTGTCCATCCCCGATGACATCAGTGTTGTCGGATATGACGGAATCCTGCTCTCTCAGGTGCTGCGGCCGAAGCTGACAACGTTCAGGCAGGACGCAGAAAAAATGGGCAGCGAAGCCGCTGCCCAGCTCATTGAAGCAATTGAGAATCCCAAGCTCTTTATTCCGCAGCAGATTATGGTCACAGGACAGCTGCTTGAAGGCAGCACAGTAAAACAGCTTTGAAGCGCCCCAGCGTTTTCAAATAAACACATACTGCGTGAAAACGGCGTATGTGCAACACAATTCTGGAGGGAAACATTTAGAAGGAGGAAAACAATGAAAAAGTTCGCTACACTTATCATCAGCGCCGTTCTCGTTCTGTCAATGACAGGATGCAGCGGCACAGCTGCAACTACTGACGCGACTACTACAAAAGCAACCGCAGAGGCAACCACAGCAGCAACAACGAAGACAGCAGAAACGACAGCACCGGCAAAAGCAGAGGGAAAAGTATACAACATCTATTGCTGGAACGAAGAGTTTAAGACACGCTATACAGAGTATTTTGAGAAGGCAGGTCTTCTTCCCGAAGGCGTCACAGTCAATTGGATCATCACTCCCAGCACAGACAATGCCTATCAGAACAAATTGGATGAGACTCTGCTTCAGCAGGCCACTCTTCCTGATGACGAGAAAATTGACCTCTTCCTCGTTGAAGCCGATTATGCTCTTAAGTATGTCAATACCGATTACACAATGAACGTTATCACAGATGTCGGTCTGACAGATACAGATCTTGCCGGACAGTATAAGTACACCAAAGACATCGTTACTGATTCTACTGGCGCACTCAAAGGCGTTTCATGGCAGGCATGTCCCGGTGGATTCATCTACAGACGTTCCATCGCCAAGGATGTTCTCGGAACAGATGATCCCGACAAAGTACAGGCTGCGCTGAGCGACATGACAAAATTCAGTGACGTAGCTGCACAGGCAAAAGCTAAAGGCTATTTCATGCTCTCCGGTTATGATGATGCCTTCCGCGTATTCTCCAATAACGTATCTGCTTCCTGGGTAGATGCAAACAGCAAGATCGTTATCGATCCTTCCATCAAATCATGGGTAGAGCAGACAAAACTGTTCACAGATAAGGGTTACAACAATAAGGCTAACCTCTGGTCTGCTGAGTCCACAGCTGGTATCGGCAAAGATGGTAAAGTATTCGGTTATTTCGGACCTGGCTGGTTCTTTGACTTCGTAATGGCTCCTGCAAGTCTTGCAGATGCTAACGGCGCTAAAGAAGTCGGCAACGGAAGTTACGGCGACTGGGCTATCTGCAAAGGACCTCAGAGCTTCTATTGGGGCGGCACATGGCTTTGTGCAGCAACAGGATCTGATAACGTTTCTTTGACAAAGTCCATCATGCAGACTCTCACATGTGATAAAACAACTCTTGTTGGTATCACAAATACTTATGGTGATTTCACTAACAACGTTGATGCTATGAAAGAAATTGCAGCAAGTGATTACGGCAATCCTTTCCTTGGCGGACAGAACCAGATTTCTGTACTCCTTGATGCTGCAAACAGCATTGATATGAGCAAGATCAGCCCTTATGACCAGGGTATGACCGAAGAATTCCAGAAAGCATTCATGGACTACTTCAACGGAACAGTTACGGAAGATGTTGCTTATGCTAACTTCTACAAGGCAATTCTCGTTAAGTATCCTAACCTTTCAAAATAATTCTTTATACACACAGTAAGCTGAATGCCTTTGACAGGGCGGGGTTTCCCGCCTTGTCAGAGGCTCCCGGCATGGTTATTCAAATCCAATACCGGAGGGGAATATTATATGGAACATATCACAGCCAAATCTCCAAAGAGAAAATCAGTAAACTATTCCAGGTGGGGTTACCTCTTCATAGCACCGTTCTTTCTTGTATTTACAGTATTCCAGTTCATACCGCTGGTATCGACTTTTTACAACAGTTTCTTTCAGAACTATCGTGTTGGTCTCATGCAGATCGGACCTAAGTTTGTGGGATTGGCAAATTACATCGCGTTATTTTCAAATGCTGATGTTCCCACTTATGCACTGAATACGATGATAATGTGGGTATTGGGGTTTATTCCCCAGATACTTGTTGCACTGCTTCTTGCAGTTTGGTTTACCAGTTTCCGCTTGAAATTAAAAGGTCAGGTATTCTTCAAGACCGTTATATATATGCCTAATCTCATTATGGCTGCCGCATTTTCCATGCTGTTTTTTACTTTGTTCTCCGATTCAGGCCCGGTAAATATGATTTTGCAGTCACTTGGCATAACTGATACTCCCTATCGGTTCCTTACAATGACCGGAGCTACCAGGGGACTTGTCGCCACTATGAATTTCCTTATGTGGTTTGGTAATACAACGATACTTCTAATGGCAGGAATTATGGGAATTGACCCGAACCTGTTTGAAGCAGCACAGATTGACGGTGCTAAATCTCATCAGATGTTCTTTAGAGTCACACTGCCGCTTCTTCTTCCCATTCTGGTTTATGTTGTAATTACTGCGATGATCGGCGGTATTCAGATGTTCGACGTTCCGCAGATACTCACTAACGGAGGCGGAACTCCCAATAACACGACAATGACTCTGATAATGTACCTTAACAAACATCTGGCAAGTAAAAACTACGGTATGGCTGGTGCTGTATCCGTATTGATATTCTTTGCCACAGCTATACTCAGCTTCATTGTTTACAAAATTCTCGTGGCAAACTACAAGCCTGCATCGCGTCATAAGGACGAAAAAAGCAAAACAAAGAAGGTGAAAGTATGAGTAATAAAGAAGCCGGAACCGGAGCTAAAGCTCTACTTACATTCACCCGGGTTTTATGCTACATTTTTCTCATATTCCTCACCATTTTATGCCTGTTCTCGTTTTATATCCTGATTGTCAACTCGACCCGGGCAAATTCTGAAATCCAGAAAGGTTTTACGTTAATCCCGGGTAAATCATTTCTTACAAATTTTAACAAACTGATCGCAAATGATAATATTCCTATTCTTCGGGCTCTTGGCAACAGCCTGTTTATATCCACCTTAACTGCAATGCTTACCACATACTTTTCAGCGATGACAGCATTCGGCCTTCATATTTATAATTTCAAATTAAAGAAATTTGCATTCTCCTTTATCCTTCTTATCATGATGGTGCCTACACAGGTATCTACGCTGGGATTCATTCAGCTAATAACAAAGATGGGGTTAATGGATACTTTCTATCCGCTTATTATCCCTTCCATTGCCGCACCAATTGTATTTTTCTTTATGTTCCAATATCTGGCCAGTGTTCTGCCGCAGGAAATCGTTGAAGCAGCACGTGTCGATGGATCCAATGAGTTCAACACGTTCAACTCCATCGTACTTCCCATCATGAAGCCTGCGCTGGCTGTACAGGCAATCTTCTCCTTTGTCACATCATGGAACAACTACTTTGTTCCGGCTCTTGTAATTGATTCCAAGAACAACAAGACCATTCCTATCTTAATCGCTCAGTTAAGAAGTGCCGATTATATGAAATTTGACTTAGGTCAAGTGTACATTATGATCTGTGTAGCAATTATTCCTTTGCTGATTGTTTATCTTTTCCTTTCCAAGTTTATTATCCGCGGTGTAACTCTTGGCAGTGTCAAGGGATAACTGAATACCAATTCCAATTCTTCATCTTCCTCAAATCCGGGGCTGCTGCATCTGAACAAAATGTTCGGATGCAGCAGCCCTTGTTTTTGCTCAATCTATAATTCAGCTGCCCCATGGGAATTTACAGTGCAGCTGTTTCCTCTTTCAGCCATGCCTTTTGTGCGTCATCGAGGAAAACGGATAGTTTATCGTATACCTGCCTGTGATATTCGTTGATCCAATTACGTTCAGATTCGCTGAGCATGTCCGGGATAATTGCACTGCGGTCAATCGGAAGAAAGCAAAGATCTTCAAATTTCATAAATGTACCGGACTCTGTTGTCTCGTCTTCAACGATCAGCAGTGTATTCTCGGTCCTTATACCATGGCGGCCTTCTTTATATACACCGGGTTCATCCGTGATAGTCATCCCTTTTTCCAAAACATGGTTATTAGGCTTCATGCCAAATCTCTGCGGCCCCTCGTGAACGCCTGAAAAGTAGCCGACACCATGCCCGGATCCGCATTTGTAATCCATCCCATTCTCCCACATAGGCATTCTGGGAAGAATATCAAGCTTTGAGCCAGTGGCTCCGTACAGGAATTTGGCCGTTGAGAGCGCAATTACAGATCTGAGCGTTAATGTGAAATCCTTCTTTTCCTCCTCCGAAAGATCTCCAAGAGCGATGGTCCTGGTGATGTCCGTCGTCCCATTCTTGAAGTGGCATCCGGAATCCAGAAGAAAAAATCCCTTCGGCTTCAAAGTATACTGATTTGCAGGAGTCGGCGCGTAATGCATCATTGCAGCATGGTCGCCATACGCTGCAATCGAACCGAAGCTCAAATCCATGAATAGAGGCAGGCTCTTTCTAATCTCAATTCCTTTATTATCGACATCAATCTCTGTGATCTGCTTTTCAGCCACATTTTCCTTGAGCCACTTAAATAGTTTTACAAGTGCGACACTATCCTTCAAATAACAGTCGCGGATATTTTGAATTTCTATGTCATTTTTCACTGCTTTAAGAGGTGCGATCAGGCTGTCCGTTTCGATCTTTCGAACAGACGTAGGGATTGACTGGACAAGGTTGACATTGGTCTTTTCCGTATCGAAAAGGATCGACGCAGGACCTTCTATGTTCTTAAGGAAGTTATAAATATCCGAATACGCCCTGAATTCGATATGATCCCCGGCAAGCACCTGCTGCGCAGCTTCCGGTACTTTATCCGGACGGACAAATAGATACGCCGTCTCTTTACCTATAAGGGCAAAGGACGTTACGTAGGGGTTATAGGGAATATCATTTCCGCGGATATTGCAGAGCCAGCAGATTTCTTCAAGGGCGCAGATCAGATAATAATCCGCACCGCGGTTTTTCATAAGTTCCCGTACCTGTGCCAGCTTCAAGGCACGGCTCTTTCCCGCATATATATCTTCGTGAATGAAAAGCCTGTCCCCGGGTATTCCCGGTCTGTCATCCCAAATTTCTCCGACAGGATCGAGATCCGTGCGAATACGTACGGATTTATCAGACAATGCATCCTTCCATGTTTTCATGGCGCTTACGGCAAGGGTTGTCCCGTCTACAGCCAGGGATCCGCCCTGCGGAATAACAGCTGCAAGCCATTCCTCACAAGTCGGCACACCGGGCTCTCCCATTTTGAAAAGACGGATGCCGGATCCTTCGAGTTCTTTAGCCGCCTGAATAAAATAACGCCCGTCTGTCCACAGACCCGCGTCGTCCTTTGTAATGACGGCAGTTCCGGCTGATCCGGTGAATCCGGAAATCCACTTTCTGCATTGCCAGTGTGCCCCTGCATATTCGCTTAAGTGAGCATCATTGCTTGGTACAAAGCAGGCATCTACGCCTTCTTTTGACATGAATTCTCTGAGTGCAAGGACTTTTTCGCTTGTAGTCATTTGCTGTTCTCCTCATTGTTCTTATCTATTCATAGTAAATTCGATTGACCGTCTGCTGTCTGCAGTATTTTTTCCGGAGTGTTCTTTCTTCCCAGAAAACACAGGGTAATTATAATACTGATCGCTCCTGATGCAAATTTCGCAAGAAAAAACGGTCCGACCATCGAAGGCTCAACACTTGCCACATACGCAAACTGCCCTCCAAGCACAAAGGCTGCACTAACGGCAAGAGACGTACATAAGACTTTTCCCCTCTCGTCGAGATCCTTCATTGCTGCCCAGACAAGAATATTACTTGCGAGGTTTCCGATGACTGCAGCAATAGAATTTGAATTGACACCAAGCGAACGTCCGATTCTATCAAAAACGCGCTTTAACAGTCTTTTAAGTACCTCCATCATCGGGTAGGCGCCTCCAAGTATAAGTGCGATCTTCCCGACAAGGACAACTGTATCCTCAAACGGCACAAGATCCGGAATAATCTTAAGGCCTAAAATGACATCAAGTCCCTGAAAAAGGAGCCCGACTATGCCAATTGCCGAGATTACTTTACCAAAAACAATAAATCCCCTGAGCGTCACGGACGGAGCCTTGATCAGACTCACACACAGAAGCAAGATAATCACAAAAAGAGGCAGCATATTCAGGAACAGCCGCAATACCGCGATACCGCTTAGAAGTCCGGCAAAAAAGCACCCCGGAACGATTGATATAATACCAATGACCAGACCTTCGGCAAAGAGTTTGTTATCTTCTTTCTTTATAAACCTGCATGCGACCGGAATACTGAAGCTGACCGTCGCGCCAAGCGTCGACGCTATAATGATGCCTGAAAAAAGGCCAAACTCGCTCGATTTGGCCAGACTCTGTGAGATCTGGTATCCTCCCATATCAACCGGAAAGATACAGGCCGGCAGAATCGAAGGATCAATATGAAGAAATGCGGAAATACTCTCTGCTGCCGGCGTCAGATATGTCAGCAAAAATGGCGAAAGCGAGTAAATACCAATAATACCAAGCGCCAGGGTACCCATCGCCTTGAGGCCTTCCTCAAATTTGGTACCGAGTCC
>Ga0302296_1003462_pt1 | contig 10128 bp, 11 predicted proteins | sample III_Fen_N3_1_FD_194546 | JGI IMG/M metagenome (GOLD analysis project Ga0302296, IMG submission 194546) | Peat permafrost microbial communities from Stordalen Mire near Abisko, Sweden - III_Fen_N3_1 | ecosystem: Environmental > Terrestrial > Soil > Wetlands > Permafrost | place: Sweden: Abisko... | reverse complement strand
ATATATTCAGTTTAATTATCTGAGTCCGCTCATTTATATCTTACAGGTTTAAATGAGCGGATTTTAATTTACATATACTTAGGGGAGTAGTAAATTAAAGTTGAAAAGTATCACATAGATAGGGTATAAAAAATACTGTATCAAGGGTATTTTGCAGTCTGGATGAGCTGCATATCTTTGTAGAGTAAAAATACAAACAAACTGAAGTATGAAAATTACAACCTTTTGCCCCATATCCAATAAAAAAATTGATGACCATGTTGCCCGGTTGAATGGTGCATTTACAATATTATTTCTTACCGTATTTATTATTACAGGTAATATCTTTCCGGTAATATTCCTTTTAATCGACTTTTCTCTTCGTACAGGATATTTATCCCGTTTTAGTCCGTTAGCGTTTTTGTCAAAAAATATTGCTAAATCAGTGTTTGCAAAGCCGTTGCTGATAAATGCAGGCCCAAAGATATTTGCTGCCCGAATTGGATTGGTATTTAATCTGGGTATCCTGATTTCGTATGTGTCCGGCTTAAATAACCTGGCACTTGTTTTAACTGCTATGTTTGGTACATGTGCTTTCCTGGAATCCGCATTAGGCTATTGTGTAGCTTGCCAGTTTTATCCGTTTGTTTATAAACTGACCTATCATTCTAAATTCCAGAAACTGGAAATCTGATCTTTTAATTTATAACTTAACAAGGCTATTTTCATTGAAATATGAAGGTAGCCTTTTCTGTTTTTTACGTTTTGAATAAATGCTATCCTTTTAGTAAATAATAAGTTGTTTTTGAATATTTAGCTGGTAATTTCATTACTTTTGCTTTCAATAGCTGACAAAATGATTTTTTTTAATTTATTGTCACGCTTTATCTCTGGATTATGAGTCATTCCATCTAAATTGATTATTATGTATCAGGAATTTAAATCGCATTTACAAAATGAGTTGACCAATATCGAACAGGCCGGGTTGTATAAAAATGAACGGGTGATTGTTTCGCCGCAAGGTGCAAAGATCAGGGTAGCCAATGGCAAAGAAGTGTTGAATTTTTGTGCCAATAATTACCTTGGATTGTCAAATAATTCTTCCCTGATTGATGCAGCAAAAAAAGGATTGGATACACATGGGTATGGTGTTTCCTCCGTTCGGTTTATTTGCGGCACACAGGATATACACAAGCAACTGGAAGCAGCTATTGCCCGATTTTTTGGAACAGAGGACACTATTTTATATGCCGCATGTTTTGATGCAAATGGTGGTGTTTTCGAACCATTGCTTACCGAAGAGGATGCTATTATATCTGATTCATTAAACCATGCTTCCATTATTGATGGTGTCCGGCTTTGTAAAGCACAGCGGTACAGGTATGCAAATGCTGATATGGAAGACCTGGAAAATCAACTAAAGACTGCTCAGGCCCAACGTTTCAGACTGATAGTTACAGATGGTGTTTTTTCTATGGATGGCAATGTAGCACCCCTGGATAAAATCTATGAACTGGCAAAAAAATACAATGCCATGATTATGGTGGATGAATCGCATTCGGCAGGTGTAGTAGGTGTTACCGGACGTGGTGTAACCGAACGGTTTGGTTTAAGAGGACAGATTGAAATTATTACCGGCACTCTGGGCAAAGCATTTGGAGGTGCTATCGGTGGATTTACAACCGGCAAAAAGGAGATCATAGAGTTACTAAGGCAACGTTCACGTCCATATTTATTTTCGAATTCCATACCACCTATGGTGGCAGCTGCAGGTATCAGAATGTTCGAGATGATGGACGAATCAAATGAACTTCAGGATAAGCTTCATGAAAACACTGTTTATTTTGTTGAATCCATGAAAGCCGCAGGATTTGATATTAAACCTACCGAATCGGCTATCTGTGCCGTAATGCTATACGATGCTAAATTATCCCAGGATATAGCTACCCGCCTGCTGGACGAAGGAATATATGTGACCGGTTTTTATTATCCGGTTGTACCAAAAGACCAGGCCAGGATACGGGTTCAGATATCAGCCGCGCATGACAGGGATCAGTTGGATAAATGCATCAATGCATTTACCAAAGTTGGTAAAGAATTCAATGTGATTAGCTGATAACCAATTAACCAATTAACCAATTAACCAGTCAACCAGTCAACCAGTCAATCAATTAACCACTCAACCACTCAACCGCCAGTAAATGAAAGCACTTGTAAAACTACGTCCCGAAAAGGGAATTTGGATGGAAGATATTCCTATGCCGCATGTCGGAATTAATGATGTATTGATTCAAATTAAGAAGACCGCCATTTGCGGCACCGATTTACATATTTACAAATGGGATGAATGGTCACAACGAACCATAAAAACACCAATGACCATTGGACATGAATATGTAGGTATAGTTGTTGATAAAGGGCATGGTGTGCGAAATATCCGGATAGGCGATCGTGTTACCGGTGAAGGGCATATTGCCTGCGGACATTGTCGCAATTGCAGGCGTGGCAAACTGCATGTATGTGAAAACTCCATAGGGGTGGGAGTGAACCGTGATGGTGCCTTTGCAGAATATCTATCGTTACCGGCTGAAAATGTAGTTCATTTGGATCCACGTATTTCGGATGAGATAGCCTCTATCATGGATCCTTTTGGTAATGCTACGCACACAGCCCTTTCATTTCCAATGATTGGAGAAGATGTTCTTATTACCGGTGCCGGATTAATTGGAATCATGGCAACAGCTATATGTAAGTTTGCCGGGGCACGTAACATTGTAGTCAGCGATCTGAGCGATTACCGGTTGGATATTGCAAAGAAAATGGGGGCTACAATGACAATTAATCCCCGCAAAGGTGAAAGCATTGAACAGGCTGTGAAGAACCTTCATATGCATGGATTTGATATCGGACTTGAAATGTCGGGTTCACCCTTAGCCTTTGAAAGTATGATTGAAAACATGTACAATGGCTCTAAAATAGCGCTGCTGGGGATTTTACCGAATACCACAACGGTGCAATGGGATAAGATTATTTTTAAAGCCCTGACCCTGAAAGGAATCTATGGACGTGAAATGTGGGAAACCTGGTACCAGATGGAACAAATGCTGATAACCGGTATCGACTTGACGCCTGTAATCACCCACCGCTTTGAAATTGATGACTTTCAAAAAGGGTTTGATATCATGGAAAGTGCCGAATGCGGTAAAGTAATTTTGAACTGGTAGATTGATAAACTGATTGATATTCCAGTAAAAAAAGAGAGCATCATTAATTAGTCTAACGGCTGATTAATGATGCTCTCTTTTTAACTTATAACCTATAAATAATTAATAATTAAAAATTAATAATTGCCAGGGTGCTGAAACATAGGTTTTTGTACATTAGTAAATATATAATTAAATATCTACAATTACTTAAGTCATTTGCTTTACATATAGTTTAATTAAATTAACTTCAACAAGAAAGACGGTTTTTCGCCTTCCCTACTGATAAATTACGCTATAAGTAATTTGGGTTAAATATCCCAGCTTGTCAGATTCTTTGACAAGAGTTCTTCCAGTCGCTCAAAACCTTCATCTATTCCTTTTTCCATGCCATTTTTAATTATTCCATCCCTGTCTTCTACGGACTGATAAACCGCATGAATTGTAAGCCTGGTACGGCTACCCGGTAAAACTTCGAATCTTGCTGTGTCAAGTTCCACATGACCCTTTTCAGGAAGCCCTTCAAATTCCATGGTGCTGATTATTCTTTCTGGGTAAAGCACTTCATGATAAACTCCATGAAAGGCAAATTCATGGCCTTGCTGGTCTTTCTGTACAAAACGATAACTACCGCCATTCCGTGGTTCAAAACGATCAATTTTCATGCTTAATCCTTTTGGGCCAATCCACTGGGAATACATATACGGATCGGTGAATGCTTTAAAAACAAGCTCCCGATCGGAATCAAATTCCTTAACTATAATGATTTCTTTATTTCCGGGTTCAGTAGTAATACTAACATGATTATTTTTTGTGATTGTTGTCATACTATTGAGTTTTTTTAAATGATTGTTTATTAAAGTTCAATTTACATCTCTAAGTTCAATTTACATCTCTGTAAGACTAATAATTTTCAGTAGGAATCAGTGCTGGTTATATGCGTGCTTTAATGCCTTTATATCAAGTTTCTCCATTTTCATCATAGCATTCATTACCCTGCCTGATTTCTCCGCATCAGGATCACTGAGCAATTCGTTTAAAATGGTAGGGATAATTTGCCATGTAACGCCGAATCTATCTTTAAGCCAGCCACACTGCATTTTTTCTCCACTCTCCGATAATTTATCCCAGAATTCATCCACTTCATGTTGCGTCTTACAATTCACAAAGTAAGATATACCGGAAGTGAACGTAAATGGCATATCCATGGCACTGTCCATAGCCATAAATCGTTGTCCGTTGAGTTTAAAAACTGCATGCACTACTTTTCCGGTTTGTCCCGTGTCTGCTTCGTTATAACGGGAAATACTGATTATGCCTGAATTTTTAAACACGGAAGTATAGAAATTCATGGCTTCTTCTGCTCTTCCTTGTTGTTCACCGACAAACATTAGAAACGGAGTAATTTTGTTTATATCACTGGAAAGTATCAGTTGCCATGAAACACCGAATTTATCCTGAAGCCATCCGTATCTCTCACTGAAAGGATATTTATCCAGTTCCATCATAACTGAGCCGCCTTCGAGCAGCTTGTCCCAAAGCCTTTTAATTTCCTGGGAAGACTTGCAATTGACATAAAATGAGGTGGCAGCTGTGAAAGTGAAAAAGGGTCCACCATTCAGGGCGTAAAAAGTATGCCCTTCAAGTCGGAATGTTGCTGACATGACTGAACCTTTTTGACCGGGTCCTGCTTCCCCATAGCGTGATACATTTAAAGCCTTAGAATTTTTAAATATAGAAATGTAGAAATTCATGGCATCTTCGGCATTGTCATTGAACCACAGGAACGGAACGATTTTTTCATTGACAGGATTGATTTTTACTTGTCCTGTACGTTCGGTTTTTGTCCGGGTTCTTAAACTCGTTCTTGTTTTATTAATTGTTGCCATAATGGTGTTTTTTTAAGTGAATTAATTTTGTTGGAATATACTTTGATTAGAAACAACTGCCCTGTAAAAAGATATCTTTAAAGAGTTATTTTTAAACATGTTGAGTTTCGTAATAAAGTAAAACATCCTTGAATTAAATTTTTAAATATGAAGTAATCTGAGATTCAATCTGAGAATTATATTTGCAAATAATGGTTTTCCCCGGATTAATCAGATAAAACTTAACAATATGTATCAATTTCAATATGCTTTTTCTAAGTATTCTTTCAGCCGGTTACAAATAAAATAGTTCCAGCCTTCTATCCAACTTTCCCGCGTAAAGTCTGGATTATCCTGAGGAAAACTTTCAATACCAACTTCCGTAAGTTTCAATTTTGTCGACCTGTCCTCTTTTGAAATTTCGAAAGTAACAAGTGACTCTCCCGGGTAACCTCCGAATTTCCAGGTATATGAAATTCTTTCCTCTGGAATAACTTCGGTAACTTTCCATAAATGGAGGTAATCATTATCATTAGCCCGAACATTGAATTCTGTTTCAAAACCAACTATTGGTTTAAATGAATTCAAAGTTTCAAAATACCATTCCTTCATTTGGTTTTCATCTGTAATTGCTTTCCATACTTTAGTAACCGACGCATCAAAAAGTTGTCTCACAATAAGCGGATTAAAACCAATTAGTTTATCAGTTTGCAATGGAACAGAATTAAAATAAGCATCCACAGCCTTCGGATCGGCAAAAAAGTGTCTGCCTGAAACTATTTTCTCATGTTGGATTGTCCACAATACACTGACGTCATGCTCGATATTAATTCCGTCTTCCCTATCCGTTTTTATATGCTGACATTCTATCAGATAATTTTCATTCGAAGCTATTATCAACTTTTCAATAGTTGGTTTTGATTCACTCATGATAGCTCCCATTTTATCAAAAAAAGCAATCACTTCGTCAATTCCGTTCTTAATTCCGGCAAGTTTATGCTGGCCTAAGAAATACCAGACCACATTTTCATCCATAACTTGTCGTATACCTTCCATATCTCTTTTTGAATATGCAAGAAAGAAATTGTCGATCATCTCCTGATTTGTTATAGCCATGTTGATAGATAATTATGGGATATTATTGTAGTTAATAGCTAATTATAACTTCCACTGCCAACGACCTTAGCCGTTGGTTTTTAGTGGGAGTTTGAACCATACTTATGTTTAATTTAAAACTTCTAAAACAATTTTCCCTCGTGCTTTTCCCGATTGACTATAGTTTTGAGCTTGTTTAGCGTCTTCCAGGCGGAATACTTTGTCTATCACGGGCCTGAGTTGACCCATTTCTATTAATGACCTAAGTTCGTTCAGAATATGTGCATTTGGGCCTGCAGAGGCATATTCACAGCGTACTCCATACTTGTTGGCAGTATCCTGATTTGGTTTGCTGGCTATTGAAACCAGAATTCCTCCCCGCTTTAGGACCATAAAAGCCTTTTCCTGATGATCGCCACCAACAGTGTCAAGCACCACATCAATATCCCGAAGCCGTTCGCTTAAATCCTGACTGGTGTAATCAATAACTTCGTCACATCCAAGATTTCTTACAAAATCAATGTTTACGTTGGAAGTCGTACCAATAACATGGCATCCTTTGTTCTTTGCAATTTGGACAGCCATTGATCCAACCCCACCTGATGCCCCAAGTATTAAAACCCGTTGGCCTTTTTGAATTTTAGCTCTGTTAATCAGTGTTTCCCATGCGGTTGTACCTGCTACCGGTATAGTGGCTGCTTCGTCATACGTGATGGTTTTTGGCATCAGGGCAACTTCACTTGCCTTTATTTCAATAAATTCTGCATACGATCCATCCCTGTCAGCAGAAGGTCGGCCATAAACATCATCCCCAACTTTAAACCCCTTAACCGAACTTCCTACTTTTTCAACTGTACCCGAAAAATCCTGACCCAACGTAAAAGGCAATGAATGCATATGCATGTCCTTATAATAACCTTCCCTTTCTTTCCAATCAAACGGATTAACCGATGCAGCATGAATCTTAATCAATAATTCATCTGCAGCAATCTGTGGAACGGGCAATTCTTCAATTCGAAGAACGTCTGCATTCCCATACTCATGAATTCTAACTGTTTTCATAATACTAATTGTTTTTTTTGGTAAAATAAATGATCGGGAATTTATAGAAATTCCATTGATACTCCCAATCCTCTTCTTTATTATTCAATTATTATAAACAAAATGAAAATCAACTAAAACAGGATGTTACCTGGTAAAAAGGTTTAATCACCGGATATAATAAACTTAGAAGTTGCCCTCATTGGAAATATTTCGTAGTGATTAAGACCATTTGCCGGGTCGTTTTCAACCAATGTTTCAAGTTGCTTTTCATCATCAACACCAATAATGGCAATTCCATACCCTCCTTTGGGGTCAAAAACAGGACCGAGGACCAGAACAATTCCATTGTCAACATAAGGTTTCCAATAGTTCACATGATGTTGCATAACTAATTTTTCTTCATCAGTCATATCGATTGTAAAAGATGCTCTGGGAGGATTTAATTTCAGAAAGAAATGTAGTTTTGTCATCTTATTAGTTTTGATTACTAACTGAAACAGTTAGAATCAAAAGTTGTTTGGGCAAACGGATTTTGTAGGTAATGTTTAGGAATAATTAGTACAAAATAATGAATTGAACGAACTTTAAAAATCTTCAAAAAGTATTCATATTAAATAGGTTAACATTATTTTATGTTTGCAAAAGTCATTGTTCAGGTGACCAGATCAAGTTATAGATCAGTCCGCTGCACCAACCACCAACAATTAGAAGAAATCCGAATATAACAGCAAAAGTAAGGTGATACCAGGCACCAATCCACATAACAAACTGTCCCGAAAAACGGATAGCCTCTACGTTGGTTGTCATATGTTTTTGAACATATTTACCAAAGGATGAATTCTTTTGATGCTTTAGGCTGGCAAATTGTATTAACAGGTAAGATATGGCAAGCGATGGCATCACAAAGAGTATAAGAAACCAAAACCAGTTATGCTGCCATGACAGATACGTGGTAAGGAAACCTGATGATATATCAACTAATAACTTAAGTGGATGTATTTGATGATACAACTTTTTCTCGTTGAAAGTCATAAGAGTTATCTTTTGATAGTGAATATTATTCAGGGAATATAACAAACATCTCAGGCCTTAGTTTTAAACGCGGTAAGTGGATGATGAAGCAAAACATACACCATAATGGGAATGCCTGTAACCCCGGGAATTAGCCAGTAATATATAGCAGGTAAAAATTATTATGATGAATTATGTAACTTCCTTGACGTGCATGAATCCTGTTTCTCCGTCTTGCAACACCTATCGTTTATTATTTTAAAGGGATATAATTATTCGCAATAGCTCCTGTTTTGAACGTAATTGAATTTACCAGTTTTAAATCAAACGGAGTAGCAGCAGTTGAAAACAGCGGCAGTCCTTTGCCCAGAATAATCGGATGAATCAGGAGACGGTATTCATCAACAAGACCCAACCTTACCAGGTTTTGTGCAAAAGATGCTCCACCATGCGCAAGGATTAATTTTCCCTCTTGCTGTTTTAGCCGGGCAATCTCATCAGCCAGGTCGCCGGTTGCAACCTGAGCATTAGCCCAGGTATGGGAATGAAGTGAAAGAGTGTCGGATACATTAAACAATCCTTCCGAATACATCCGTGCATCCTTTAATGCGTTGGTTGTAAGTTCGTCACTGGTTGGTTCAATAAATCCTTTCCGGGTGAATACTACTTTGGGTATCTCGTTCATTGGAGCTGCAAACGGTTCATTTGAAGCAGGCCAGTACGATGCCATGTCATGAAAGGTGCGGCTGCCCATAATATGAACCCCTGCCTGCCAGAGCAAATCTACAGTCCATGCTGCGACACTGTTGTCCATACTCCTGAATATCCAGTCAATTTCTCCGTTTAGCCCTCCTACAAATCCATCGGCTGAGATGGACATTTTTAAGATTAACTTTCTCATGATCTGAAATAGTTCTTATGATTGCTAAGTTTCAAAAACTATAGTATTTGTTTAACATACTTTCAATAAAAATGTTCATTTAATCAGGGTGATATCGTTCTGTGTTCCGTGTTCTGTGTTCTGTGTTCCGTGTTTGAAGGGTTTGAAGGGTTTGAAGGGTTCATTATAGCTAATTTCCACTAACTATAAAAGCCCGTAAAAACAGAACCTGATACTGTTTTTATGGGCTTTTTTGTTATATAAGATATACTAAGCTAGATGGTTACTGTTTATGTAACTTTAAAGGCTACACAAATTGCTGTTTTTCAGACAATAAAGTGAAACCTTTACTCATATATCACGGATGTTCTCTTTAATCTTCTTTCAAAAATCCAGGTACTTTACGAAATTTTGTTCCTTGTTCATAGGAATAGGCTATTTCCAGTAAAACCGGTTCGCTCCATGCCCTGCCAAAGAAAGAAATACCCACCGGTAATTCATCAATAAAGCCCATGGGTACTGTAATGTCCGGGTATCCGGCCTGTGCTGCGGGGGAAGAGGTTCCAATCTGAAAGCTGTCTCCATTTGTTAAGTCCGATTTCCATGCGGGACTACCTGTAGGAGCAATGATAGCGTCCAACTTATTTGCATTCATTACTTTGTCTATTCCTTCTTTCCGGCTACCTTTCATCAGGCTGTCGAGCGCTTGTTTGTATTCCAGGGAGTTGAGGTCGTCTTTATCGCGTGCCTGCTCAAGATAATGCTGGTTAAAATAACGAAGCTCTATTGAATCAGCCTTGTTAAAGGCTATCAGATCATCAATGCTTTTAATGGTAGCCTTTGGACCAAGGGACCTGAAGTAACTATTCAGGCCTTCCTTGTATTCATACAGCATGATTACATTCTCATTTTTATCCGTTTTGGCATTGGTGATTTCCTGAAGTTCTATAATTTCTGCCCCCTGGCTTTTCAGGTAAGCTACCGCCCTGTTCATTAACGTATCCACTTTGTAATTGATTCCATAAGGAGCTTTGAACAATCCCAGGCG
>Ga0302296_1003458_pt1 | contig 10145 bp, 8 predicted proteins | sample III_Fen_N3_1_FD_194546 | JGI IMG/M metagenome (GOLD analysis project Ga0302296, IMG submission 194546) | Peat permafrost microbial communities from Stordalen Mire near Abisko, Sweden - III_Fen_N3_1 | ecosystem: Environmental > Terrestrial > Soil > Wetlands > Permafrost | place: Sweden: Abisko... | reverse complement strand
TGGGTGATGCACATATACCCGTGTCCTGTTGTTCCAAAACCAGTCACCCTCTATCCATATATATGCTCCTCCCGGACTAAGAGGTCTTTCGTAACCTCTATCATATACGGGCTCAGATGCCACATATCCAGCGACACAGGAATTGAAAGTAATGCCCAGTGTGGTAAATATAATAATATAAGCCAAAATTATAATATGCCTCCCGGATCTTATCATAATTTTAATATTCTTCAAAATCATTTGTCCGGAATTATATTGAAGTATATCCTGAACTTTCTGTTTTGTTTTCATCATATATCATATTAATTCATCAATAGTTTCGTTTTCATAAAAATCTCATCATATTCTTTTTCAAAAAATATCTCAGTACAAAATTGAAGAATCAGATCCAATTAGTATTTACATAATTCTGGAACATTATTACATTATTTTTGTTCGGATTACTCACCAAGAGTAACTTTTCTTAGCGAAATTTTATCGGGTCCGAATACAATTTCATACAGTTCAACTGTATTAGCTGATGGTTTTAATGTCTGAATATTTTTGAGTCCGCTCAGGTCAGTTATGGAATCGCCTGTCTTTGTGAGCGCAGCTGCAAGTGCATCGACAGATTCACCGACTTTTGATGTCGATGTATAACCAAAAGTATTTATTGCTCCATCGGTGAGTTTAATGTTAATTTTCCTGGAATTAAGTCCGTCTCGTATGACCATATACTGCGGATTGGCAAGGTCAGGCATATAAATGACAGTTGCTTTTACAATCCTGTTTGACTCAGCCTCTCTTTCAACATGTAAAAACGGTTTCACAGTGTAATATTTCAGACCCGTCTTATCGGTAAGAGCTTTGTTTGAGTAAATCTTAACAGGCATACATCCGGTGAATGCAATGACAAATAAGCTAACGATCGTTGCCAAAATTTTTGTTTTCATGATCAGAAATTTAAGGTTTGCAGAATTGTGTACTAAAGTTAAGAAATTATTTTAAATTATACAACAGCAGTCAGTTAGCTACATGATTAGGCGTAAAAGCGTAAGGGCGTAATGGCTTAAAGGATTAAAGGCGTAAAGGGCGTAATGGCTTAAAGGCGTAAAGGCGCAAAGGAGTAAAGGCGTAAAGGCGTAATGGATGAAAGGCGTACAAGCGTAAGGCCATAAATGCACAAGGGCGCGAAAGAACAAAGATGTATGCCAGGCATTTCTGTAACCATAAGAAAAGAGAACGAAAAATTATAACTAATTGAAATAGCCGCTATGTGTGATAACTTCGTCAGAATCAAGTTTGCAAATGTCTTCAAGTTTCATCCCCTTTTTGATACAAGCCTCTATTATCCTGAAACCAACAAAATAGCCTGTTTTCTCAACAAATCCTTTTGGCGGAGTTGCGATAGCTCCGTCAGCTATAAATTTTTTCAGGCAATTAAATGTCGTATCATTGAGTTCTGATTTTATTGAAGCTTTAATAATATGTTCATTAGCAAAACACCATTGAACTGATGATTCCGTCATGAAAGGGATTGATTTAGTCAAACCAGGATCATTAAGGATCAAGGTTGTTAAATAAACTGCCATTCCTTCAGAGACTATTTCCCTGTGAAGATTGAAAGGTTCTAAAGGTCTCCTCTGAATATGCAGATTATGAGCATATTCATGAATCATTATCTTAGGTGCATCAACCGGGTCTATAAACAAAGAAATAAATATGGTGTTTTTTTCATTGCCTGGAATAATATAGCAACCACCGTAAGGCAAAAAAAGGCAAAGATCGACAGGTTTATGAGTCAAAGGAGGTAAAGTCATATCAGCTTTGGATATCAGCGTATCAAATAAATAGTTCAATGTCTTTATATTATATTGTTCAAAGTATTTATCCCAATCCTCCTTTTTGAATCCGGTCACATCATTTCTGAATTTAACCGAATCGATGGTCCCCCAGCTCACTGCTTTATCGTGGGCTTCCTGCATCTCTGGACAGGCATCAAGTACATTGGTTTTATAGTTCTTCCAGGTCCTGTCCGAGGTCAGATAGGCTTCAAAAAGTTTGTATGCAAGGATAATCCTGCCATTATGTTTTGAGATAATATACTCTATATGCTTTGTCTGTCCCAAAAGCTTATTATGACACGCGGTAACTGACAATAGAATAATGTAAGCCGATATAATCAAAGTTTTTTTCATATTAATTCGAATTGATTTGGTTTTATCCGATTGAGGTGTGGAAATTGCGAATGATGCACTTATTATGAGTATATTACGGAATAAATTGACACATCTTGACGGATTGGTTACAATAAACTTGTTTTTTGTCCATCACGCAACATATTATTTTCCAATCGTTATTCCTTAGTAAGGTTTAGTAAATATGTTCCTCCCCGTTGCAGAAATTCGCCCTCAATGATCATTTTTCTGCGGTCGAGACGCCCCCTGTAACTTGCAGATGCGACACTTATCCGGAATGATATTGAATCATTGACGATCAAAAGATCTGAGATCGGTATACCAGTTACGTTCTGATCAGGACTGTCGAGATAAGGATCCAGTGTTCCATTGGTTAGTTTAAGATTCAGTACAAATTTAACTGTAGATCCAGCCTGAGTGAGCGGACCCGCCCATGTTCCTGTATACACAGTATCAATATGTGTTTTGACAATCACTCGTCCCCCCCCTTTCCGCCACCCTTTTCTGGTAAGAGCCAGGGAAAATGAATCCCTTTCTACACTACCGAATTTATCATTAAGGACCTCCAGAAATAATGCGGTTGTAGCTTTGCCGGATTTTAAAAAACAGGCATAGAGGGACTTTATAAATTCTCTCATTTTAGCATCACCAAACCTCACTCTAAAATCATTAAGCAATATAGCAGGCTTGTAGTACCGGTTCAGCTCCCGGTCAGGCGAATCTGCTTTTGTATTCAGTATTGAATTAATTCCAGGAGTGCTGGCTACAATTTCATTGTACTCCTTTAGCAGCATGTCTGAAAATTTTACTCCGATAATTTCTTCTGAAATCAGTAAGGCAGAATATTCAGCCAATCCTTCATTTATCCAGTCGTCCGGACTATTTGAATCAGCCAAGCTCCAATAATGGGAAATTTCATGGGCATTCAGTCTGAAATCCCTTGCCTGTCCGAAATCAAAGCCTCTCTGTTCAATGGCATAATATTCCGAGACAAGTACTAATGGAGAGCGGGCATACCCACCTGCTACCCGGGGAGAGTATACAACACGCACCAGATTCTGCGATCCGGACGATCCATATAATTCAGATAGCTTTATTATAGCATTTAACAGATAATTTTTCATCGAATCAACATAAGTTAGAGGTAGTCGGCTGAAATATATCTCAACTGACTTTCCGTCCTTATTTATCGACGATTTTTTAAAGCCTGGAGCAGCAATCACTGAGATACCATAACAAGGTTCAGAGGAATCCCATATGGTCAGAGTCTGTAATTTCCCTGGCTTGCGGTCCAAAAGATTCATATTAGTAACCGTCACATACCCTGAAGGCACATTGATGTTAAGTTTATAAAGGCAGAAAGGGCATTTCAGCATCCTCGGGTACCATATTATCTGATCAGACAGCTCAACAAGCCCCGATTTAATCAGATTAATGGAACTTACAGTTTTAGGGAAAGAGTCAAAAATGATCTTTCCTGAGTACTCAATAGTTATATTGTTGGGTAATCCGGCACCCGGTGAAATACTGTATAGATTATCAAATGGAGAAAATGAATTTCTGATAAATGGAACTTCTCTTCCGTCGGAATATATTTTTCCGATATTTAAGCTTTTTGTTAAAAGAAAGGATAATCCTGCAGGGTATTTAATTTCAGCTTTGCCGGTAATTCGGCTCCGGTCAGGTTCGACCGACACATATAGATGACATTCCTGATTAGAAAGAACCTGTCCGCTGCAGGGTAAACTAATCACTGATACAAAAATTGCGGTTGATAATGATATAAATATTCTTTTCGTCATGCTATTCAAGCCTGAAGTTGTTCTTTCTTCCTGATTTTTCGGAAATAAGAAATAAACAGAATAGGAATTAATATTATAAAAAATAACAAGGCCAGTGACGAAAATGTGTTCAGCGATGGTCCGTATTTTACAAGCCACTGAATTTCAGATGCCTGGACTGTTGGCAGCTTACTAAAGTTTAAAACGAGCATTGTGTCAGCAATATAGTGCATTACAACAGGCGCAAAAAAGGTGTATTCCAGAGCCAGCCATGAAAATCCCATTCCAAGGAATAAGGTGTCAAAAAACCGGATTAATCCGTGTCCGGGAATATGATAAAGCCCACATAGCAGAGAGGGTACAATACAATAAATCCATATCCCCGCTAATGTTCTTTTTTTGGTGACATATTTTTCTATTCCCAATAGAATCAGTAAAGGGATCCCTCGGAAAACGATCTCTTCCCAAACAGGATTATGCCATAATGAAAAGATTGCTGAATTGGCTTTACCTGAAAGGTCAGGGAGCCCTATTTCATGCATTCCAAATGCAATCGTTAAGAAAGATTTAATAACTCCGGAACAGACGAATAGGATTATAGTTATCATGATTATTCTGCCAAGCGTTTTATTCTTCAGCATGTACAGTATACCTGCAACATAAGAAGTAAAAATCAAGCCTGTAACAAACCAGACATATAGCCTTATCTTAATCTCCATGTCTGATCCTGGCCAATAAAACAGCAGAACCGGAGCGATCTTCTGAAAATATCCCGTATTTAAAAACTGCCCTAATGTAGCGATCAGAGGAAAGATAAGGATTATCGTTCCTGCAATCATTAAAAGGTTATTTTCGTGGAAACTATTTATAGTTCTGGCAAACAGCGATATTCTGTCAGGTTTCATATTTATTATGTTTAAAAAAATATCGGTCGGGATTAAAAAATACTGACAGATTGAAATCATTGCATCTGTCAGTATTTTATTTCTGTCTATTCGTATTTAAGTGACTTGGCAGGATTAACGGTTGCTGCCTTAAGGACTCTATAGCTGATTGTTATCACGGCTATGAAAAGGGCGACGAGCATGCCTGCGAAAAAGCTGAACACTCCCAGGTTTATCTTATAATAGAAATTTTCCAACCATTTCTGAGCTATGAAATAGATTAATGGCCATGCAATCAGGGATGAAATTGTTACAAGAGTTACGATCTCCTTCGATATTTCAACATATATTCCAAAAATTGAAGACCCCATAGCCTTCCTTACTCCTATCTCCTTAGTCCGTTGTTCAACAGTGAATGAAGTTAATCCGAAAAGACCCAGCGATGCAATAAATATTGCCAGAATTGAGAAGATCACTGCCATTTTTGCATTTTGCCTTTCCTGAACGTACATCTGTTCAAAGTCAGCATCCACAAAATAGTATTGCAATGGGGCGTTGCCTACATATTCCTTCCATGTTCTTTCAATTTCACTAATAGTCTTTGAATAATTCTGAGCTGTCAGTTTTACCGTTAAGTATCCCCATAAAAAACCATCAGTTTGGAAGCACAGGATATAAGGATTAATCGGATTTCTCAGCGATTCAAAATTGAAATTTTTCACAACCCCTATCACAGGTATAAGTTTACGTGATCCTGCGTCTCCGGGTTGTACAAATCTGGTTTTTTCAGGATCAGTAATCCCGAATTTCTTAACTACGCTCTCATTGATAATACATGCATCCTTGTCTGTAGAAAATTCTTCTTTAAAGGATCTGCCAGATTCAAGTTTCATTCCATAGGTGTCAAGGTAATTATAGTCCACCCAGTTGGTCACCATCAGGAAAGATTCATCCTTTCTGCCATCTATCCCGTAACCATTTGTATTATTAACACGTCCCGGTACTGCCGTTGAACTTGAAATATTTACGACGCCTGAAATCTTCTTTACAGACTCTTTGAATGATTTAATTTTAGGTCCCAGAGCCTCTGCCCTGTTTATCACGATTAGCTGCTCCTTGCTGAACCCCACATCTTTATTTAGCATATATTTTATCTGCCTGTACATCACCATAGTACATACGATCAACAGAATAGAAACGGCAAACTGAAATACTACCAGAACTCTTCTGAGCCGGCCATTTTTCATACTGTTTTTAACACTTCCTTTAAGTACTTCATAGGGGTTGAAAGAGGAAAGGAAGAATGCCGGATAACTACCAGAGAGAAGCCCTGTTACTACCGAGAATAAGATAAGGACAGGAATAGTATACCAGTTATCAATTAAATTCAGTTTCAGGTGTGCACCAAGCAGATTATTGAAATAAGGAAGTGTAATTTTTATGAATATCAAAGCAATAATCAGAGAGATGAATGAAAGGATAAATGATTCCGAAAGGAATTGCGTTATCAGCATCCCTCTTGTTGATCCTCCAATTTTTTTAATACCTACCTCCTTAGCTCTTTTTGCAGCCTGGGCAGTGGAAAGGTTCATAAAATTAATTGCTGCTATAATTACAATGAGCACTGCAATAGCACCGAATATCATTAGATATTTAGGATCGGAAGCTGCTTTAAACTCCTGCTGAATCGATGGATCCAGATGGGCATCCTTAATACTCTGAAGGAAAAATCTGTATTTATTGCCTTGTTTGTTAAAGTCAGTGGCTTTGAAACCCATGTATTTTTCAATCTCAGGACCGACATATTTAAGAACCATTGCCGGAAGTTTAGCGTCAATGGTTTTAGAGTTAGTGTTAGGTTTTAAAAGGAAGTAGGTACTAAAACTGTTACTCAACCAGATAGGATTGTTAGCCCTCGGGTTAGTAAGAAATGAAGAAAGCATACTAGCCTCAAAATGCGTATTGCCCGGAGTGTCAGCCATTATACCTGTGACGATATATCTTACAGTGTCTGACCCTATTTTAATTGGTTTATCTATTGGATTCTCAGTACCGAATATTCTCTTAGCTGTTGACTCTGACAATACCACTTTATGAGGAGCATTCAGAAGTGTCTTTGCATCACCTTTCAGGACGGGTATAGTAAAGAAATTAAAGAAAGAAGAATCTGCTTCAATAAGATGTTCATCTGTGAATGACTGTCCGTTGTACTCTACTACAGACGGACCTACTTTTGTCATTCTGCAAAAATCTTCAATCTCAGGGAATTCTTTCAACATTGTGGAACCCATAATAGCTGGAGATGTTGCGAAAGTAATTTCCTGTCCTCCGATTTTTCCATTCAGTATGACCCTGTAAATCCTGTCTTTCTTGACGTTATATCTGTCGTAACTGTACTCGTTCATAACATAAAGTGCAATGAGCAAACTACAGGTTATGCCAATTGATAATCCCAGAATATTAATAATGATGTAAGCACGTTGTCTTTTAAAAGATCTTAAACTGTGCTTGATTAAATTGTTTAACATACTTTTTGTTTTGTTAGGTTTATTATATCGTTTTAGCAGAATCCTTTTCTACAATTTTTAAGCGGATTCCTTTAAATAGACGTAATAAAATCCATTGTGCTGCAACGGACAGATCAATCTATTGAAATTATATTATACAGAACTGAAATTTAATTCTCCAGCCCGACCACGCGATTTTTGTATAGATTCTTATATCTGTATAATATGGGTATTCCGATCCCTTTCCAGTAACTCTCTGAATCGCATTCGATAAGCTGCATATGTATATGTGGCCTCTCGGTATATCCCGAATTACCCGCTTCAGCGAGCCAATCACCCTGCAAAATATTCTGGCCATTCACAACCCTTATACTTCCATGTTTCAGGTGCCCAAGCAGAAGAAATATATTCCCGTTTTTAATTACAATTGTATTTCCAGAATTGTATGGATATCCGCCACTATAGGGGATATTATCAGGTATATTATTTTCAAACTTAATCACAACGCCGCTCAAGGGACTGAAAACTTTTTCTCCAAATATCGGGTAATCTTCATTCCGGGGAGGAAAGAATTTTTGATTTTTATTATTAATCTTAACTATATCAGTCGCATATAGCATAGAATAATGGGTCTTATTCTGTCGATGTATAAGAGAATAAAAATGATAATTCATCAATCTGCTTATTTTGGAATTTCCTCCGTCGGTAATAAGATACGTTCCGGTACTGAATGGAAATATTATCTCCATTGACTTTCTGAATTTCCAAAAAATGACTGTAAGAATCCTGCCCAAAAGGAACATAAGGAAAACCTGCAAGATTATAAGAAGTAGAATTAAGATTGGATTTGGATCAGTCACAGGCTGGTCAGCAAACTTCGTGACTGCCGTTGCCAGTATAAGCAGTTCAATTAAAAATGAATAAATTATCTTGAATTTCAATCCGAGAAACTCCCAGTAACCGGAGAGAAACAGTATTATAAGTAGTGTCTGGCATATAAGAATCGGCAAAAATGATGCACTATTAATGAGCAGAGATAAGAATATCGAAAATGGAAGGAGAATGAGATGACTTGAGACAAGTTTGACTATCAGGATGGTTCTTTCTTTCATATTCATGATTTTTTCAATATGTAATATTAAAAAAAAACGGATTATCAAAGTTCATCTTCAGGTAATCCTGTTGCGAAATAAAGGAAGCTTGAGCTAAAATTATTGTTACTTTGCATAACATATAAAAATGAGATGAAAGATAAGGTCTATTCGATGCAGTCGAGAAAGGTAGTTGTGGTAGGCGCCGGAGCTGTTGGGGCCACTTATTGTTATGCACTTGCGCAGAGCGGACTCGCTGATGAGATTGTACTTACTGACAAGAATGAGGATCTCATGAAGGGACAGGTACTGGACCTTGGACACGGACAAACTTTTTTTCCAACAGTTGCAATACGGTCAGGAACTATAGAAGATTGTTCTGATGCGCAGGTAGTTGTTATCACAGCTGGTGCTGCTCAGAAGCCGGGAGAAACCAGATTGGAGCTGATAAAAAAAAATGCAGCAATTACAGGCAGTATCGCAGAGGAAATTGCAAAATCAGGATGCAAGGGGGTTATGATAATTGTGAGTAACCCTGTAGATGTTCTCACATATGTGGCGCTTAAGAGATCGGGATGGGACAAGGGCAGGGTTATAGGATCAGGAACTGTTCTGGACAGTTCGCGATTCAGACATCTTCTGAGCAAACATTGCGGCGTTGATGTTCATAATGTACATGCCTATATTCTGGGTGAACATGGCGACAGTGAGTTTGCAGCCTGGTCGATGACAAATATTGCAGGTATTAACATCGACGATTACTGTCCTATCTGCAATCAATGTGATGACTGGAAGCATCTGAAACAGATGATTGAACAGCAGGTACGCGATTCGGCATACCATATCATTAACTATAAGGGGTCCACTCAGTTTGCAGTGGGACTAGCACTGGTAAGGATCACAGCAGCAATCCTCAGAAGCGAGAGTAGTATTCTATCTGTCTCAACGCTGGTGGAATCAGATTTTGGATTAAAAGATGTTTGTCTGAGTGTACCATGCATGGTTTCCGAAGGTGGTATTATCAGAATTATAGAGAGTCCTCTTACTGAACAGGAACTTGCGTCACTTTCCCGCTCGGCAAGTGTTCTGCGGAAAGCGCTTGATTCCATCTGAATCACCGTATTGCTTAGGAATCAACACTTTCGTACAATCGCAGCTTGTTCCTGAGATATTGTATCTCATTCTCCATCGAATCTATACGTTCAAGTAAATAATTTATAGTTTCTATACCCTCGAGATTAATATCCAGATCATAATAAAGGCGTATAAACTTTTCTACCTGCCTTAGCTGTTCCACTTCCATAAAGCCCGAATTCCTGACCTTTTTTATCTCGATCAGACCACTATCCTTAAGAGAGTTAATAAAAGAAACCTCAATCTTATGACTGGCACAAAACTCATCAATTGCAACCAGGTATTTTGCTTCCATATTTAATATTTTTAAATTATGCTTCTGATAGTTTCCTGAATAATTCACGCTGTTCTTCTGTAAGGTTTGTCGGGATTTTAATGTTATAAGTTATGTATAAGTCCCCAAACTGTCCTTCGCTTTTGTATATGGGAAACCCTTTATCTTTCAGTTTGACTTTACTGCCATTCTGGGTTTCAGGTTTAACCTTAAGCTTTACTTTCCCATTTAATGTATTAATAGTGAGGTCGCCCCCCAGAACTGCCTTATATAAATCAAGGTCAACAGATGTGAACA
>Ga0302296_1003457_pt1 | contig 10145 bp, 8 predicted proteins | sample III_Fen_N3_1_FD_194546 | JGI IMG/M metagenome (GOLD analysis project Ga0302296, IMG submission 194546) | Peat permafrost microbial communities from Stordalen Mire near Abisko, Sweden - III_Fen_N3_1 | ecosystem: Environmental > Terrestrial > Soil > Wetlands > Permafrost | place: Sweden: Abisko... | reverse complement strand
AACTCATTTAGCTATTTACAAAGTGTGAGAGCGCAAACCGGAAGCTCGTTTGGCTATTTACAGAGTGCGGGAGCAATATTGGATGCTCATTTTGCTCCTCATCCCGAATTGTTACAGGAATCAGCATGATTCAAGTGATTATTATTTGTAAATTTCGGGAATAATACAAAATGCATCCATAAAATTAACATCATGAAGAAAAACAACGAAAAACCAAGTATTCTGTTTCTTGAAAATGGCCCGATCCAGGTGTCAGGATCCGTACAGATATCGGGACAGTATGGCGAAAAACATACAGAGGATGCCATTTACCTTTGTCGCTGCGGTGGATCTAAAAACAAACCTTATTGCGATGGCACGCATAAAGCAGACGGATTTAAAGGTTAAAACCGATTTTACACAACTTACAAATGCCGGGGATCTTAAAAGAGGTTCCCGGCATTTGATGTTTTAAATCAGGATTATCCGGATTTAAGGATTTTTAGGATTAATTTTCTCCTTTTTAAAATCCTGCCCATCCTGAGAATCCTGATTCTGACATTTTACTCATACCTCAATGCCTCAACCGGATTTCTTGTTGCCGCTTTCCAGCTTTGCCAGCTAACTGTGAGCAATGCAATTCCCAATGCCAGCAATCCGGTAAGTGCAAAAATCCACCAGCTAAGTTCGGTTTTGTAGGCAAAGTTCTCAAGCCAGCGGTGCATGGCGAACCAGGCAATAGGACTTGCAATCAGTATTGAAACGAGTACCCATACTATATATTCTTTTGAAAGTAAGGAGAATATTTCAAAGGACTTTGCTCCGTTCACTTTCCGTATCCCGATCTCCTTTGTCCTGAGTTCTGTCATAAATAAAGATAATCCGATCAACCCGAGACATGAAATAATGATAGCCAACAAAGAAAAATAACCAAATATTTTACTCATCCGTTGTTCTGTCCTATACAGGTTGTCAAAATCATCATCAAGAAAGTGGAAATCAAGGGGTAGTCCGGGGTTAAATGATTTAAAAGTCTTATTAATTGATTCAACGGTTGCAGGTATATGATCAGGTTTCATTTTGACAAATAAATTGTTAGACGCTCCTTTTTTCACAATGAGCGGTTCAATTTTGTAATGTAACGACTGAATGTGAAAATCTTTTAAGACTCCAACAATCGTTAATTTTGCGCCCCTGGGAGTTGTAAGTACTTCCCCTACGGGATTCTTTAAACCCATAACTTCTGCTGCTTTTTCATTGATAACTACTGCGGTATTATCAGTTGGAAATTCAGAAGAAAAGAAACGCCCATCCTTCAGCTCAAGCTGAAAGGTTTTGGCATAATCCTCGTCAGTATCAAGACGATGAAATAAAACATCATCGCCTGCCTTTTTCCCTGCCCATGTATAGCCTCCGGAAGTAGCCTCAAGATTAATTGGACTATTGCCCTTTGTTACACTCACGATATCCGGATTGTTGCAGAGTTCTTTTTTTAAAGCTTCCAGCTTAGGATCTCCGGGGCGTATCGGAAACATAAAATAGCCAATATTGTCTTTATTATATCCAAGTTTCTTGTTTTGCATATATTTAAGCTGATTCCCTATAATTATAGTACAAACGATAAGCACGATAGACAGTGTAAACTGGAAAATAACCAGCACTCTTCTGAAGTTTGCATTCCCGGGATCTTTATTAATAACCCCCCTAATTATGTCCGATGGATTTAAGGAAGACAAATAGAATGCAGGATAACTTCCCGCCAATAAACTGCAAAACAATACAATGGTGATTAAGCCAATATATAAACCGACACGATGATAGTCAACATCAAGTAGTTTCCCGACAAGCGTATTATAGCCTGGCAACAGCAGCTCAACCAAAATCATAGCAATTACCGTTGCCACAGATACAATCAATAAAGATTCTCCTAAAAACTGGGCGATTATTTTTTGTTTGTTTGCCCCTGCCACCTTACGCACACCAATTTCCCGGGCTCTTAGGACTGATTGTGCGGTAGAAAGATTCATAAAGTTGATACAGGCAATAAGTAGAATAAAAATAGCAATGAGACCCAGGATCGTGACATAAGTAATATCGCCATTGCCGCTAATATCGTAAATATATTTTCTGGAAGAGTACAGATGAATTTTTTTGATGTTTTGAAGTAAAATCTCTGCATCAGATCCCTTTTTATGCGTTTTAATGAAATTCTGAATTTTCTGATCGACCAGTTGACTGTCAGTCCCCTTTTTAAGTTCAACATAGGAATAACTTCGCCCACGATCCTCCCAATCATTGATGCGCGCTCCGGGTTCCACTAAAAAATCGGTAGAAATTAAAAAATCAAACCGGATGTGACTATTATGCGGCAAAGGCTTCACAACACCAGTGACTGTTACCAAAAAACCACGTGATGGCAATGTTTTGCCAAGCGCATCTTCGTTACCGAAGTATTTGTGGGCCGTTTCTTCAGTAATGACAATATTGTGAGAATCATTGAAGGCTGTATTGATATCTCCGCGAACAAACCTGATGCTAAACATTTTGAAAAAGTCCTTATCAACCGCTACAACCGTTTCTTCTATAAATTCATCGCCCTTTTTTAACGTTAATGGGGTATGAATGATCCTGGAATACCTGATTATTTCGGAATATTCATTTTTTAGGGCAGGAACTACTACACTGAGAGTCGGCGCAAAAAGAGTGACTTCCCCATTTGGAGAATTTTGCTTCTCGATCACACGATACAAATCATCAGCATGTTCGTAATGTCGGTCATAGCTCCATTCATCCTGTACCCAGAAAAGAATTAAAATTGCACAGGCCATGCCTATGGCCATACCACTTAAATTTAGAATTGAATGTACGGAATACCTCTTAATATTCCGAAGGGCTATTTTGAAGTAGATCTCATTCATTGTATTAAATTCTAAAGAGTTATACTTTTCAAATTATTCATACCTCAACGCCTCAAACAGGCTTTTGGTTTCCGCTTTCCAACAAATCATTCGGAATCAGGATTTCCCAGATTTAAGGATTTTCAGGGTTAATTCTCTCCTTTTTAAAATCCTGCTCATCCTTTCATACTGTTAATCCTGATTCAGGCTTTTTTATTCAAATCACTTCTTATATTCCCGTCCTCCAACCATATGATGTCCTTCAACACATAAGTCCGTTGAAACTTCGAATCGTAGTACTTGTTGATGTTGGTTAATTGGATCATGGTATTTAGTACTATAGATAAAACTTGTAAAGTGAATCTATTCTGATGCCAGACTCTGGGCAGGATTTATTTTTGCTGCCTTAATTGTTTGTAATCCTACTGTTAACAATGCCGTAATCAATGCAATAAATCCAGCGCCGATAAAATAGAACCAGCTCAATTCGATTCCGTATGCAAAGCCTTCCAGCCAGCGAGATACGAGAAAATAACTTACAGGCAAAGCAATTAGGATTGATATAAGGACCATTTTTGCAAAATCTCCGGTAAGAAGTAGAACGATCTCCCAATTGCTTGATCCCGAAACTTTTCGAATGGCAATTTCCTTTGTCCTTTTTTCAATTGTGAAGGATGCCAATCCAAACAATCCAAGGCAGGAAATGATGATGGCCAATGCAGCAAAGTAACGTGAAAGAAGAGCAACCCTTTTCTCTGCTACGTATTGTGCCTGAAAATCCTGGTCCAGAAATTTGTAGTTGAAAACAAGTCCGGGATTATACGATTGATATAACTTTTGTAATTCACCAATCGTTTTTTGCTCTTCTCCCTTCCTGATCTTAACCAAAATATTGGTACCTGCCTGTGGTTCTAATCTGAAACTATATGGTTTTATTAACTCGTGAAAAGACTGATAATGGAAATTCTTAACAACACCTAAAATTTCTTGTCCATCAACTATCTTTCCTACCGGATCTGCAAGACCAAACATCTCTATTGCAGCTTCATTGTAAATAACCTTATTCTTATCTAATGCAAATAATCTTGAAAAAGTGCGGCCCTCCTTCATTTCAATACCAAGAAGTTCAAGCAAATCATAGTTTACAGCTGAATTTGCCATCATTATTTCCTTCCCTTTCCATTTAACCTTTCCAGGCATTCCACCTCCTACCTCAGTTGAGATAATATTGCCAAGCATACTTGACGCGTTTACCACACCCGGAATATTTTTCACTTCTGAAATAAAGGTTTCTGCGTTTCCAATAACCTTGCCATCAGTCTCAAAATAAAGTACATTGTCTTTGTCGAATCCAAGATTTTTATTCTGTACATATTCAATTTGTTTATACACAACCAAAACCGATACAATGAAAATTACCGATATGGTGAATTGAAAAATTACCAATCCCTTTCTGGACCATAATTCGCCCAACGAACTGTTAAACTGCCGTTTCAATAACATGATTGGGCTGAAACCAGACAAGTAGATGGCAGGATAACTACCGGCCAATAATGCCGTCAGGAAGACCATTACTGCACAGGTAAGTGTGAACCTCGCATCGAATAGAAGTTCCAGATGCTTATTGGTTATTTCACTGAACTTTGGAAGAAGTAATATCACCAATACCAGGGCCAATAACAATGACAAGAGCGCCATAAGTAATGATTCGCCAAAATATTGCCAAATAAGTGTTTTCCGCTCTGCTCCAAACACTTTCTTAATACCTACCTCCATTATTCTCCTTGATGCATTTGCTGTAGACAAATTCATAAAATTGATACAGGCAATCAGCAGAATGAAGATGGCAATAATTGAAAAAAGGTTTACATATTCAATTCTTCCTCCTGCTTCGATGCCATTTTTGTAATTACCATAGAGGTAATTGTCAGAATATTGCTTTAAAAACAACGTGCGGTGCTGATCGTTTTTGCTTTTTAGTCTTATAAAATCTGCCACTTTGGAATTGAGTTGTCCAATATCCGTTTTCGCCTTTACCAATACATAAGTCAGAAATGGGGCAGAATTATTCCAGTTCATATCTGCATTCTTAATTCCCATGAGGTCCTTGAATGCATCAAAAGTCAACAGAAAATCAAATTTTTCGGATGAATTATCAGGAAGATCTTTAAAAACTCCTTTGATTGTAACAAGCTTTGTCAAATCCATTATTTGCCATTCAACCGATTTACCGATACAATTATCAACAGTTTTGAACAGGCTTTTGGCTAACGACTCCGATATGACAATATCATTTATATTTGTCATTGCTGTATTGTCATTACCCGAAATGAGCGGGTATGAAAAGATGTTCAGGAAATTTTTGTCTACGAATTTTCCAACTCCTTTCACCTGTTTTTCAGCAACTAATAAGGTAAATGACGGAAAAAAATTCGGTGGTGTAACAACCGTTGCTAATTCAATTTCAGGCATTTCTTCAGCTAAAACCTGTGCTAAAAAATCCTGAGTTTGACCGGTAGTTTTAACGGTTCCTTCCATTTCCCTGTTTTCCATGACTTGAAAAATGCGGTCACCCTTTTCATGGAACTTATCAAATTTCAACTCATCGTTTACCCATAAGTAAATCAATAGTGTACATGCCAGACCAGTCGAGAGCCCGATCAAATTAATAAAGAAGGTGCTTTTGAATCGCCTGAAATTTCTAAAAGTGAGTAAAAAATTATATTTAAACATAAATATTGCTATTAAGGCATGTAATTAAAATGCCCGTTTTCAAAAAATAGTAACCCAGAATTCATTACCTGAATTCATGATTAGATTATCACCTCGCTCATTTGCTTTTTCACCTCCGTGATAATCTGTCCGTCGAACAGGTTTACAATCCGATGGGCAAAATCGGCATCGTGCAACGAGTGTGTCACCATCACGATCGTAGTTCCCTCGCGGTTCAGTTCGGTAAGCAGATTCATCACTTCGAGACCGTTCTTCGAGTCGAGGTTACCGGTTGGCTCATCGGCCAGGATTAACCCGGGATTCGCTGCTACTGCACGGGCAATGGCAACGCGCTGTTGCTGGCCACCCGAGAGTTGGCGTGGAAAATGCTTCCGGCGATGACTGATTTTCATCCTTTCAAGAATCGCTTCAACGCGGGCCTTTCGCTCCGAAGCACTCATCTTGAGGTAAATCAACGGCATTTCGACATTTTCAAAAACATTCAGTTCATCGATCAGGTTAAAGCTCTGAAAAACAAACCCAATGTTTCCTTTGCGCAATCCTGTCCGCTGGCTTTCGCGCAAATTTGAAACATCAACTCCATTGAACAAATAACTACCACTTGTAGGATTATCCAACAATCCGACAATGTTCAGCAGTGTCGATTTCCCGCAACCGGAAGGACCCATTATGGCAACAAACTCGCCCTTTTCGACATTAAAATTGACTTCATTCAAAGCGGATGTTTCAATTTCATCCGTTTGAAAAATCTTCGTAAGGTTTTGTGTTTTGATCATGATATTAGGTATTAATTGTTTTATAAATTTTACTCCACTGTCTGAATCAGGATTATCCGGATTAAAGGATTTCCAATCCTTTTTTTATGATGAAAATGATTTAAACCTATTTCGATTATTAATTGCAATTTTCATTCATAGGAATACCTACCTGAAAACTTATTATCTTTGTTAGAATTTAAAAAACTCGATTATGGAAACCATATACCGCCTCAAAGCAAGTGAATTGGACATGCAATTTATTGAATCAATAAAGAAACTGTTCAACGATGAGGAAATAGTACTTACGATTGTTCCAGCTCGAAATGCATCCAGTAAAAAAGTACAGTATGCTACCAATCTGCTAGATTCCGTGAAAAAAGTTGAAGAGGGAAAGGTTAAAACCTTGTCTGGAAATGATTTTGAGGAATTAACCGAAGAGTTATTGAAAAAATGAAAACAGTTCAGTTTGAAGAAGCTACTTATATTGATTTTGTAAACTGGGCTTCCGAGAATAAAACAATTTTCAAAAAAATAGCCGACCTTATTAAAGATATTGACCGTAATGGTGTAAATATAGGAATTGGCAAACCAGAACCTTTGAAACACAACCTGGCTGGCTACTGGTCGCGGCGGATTACAGATGAGCATCGGCTTGTTTATAAGATTGAAAACGAAATAATAGTAATTGCCCAATGTAAAGGACACTATAAACAAACAGTTTAAACTCCATCTCAACATTGTATTATCCATATATTTGAGTACTTAGATTTCCAATAATAAAATCCTGTTCATCCTGTAAATCCTGATTCAGACTTTTACTCATACCTCAACGTCTCAACCGGGTTAGTACGAGAAGCCCTGAAAGAATGAAACAACACAGTAAGTAAAACAACAAGCATTGCGATAAAAAAGGCAACAGCAAAAAACCAGAAATTAATGCTCACTTTATACGAGAAATTGCTTAACCACTTGTTCATAAAATAATACGTAATTGGAATCGAAAGTATTGAAGCCACCACAACCATGACAAAGTTCTCTTTCAGAAATGAATAAATGATGGATTTTTCAGTACTTCCGAATACTTTTCTAATCCCGATTTCTTTGGTACGTGTTTTTGCAACAAACAGTGTTAAGCCAAACAACCCGAATGCTGCAATCAATAATGAGAATAGAGCGGAAATAGAAACAATAACACCCAGGTTCTTTTCCGACTCATAAATGCCTTTAATTACATCTTCAAAGGTTTCGTATTGAAAAGGACGATCCTTCGTTATTGCCTTCCATTCTTTTTCAATTTTGGGGAGAAGGATATCTAACTTGCTGGGAATATAACTTATAGCCGCATGGTCAATAAATCTGTCATAGAGAAAAATACTAAGAGGTGGAATATCTGTGCGGATTGTATGCAGGTTAAAATCATTTACAATCCCAATAATTGTTCTTCCTTCAAGTAGTTTTCCAATCGGGTCTTCAATTCCCAGGTCTTTTACGGCTTTTTCATTTATTAATACGCTATTTTTTAAATCGCTTCCAAATTTTTCAGAAAAACTACGGCCTTTAAGAACCTTAATTCCCATTGTTTCGATAAAATTGTAATCTACAAAAAGTGCTTCCATTTTCACCACTTTCGACGGGTCCTGAAAATTAGGAATTCCCCCTATTGTTGAACCAAAGGCAGGAAGGGCGTCCATAGTTCCAGCAGCTGATTTTACTTCGGGAATAGAATTAATGCTGTTTATAAATGCTTTATATTCTTTAAAATCACGCCCCATATCAACAAGAAGTATGTTATTACTTTGATAACCTAAATCCTTGTTCAGGGCATATTGGTACTGCGACCAGATAATTAATGTCCCTGATATAAACGAACAGAAAATCACCAACTGTACTGTAATCAATACCGAGCGAAGAATAGGCTTTCCTTTACCCGAAAAAGTGTTGTTTTTTAAAATACTAATAACATTCAGCCTCGACAAATAGGTTGAAGTGTACAACCCCGAGAAAAGGCCGATAATCAAAGTTAGTAACAGGTAAATAAGAATGTAAGAAACCAGATTGGATTGAATAATGTGAAGTTTTGTTTGGAACAACACTTCAGCATAGGGTCTGATGAATAAAGCCATACAGACAGCTAGGGGCAATACAATCAACACCAAAAACACCGATTCCCCAAGCATTTGTTTTTTTATGGAATTTACGGATGCCCCGTTTGTTTTTCGTATGGCAATTTCTTTGCTCCGGCCTGACGAAACAGCTGTAGAAAGAATAATATAGTTGAAAGCGGCCATTAGGATAATCAGAAATGCAATGGCAGAAAAAATCCGTATGTTTTTCATGTTTCCAATCTTTCCATCATTAACCATGCCTGCAGAATGAAAATAGACATCGGAAAGACTTTGTAATGAAAAAGTCAGATGGAAATCTTTTTCATAATTTTTTGCCGCTATTATTCTAAATTGTTCATTAACAGCAGCAGTATCTGTTTTCTCTTTTAAAAGAACCCAAGTGTTCCAATTGAACGGGTTCCAGTTTACATCTGCATCTTTAATGTTCTGAGATTGGTTAATTTGATCAAGCGACCATTTTGAATTAACAAAACAGTCTGCCTGTATGGATGAATTATCAGGAAAATCATCAAAAACACCTTTTACCACAAAAAATTGTTCCTTCCCTCCAACAGTGGCCATAATTTCTTTTCCCACAGGATTTTCATCCGGGAAGAATTTTTCCGCCTGTTTTTTTGAAAGCACGATGGAATTCGGATCGTCCAAAATGTTTTTTTTCGTCCCGGTTAAGGGAATATCAAAAATGCTGAAAAAGGCGGAATTGGTAGAAGCAACCCGCCGAATAGAAATAAACTCGTCATTCTTTTTTAGTTTGAACGGGCGAACATAATAAATCGGTGCCGCATATTCCACTTGCGGGAAACGACTCTTCATTTCTGAACTCAGGACGTAAGGCACTTGGGGTTGTGTCAGTTTTACACTGGAGTAAGTTAATATCACCCTGTAAATTTGCTTTCTTTTATTAAAGCCTTGATTATAACTAAATTCGTTTATCACAAACAGCAATATGATAAACGATATTGCCAATGCCAACGAAAGACCGAAGATATTAATACCGGCAAAAAGTCTGTTTCGGTACAGAAACCTAAGTGTGGATGTAAGATAGCTTTTAAACATGCGTCGAAGTTTTTAATCTTGTTTGATCCGCCAAAAGAAAGTTGTCAAATTTATAATGAACCTTGATTATTTCTGTTCATGAAATCATGTAAATCCTGATTCTGACCTGCTATTTAAACACCACCCGTTCGTTATCTCCAAACATCTCATAACCTGATGTAATTACCTTCTCACCAGGTTTCAATCCTTCAAGCACTTCGTAGAATTGCGGGTTTTGCCTGCCAATCTTTACTTGACGGCGGACGGCTTCAATTCCTGAACTGGTCAGGACATAAACCCATTGCCCACCTGTACTCTGATAGAAACCACCTCGTGGAATCAGCAACGCCGTTTCGGGCTGTCCAAGCTGTAATTCAACATGGTAGGTTTGTCCCGGCCGGATGTTCTCCGGAATATCTTTGTCGAAAACAAGATCAATCTCAAAAGTTCCTTCACGCACATCAGGATAGACCTTTTTCACAACCATCGCGAAGTTTTTATCCTGTCGCGTAAATGAAGCTTCAAGACCTTTCTTAACCCTGTCGATGTAATGCTCATCAATCTTTGCTGTGACCTTGAATCCACTCAGATCGTTCAGTTGGCCCATCCGCTGTCCT
>Ga0302296_1003451_pt1 | contig 10155 bp, 10 predicted proteins | sample III_Fen_N3_1_FD_194546 | JGI IMG/M metagenome (GOLD analysis project Ga0302296, IMG submission 194546) | Peat permafrost microbial communities from Stordalen Mire near Abisko, Sweden - III_Fen_N3_1 | ecosystem: Environmental > Terrestrial > Soil > Wetlands > Permafrost | place: Sweden: Abisko... | reverse complement strand
CCGTTTTTTCCAGCCCCTCAGGGCTGTGCTTTTCATCGCACCTATCGAGTCAGGGTTAGTTTTTTAATTTAGGTCTTAGCGACAATCCCTGTAGATGGCAGGAATTGTCCTATAGTAAGAAACTTGTCAAGATTAATAATCCGCTTAATATGAAGAAGTTATCTTGGTTTAAGAATTTTGGTTTTGTTATGTGCAGTTTTTAATTATTGATTAATAAATCCAAACTTCTTTAAAAATTCAACCGCCTTTATATCTGCCTGTTTTTGAATTTCTTTATCTGGTCGTGGCCATCCGGTGTCGTCTAAATTTGATGGTGTAAATAAATGACCAACTTTATCGAAAATCCATATTTCGCAATAATTTCCTTTAGCCAACATTTTATCATAAAATGGCTGAACTACATTTAGAGGCGTCACATGATCTTCTCTTCCCTGAAGGATAATTGTCGGCGGCAATCCTTTAAAAACATGTTCTACAGGTGACAAACTTGAAGGATTTACTCCTGTGTTTATTAAAAGTTGATTAAACCAACCTTCACCTCCTACATCTACTGCCGGAGATGTTAATAATAGGGCATTTGGTGATGAATTCAACTTTTTGTCAGGTAAAGTATCGGCAAAAATTGCTGTTGATGCTGCCAAATGTCCGCCTGCCGACCAACCTGATACTGCAATTTTATGATTTATAATTCCTAAGGAATCAGAATTTACTCTTAACCATATCGTTAAATCTTTTGCATCCTGCATGGCATCAATTGGAGTTATATCCTTTTGATTTGAAAGTCTGTATTGTACTGCAACGGCAATCATACCCCTGCTGGAATAGAGTTTTGCAGCCCCAAATGCCCACGAAGGATTTCCACTTACCCATCCTCCTCCATGAAAAATTGCAATTGCCGGACGTTTTTCACCTTTTTTAATATCATCGGGGTAGAAAATATGAGCTTGTAAATTATAACCATTTATCGTTTTATACGTTTTTATTAGATGATCCTTTTGTCCTTTTATTATTGAAGTATAGAGTTCAGCTATCCTGGTTTTATAAACCTCCGTTTTACAGTTTGAGTTAAAATATTTTATATAGCTTTCACTATTTGCTATCCCATTATTTTCAATATGCTTATACAAATATTCTGATAACCAATAATCTAATAGTGTTTGATTTTGAAACATCTCTGGAAGAAGCTGAAATAATGCATTCATTTTCTTGAGGTTATAATTTGTAGCCGCACTATTTGTATTTATTATTATATCTGCTTTATAATCGATCCAAGCCTCACAAAACCTTTTATAGTTCAACAGATCAAAAAATTCCAAATTGTCAATTGTTATTGAATTTATATAATCCAAACAAGTCTGACTCAACTGAACTATTTCACCAGTATAATTAAAATGTTTCTCAGGAAATTGAACAATTAATTTGTTAAATCCAAAATTGACATCTGCTTTGAAAAGTTTAATAAAATTCTCTGAAATATCTTTATTTCCTTTGGGAAGTGAAGTAAGTGGATTTAAGAAAAGTCCTTTTAATGAATCAATAATTGAAACATATCTTGATTCATTTTTACTATGAATTTGTACCCAGTTTTTATTTAAGAAATCATTAGTTATGTTATTTAGTAGACTTGTTTTCTTTAGATAATCATTTGATGATTTTAAATCACCTTCATACTCAAGACTTGATAGGTCACCCGATGTAAAGTTTAATTTTATTGTCTTACCTGGTTCAATAAAAATCATCCAATATAAATTAGCATAGGTTACCTCATAAAAAATTGGTAAGTTTATTTTATTAGAATTAAAAGTAAATTCCCCAGACTCTGATATCGGAACGATATTTTCTCCAATTTTAATTGTTTTATCAATAGCATTAATAATTTTACCTCTTATCTGGGTATCTTTTATCTCTTGAGAATAAGTAAGATGTGATATTGTCATTATTAAAAAGACAATCAGGGTATTTCTCATGATTTTAGGTTTAGGAGTTTTACTTGCATCAATAGACGAATATTATTTCAAATTGCTGCATCTTAAAATTGGGAATGTTGAACCTATTAAGGTTAGTTTTTTATTCTTTCCAGGAACAGGTATCCTGGTTCCGCAGACTTGAATGCGGCTGTAAACTGGCTGAATAATTCATTCTGCATGTTCAGTCAAATACAGGTTTGTAATTATGTTCCACAGTTATAACTACTTTCCCCTTATGGGTTCCTTCACTAAAAAGTCTCAATGCTTTAGGAACCTCATCTATCCGGTAGATTCCATCTATTACAGGCTTGACTTTACCAGTTTCAAAAAGCTCGTTCATATAATCTAAATCCTTGTTTGACTTCAGAGCAACAAAACATATCTTCTTTTTACTGATTATCGAAATCCATGGCCCCAGAAATAAAGCCTGAAGAAGCCGAACCAGGGAACCCCCGACCATGACATAAATTCCATTGCGACTTAATACACGTGTATAATCAAATATCGAACGATTCGTCTTAACATCAAGAATCAAATCATAACTCTTTCCATTTTTAGTGAAATCTTCTTGTTTATAATTAATGACATGATCAAAGCCCATTGAGCGCATCATATCCATTTTCCCTGAACTGTCAACACCAGTCACTTCAACTCCATATAATTTGGCAATCTGCACAGCAAAGGTACCGACACCTCCACCCGCACCATTAATCAAAAGTTTTTGTCCTGATTGAATTTTCCCTTTATCACGAAGACCCTGTATCGCCAGCATTGCCGCTTGAGGTATTGCCGCTGCTTCTTCGAAGCTCATACTGGCCGGCTTTAGGGCCAAAGCATTTTCATGAGCGCAAACATATTCAGCGAAGCCTCCCCAGCTGCCGCTTAGATCCCCATACACTTCATCCCCAGGCTGAAACTTCTTTACATTTTTGCCAACTGCTTCAATTCGTCCAGCTATATCGGAGCCGAGTATTTTTATCTTCGGTGTAAGAAGACCGTTGAGGAGGCGATTTATGAGGTCCCCTTGAAGGAGACCCAAGTCCCAATCATTTATTGATACCGCATAAACTTTTATCAAGACTTCATCATCCTTTGGAATAGGTTTGTCTATCTCTTTTAATTCAAGAACGTCAGGTGTTCCGTATTTTGTAAAGACAATCGCTTTCATATGATATTTTGAATCTGTTTAATTGTATTTTCAAGCTTGCGAATGGCCGGTAACCGACAGGCGTTCGGTCAGTTGCTGTCTTTGTCGGTGAGTAAATGGTTTTTGCCTTTCTGTCAAAACGGGCAGTAGTTGTCTCGTCATGATATAATTACCTAAGTAACACTGCAAAAAAATGGCAAATAAACTGCAGAATACCGATTATGGACCGCGGTGAATATTATCTTTAGTATATACTTAAATAACTGCTTCTGATAAATGAAATCAATTTCAGTGAAAATATTTTTGCGAAACTATCCTATGATTATACCATGAATTTGCTGTACATCAAGATGTCCGGGATCAACACCTAATGAATTCATAATGGGTATCAAGGTTATACCGAAAGCCTGGAAATCTTCCATGCTATCCCATACATCTGTGATATCCACACCATTAGGGTCGCCATAGCAAACATGGTAGGTTCTACCTTTAGGGGCTCCTGCTCCTGCTGCAATAAGTTGTTTAATAGTTTCCTGATATTTGGCGGCAGTAAAGCCAGCCGGTTTGACTTTTATAACGAATGCCATAATTTTAGATTTAAAATTTTTATGCCTACTCTAATTAGTTTTCAGCGTCCCTGTTATTTTGTCAAATTTAATTTCCTGTAATCAGCCTCAAGTTAGCCCGTACTTTTGAAACCTGCTTTTGTCGGTTTCGCCCCGTTTTTTTACCTGATTTCTGGTCTCCCGTATTATAACAATTTGAAATTTAATATGTTCATAGGATATAAAAACCATTGCCCCTTACCAGATTTAGCCGGAATAAAATGATCACCAAATAATGGAGTTAAATGCTTGTTGTCTAATTTTGTATGTTTAGTAGTATCAGACCGGATTTTGAAGAAATTAAATAATAGTAATTATTTTTACAAATTATCAAGATTGAAACTATGAAAATTGTATCATGGAACGTAAATGGAATTCGAGCTATAGCAAAAAAAACCTTTTTTACTGATCTTGAGCTCCTGGGGCCCGATATTCTTTGCATGCAGGAAACCAAAGCCCAGGACATTCATGTTGCTGAAACTCTTGAGTCTCTGAATGGTTATCATATCTATTCAAATTCTGCGAATAGACCAGGTTATTCAGGTACAACAGTTATCTCAAAAATCAAGCCCCTGAAAGTGACAAAAGGTATTAACAAAGAGGAGCATGATACTGAAGGCCGTGTATTATGTCTGGAGTTTGGAACCTTTTTTCTGGTAAATGTCTATGTGCCGAATTCAGGCAGTGAGCTTAAGAGATTAGGTTACAGGCAGGATTGGGATAAAGCTTTTTTTGATTATCTGAAAGATCTTGAAAGGGTTAAGCCTATAATTGTCTGTGGTGACTTTAATGTAGCTCATAAGGAGATTGATATTGCACGCCCGAAAGCTAATTACAATAAAACAGCCGGTTATATGCAGGAGGAGATAGATGGAATGGACAGATTTACAGGAGGTGGACTGGCAGATACATTTCGCCGTTTGTATCCTGATGAGACTGAGAGATACTCCTGGTGGAGCTACCGGGCAGGTGCAAGATCAAAGAACATTGGCTGGAGAATCGATTATTTTCTGGTCAGTGAGTCCTTAATGCCTGCAGTAAAAAATGCTTTTATTCTCGAAGACATAACCGGCTCTGATCATTGCCCAGTAGGAATCGAACTTATGCCGTAATACAGGTACATGTTAATGCTTAGGTTGAGGTAAAGGCTAAGGTTAAGATCATCTCTACTCTATTCTAAACCTTAACCTTAACCTTAAAAATATTTCTGTTTTTGTTGAAGAAAGAATTCACTGTTTTGTGGCCGGAAAGTTTTATATTTACAATATCGTGATCATTTTGAATAATTTTTATGATATCTGATTTTGCCGTAGTAGTACCAATGGCGAATGAATCTGAGGATTTCAGTGCATTTGTATCTTCCCTGACAGCTGTTTTAAACAAACTTAATTGCGGGAAGGTATATTTTGTTGTAGATAATGTATCGAGGGACCAAACGTTTGAATTATGCAACAATCTTTCGGCAACCGATAAGCGGTTCAAAACTGTTTGGGCCCCTGATAATAAAAATATTGTTGATGCCTATATAAGAGGTTACAGAGAAGCTTTACAGAACAAGCATGAGTTTATAATAGAAATGGATGCCGGATTATCACATGATCCCCAAGCCTTACCGTCTTTTCTGAAAGTTTTAAACGAAGGATATGAATGCGCATTCGGAAGTCGATTTATAACAGGAGGCTCAATTTTTGATTCTTCATGGAAACGCAAATTTCTATCTAAAGCCGGAACTGTTCTTGCAAACTTATTGCTGGGAACGAAAATGTATGATATGACTTCCGGATATCAGGGTTTTTATGCATCTGTTGTTGAAAAATTTGTGAAGTACAGGCTTTTATCAAAAGGACATTTTTATCAGACAGAATTGCGTTACTTACTCCGGAAAACACATTATTCTGAAATCCCAATTCATTACCGGGCTCCTTCGCCTGGTGTCACATTGAAAGTAATCACAAATTCAATTTATGTATTGATTTATTATTTTATCCTCCGGCTAAAATTCAAATCTCCTGCAATAAAATGAATGACACCTTCCTGATTATAACCACCATTGCAAAACAGGATCATCCAATAATTCTGCAGTACTGCAGAGAATCTGCTGAACATAATGTCTCTTTTATTATTATTGCAGATTCCAGGAGTCCTAAAGATTTCAAATTGGAGGGATGTGATTATTATTCCATTGAACGCCAGCAGAATCTGAGTTTTAAATTGGCAGGACTTTTGCCTTATAATAACTATGCCCGTAAAAACCTTGGTTATCTGATTGCCCTTTCCGGAGGAGCATGCAAGATTATCGAAACAGATGATGATAATCTGCCACTGACGAACTTCTGGAGCGACCGCACCAAACGGATTGATGCACATTTACTGATTAACAGGGATTGGGTAAACATTTACAGGTATTTTACAAAAGCCAATATCTGGCCAAGAGGATTTCCCCTTGAAAATATACAGGACAAATTACCGGAACTTGAGAAACTGGTATCTGTTGAATGCCCTATACAACAGGGACTGGCAGATGAAAATCCTGATGTGGATGCAATTTACAGACTCATCCTTCCATTGCCGGTTATTTTCGATAAATCAGATAATATTGCGTTAGGCAAGAACTCGATTTGTCCTTTTAACAGTCAGAATACAACCTGGTTCAGGGAAGCTTTTCAGCTTCTGTATTTACCTTCAACCTGCAGTTTCAGAATGACCGACATATGGCGGTCATTTATTGCGCAACGTATTGCATGGACATGCGGATGGTCAATTCTGTTTCACCAGAGCACTGTACTGCAGAGGCGAAATGAACATAATCTGATGACGGATTTTCGTGATGAGATATCCGGTTATAAAAATAATGCGCAAATAGCCAACTGCCTTAAAAACATTGATTTAGAGGAAGGGATTGAGAACATTGGTACAAACATGGTACTATGTTACCGGAAACTTATTGAGAAAGGCTTTTTGGGAGCAAATGAATTAACTCTTTTGAATGGATGGTTAGAAGATTTTAACTTAGTAACTAATAAACAAATCTGACGATGAAGAACTATCCGGAAATACTTTTTTCAAACAAGCAGAAAATTGTCGTATTTGTATTTTTTCTTGCTCTTATTGTCAGGCTGTTATTAATACTTACAAATCATACAAAAAACAAATTCACAGATCTTAATATATACAGAGAAACAGGTCAATTGGTAAAAAGCGGGATCAATCCTTATAAGTATACTGAAGATCTGGAAATAAGGAATAAATTACGCCTTGATACTATTGCATACGATCCTTCCGTATCTCAAACACAGGAGAGCTGGGACTATTATACCAGCAGTAATCTGCCAATGTCATCTTTGCATTATGGGTTAATTGATAAAATAACAAATAGTAATCCTGTTGCATTCAGAATCATTTTTTCTTTTTTTGATTCTGTTTTATCAGTGATAGTAGTCCTGTTTTTAATTAAATACTGGAAGCTTACAAGTACATGGCTAAACTTAATACTGGTATTGGGGGCTGCAGCACTCTCTCCTACTTTATTGTTATGGGGAAGTATAGTCCCTGAAGATAAAGGCCTGCAGACACTGTTTATGCTTTTGGCAGTCTGGCTGGCAAAGGATAAAAAGTGGATATTAAGTTCTGTATTGCTTGGAATTTCTGTGGCCTATAAGGGATTGGGTATCTTTATTTCTCCTCTTTGTTTATTTTTTATTATGGGTCAGCCTGAAAATATCTTCAGGATAAATTCCTCTCAGTTAAAAAAAGGGGCCATTTACACATTATTATCGTTGTTCTTTGCTGCAATCTGGTTTTTACCCTATATGCCAGAGGTGATTTCAATGATGCTTGGCAGACTCTCCTCAAATTTAAATGTTGACCCCGGACATGGATCAATATGGACTATCGTATATAAATCATTCCCGGAATACTGGGTTTATATAAAAAGCACTCTGATAATTGTAATTTCACTTATCTGGTCTTATACATTTCTTTTCAAAAAATTAAATATTCCTGCTATTTCTTTATTCCTGCTGGTCTTATTTGTTGATATCATGCTTCTTCAAGGAAGTCTTGACAGGATGAATATTGGAATAATGATTTCAATGATATTATTCTGCTTTATTGATATAAAATATTGCAAAATACTTGTCTGGTATACAATTATTGCCAGCTGGCCGTTGTATATAAGATCGCTTATTAATGGCAATCCTGATGAGACAATCGACGGACTATTTACTATCGGATATCTGATAATATTTACTTTATATCCTATTTATTATTTATATAAAACCAAATCTTCCCCGATGCAAGATTCCATGACAGCTTAAAAATTATAATTTCAACTTAACTGACACAGAATCAATGTCGATTTGCTCTGTTTTATCCTCTTAACAAAAATGGAGCGTTAAACCGAAGAAATTAAATGGAACTTATTGTCAAAAAGTATATACAGGTTATCTCTTCAAAATTACTTACAGGAAGGGAATGATCAAATACATGCCATAATTTCCGAAAATACATTTTAATATGGTCTGAGAATTGCAACCTCAATCAGAAAACGATAAGTCAATCCTCCATATTCTTATTACTAAAGTAAACTACTATACTCCCGGAGGAAGTTTTGCAAGCATTAAAGAGTGAAATTTTATTTTTCTTCCATCAACTACAAAGGTCCCATCTCCATTGGCATATATTGTGCGATGTTCTTTTCGCTCAGTTCTATAATAAGTTGTAATATTATTGAAAGAATGTTATGAAACTTAAAGACCCTGGCCCTGATCCGTGACAGGCATCCCCGAGTAATGTACATGAACCAGGCGCCATTCATAGTTTATTTTTCTCCAGATTTGAGTCTCCCTCCCTTTGGTTTGAACAGGACTGTTATTCATTTTTAAAGTGCCATCAAATATCCAGTAAAACGTCACCCATGAAACATTACCGTAGTAAGCAAATTTAATATCATAGAAAGATAATTTTCTGGCAGAGAAATTATCATGAAACATTTTGTAAATATTTTTTATCCCATTCCAACCATATTCAGTCCCCCTCGGATTGATAAAAGAAATTTCGGTAGTAGGAGACCATATTTTTGATGCAAGTACTGTATCGGCCTGGTCAATAGATTGGACGTATTGAGCAACCAGAGAATTAAAAAAGATACTATCAGGTAAGGGAATCTGATTTGATTGGCTTGTTAGTTGTTCTGTCTGCGAATTTGCCGGATTGTTTAAAACTAAAGTTGCAGCAAAAGCTACCACCAGATTGATCGCACTTGATTTCATTTTTTACTTTATTAGGTGAGAAAAATTATTACTGGCGCCTTTTTACACTTTTTGATAAAATGTGTTTTAATCAATTGCTAAGTTAATAATATACAGTGAACTTTCAATGACCCGTATGCGGTTGTAAGTCAATATATCTTAGTTATTAGGAAGGTATTTAGAAAATACACGATAATTAGTGTATCAATAATAAAAGATCTACTTGGATGCAGAATAGCTTAAAGCAGAATAACTAACGGGTCACAGGAGTCAGCATAACTGACATCAGCATTGTGTTATCAGCCGGGGAACTGATTTTGGTTGTGGCTTTTTTTGCAATGACTTTTTCGCTGATGACCTGAATATTGTATTCTCCCGGTTCTGTAAGACTGAAGGATCCCATGTAAGAGTCTGCCCTGAAATAATGAGAAGGCACATCTCCTGAGTTTTGTACTATTTTATCACATGCAGGATTTACTACAAGGCGATCATCTGAAAGACTTATCCTCACGGAATTTGCATATCTGAGATTCGTAGTGTCTTTTGTCGCACTTGATAGCCAGACTTTAAAACTACCAGGTTTGGATATGACAACATTCCATTCCGCTGTATTGTTTGATGGATTGACTTCATCATTATAGAATGCAGCTTTATCGAGTTTCAAAGAAATTGTACCATCTTCCTTTTGGAAAACACAATTTTCTGCAACTTGTGAATCTTTCGTATTCTTCTGGTGTGAACATGACCCAACTAGTATAGTAACCAAGCAAATAATGATTGCAAAATTTTTCTTTTTCATTTTTGAATTCTTTAGATAAACAGATAATATTTTAAATTAAAAGAAGTAACGGTTTTACAAATTGATCTATCAAATTGATTTTGATTAACATAATTAAGATAATGGGCGAAAGTTCTAATTCATATTAAAGAATGAAATGACTACAAAATATCCAAACATTGTTAATATCAGGGAACAGAGCACTGTTTAAAGGTTATTTGTTTTTTATCATTTACCATTTAAATCAGATGTTAAAAGTATTATTAAAGAAAATTACCTGCAAGCAGCTAATGCCCAATTGGTGAGGATATTTGAGACTTTTAACCGATCTTAATCAACAAAAAAAGTAAGGTTATTTACAGTTAAAAACAACTGACGACCGAAATGAAGTTATTCGTCAAAAACTTAT
>Ga0302296_1003446_pt1 | contig 10162 bp, 6 predicted proteins | sample III_Fen_N3_1_FD_194546 | JGI IMG/M metagenome (GOLD analysis project Ga0302296, IMG submission 194546) | Peat permafrost microbial communities from Stordalen Mire near Abisko, Sweden - III_Fen_N3_1 | ecosystem: Environmental > Terrestrial > Soil > Wetlands > Permafrost | place: Sweden: Abisko... | reverse complement strand
AACAGATACTGATTGCCGAAGGCCATCCGCTTCCGTTTGGTCAGGAGAATTTAATACAATCGGGCCATGCCATTGAATGCCGCATTTATGCCGAAGATTCGGACAACAATTTCATGCCGAATCCCGGGAAAATATACAACATCACCCAGCCGCTTGGATTTGGAGTTCGAACCGATGGATATGTTTATGAAGGCTATGAAATTCCGATTCATTACGATTCGATGATTTCGAAACTCATTGTTTGGGCCGAAAACCGTACAGAAGCTATTGCCCGAATGAAAAGAGCACTTTACGAATATAAAATTACCGGTGTTAAAACATCCATCAAGTTTCTGGAACGAATCATGGATGCCGAAGACTTCAGAAATGGGGATTACGACACGAACTTTATTGAAAAGAACAAAGCATTCCTGCACTCTGAATCGAAATGTTCAAGCGAATGCGAAGATATGGTCATCATCGCAACCTACATCGAATACCTTGACCGACTGAACATTGCACAGACTTCGAAAGGAATGTACCCTGCCCAGAACCGCTGGAAAAAATATACCTATCAAAAGAATTTTGAACGTTTATAATCCCACGCAACTATGTCAATCGAAATCAGACTGGATAAACGAATCGCCTCTGTCGAAATAATCAAACAATTTGAGAACCTCCTGCAAATCAAGGTAGATGATAAAATTTATCAGGTAGATTTAATGCATAACGACGAAGGTTTTTTCTCGATTCTTGAAAATGGACGGTCGTATAACATTGAGTTGGTTCCTCATGTCAAACCCAAACATTACACAGCCTATACGCTTTACGATTCGTACGATATTGAGGTGATTGATGCTGAATCGAGATACCGCAGGAACCGTTTGTCAGGCACACAGATGATCTCCGAAAATAGCATTTCGTCACCAATGCCGGGTAAAGTGGTGAAGATTCTGGTTAGTCAAGGCGATGAAGTAAAAAAAGGAGACACCTTAATAACCATCGCTGCCATGAAAATGGAAAGTGAATACAAATCGCCTATTGACGGGAAGATTGCCAAAATTATGGTGAACGAAGGCAGCACCGTGGAAGCAAATCAAGTATTAATTGAAATCGAATAAATAATCAGAATCTATGGATTTAAAAGCCAAATTTGATCGGTTTGAACTCCTGAATCAACAGGCAGAATCAGGCGGAGGAGAAGAACGTATTGAAAAACAGCATAGTTCGGGTAAAAATACTGCCCGCGAACGAATTCACATCCTTCTCGATCCCGGAACCTTTAACGAAATTGACAAGATGGTAACTCACCGGGCAACTGATTTCGGAATCGATAAACTTAAATTTCCGGGTGATGGCCTGGTCGCCGGATATGGCAAAATTGACGGGCGGCTGGTTTATGTTTTCGCCCAGGATTTTACGGTTTTCGGGGGCACTTTAAGCCGCAGCAATGCCGATAAAATCCTGAAACTTCAGGATTTGGCCATTAAAATGGGCGCGCCGGTTATTGGGCTGAACGACTCGGGAGGTGCACGGATTCAGGAAGGTGTGGAAAGTCTGGCTGGCTATGCCGATATTTTTCACAACAACGTCATTTCTTCAGGCGTCATTCCGCAAATCAGCGCTATTCTTGGTCCTTGTGCCGGTGGCGCCGTTTATTCCCCTGCCCTCACCGATTTCATTTTCATGGTCGAAAAAACCAGTCACATGTTTGTTACCGGGCCCGAAGTGATTAAAACCGTGACGCATGAAGATGTTACCAAGGAAGAACTTGGCGGCGCTATTACGCACGCGTCGAAAAGCGGAGTTGCCCATTTTACGGGTAGCGACGAGGAACAAACACTCATGATGGTCAGAGAATTGATGAGCTTCATCCCATCAAATAACATGGAAGAGTCACCTGTGAAAATTTGTGCTGATCCCGAAGATCGGACCGATTATTCATTGAATCAGATTGTTCCGGTTGATCCCAATAAACCTTACGATATCAAGGACATCATTCACAAGATTATCGACGACGAATATTTTCTGGAAGTTCAGCCGCATTATGCAGCCAACATCGTCATTGGTTTTGCCCGGATGGCAGGGAAACCCATTGGTATTGTTGCCAATCAACCGGCTCATCTGGCGGGAGTGCTCGATATAAATTCATCGTCGAAAGCAGCACGCTTTGTTCGTTTCTGCGATGCGTTTAATATTCCACTGGTTACGCTGGTTGATGTACCAGGTTTTTTACCCGGAACAGCCCAGGAATTTGGAGGAATCATCAAGCATGGAGCTAAACTGTTGTATGCTTTTGCCGAAGCAACCGTGCCGAAAATAACGCTGATAACCCGGAAAGCTTACGGTGGCGCTTACGATGTAATGTCGAGCAAACACATTGGCGCCGATGTAAACCTGGCCTACCCCACTGCCGAAATTGCCGTGATGGGACCCGAAGGAGCCATCAATATTTTATACCGCGGAAAGCTGACTGACGAGGAAAAAGCTGCGGCTGTGGAAGATTACCGCGAGAAATTTGCCAACCCATACCGGGCTGCTGCACTGGGATATATCGACGAAATTATTCTACCACAGGATACACGGTCTAAAATCATTCAGGCATTGAACATGACCCACAACAAGCGAAAATCGAATTTGCCACGGAAACATGGGAATATTCCATTATAGTTAATGCTTATGTTCATTTCCGAATAAAAAGTGCTTAAATATGGCTGTTTTTTTACTTCCGTATGTTAGCGCGCCAACATACGGAAGTAAACGCTCCAAAGACCGTATCTAAAAAGTTTTAGATACGGTCTTAAAAAACCGGACCTCCGTATCTTCAAAATCATAGATCTGGAAGTAAAAAAAAACAATAACCTCACCTACAGTAAATAATCTCCTCCGACTGTAATACTTCGGAAAAAACGGTGTCTTATTTCGAAAATAAAACAAAAACCCCATGAACCTGAAACTTCGCCGCTTTATTGCCAACTACTGGGTTCTAATCCTGCTGGTTGCAATTAAATTTATTCTTCAATCGATAGTGGTTAATCCAGTTTATGAATTGCAACGCGACGAGTTTTTACACCTCGATCAGGCCAATCACCTGGCTTTTGGGTTCATTTCAGTTCCCCCGCTTACTTCGTTGATTTCGAAACTGATCCTTCTTTTAGGAGGCAACCTGTTCTGGATTCGTTTCTTTCCGGCTCTTTTTGGCGCTTTAACCCTTGTTTTTACATGGCTAATTGTTGAAGCCATTGGCGGCAATTTAGTATCGAAAATTCTGGCTGGCAGCGCAATCCTTTTTTCGGTCATGGTTCGGCTCAACATCCTGTATCAACCCAACTCATTCGATATTTTGGCATGGACGGTTGTTTTCTACCTGCTGATCCGGTTTATTCAGTCGAACGAATCGAGATGGTTATATTATTTAGCGGTGACGATTGTTCTGGGGCTTTTAAACAAATACAACCTTGCTTTTCTCATCATCGGCTTACTGACCGGATTACTCATCACGCCCGAACGAAAAATAGTTACCAATCCCTGGTTCTGGAAAGCAATTCTTTTGGCCCTGATCTTATTTCTGCCCAACCTTATATGGCAGGCAATTCATCATTTTCCGGTATTCGAACACATGAAAGCTTTAAAAGCCTCTCAGCTCGCTCACAATTCTTCCGGCGATTTTCTGAAAGGTCAAATCATGTTTTTCTTTGGTTCAATCCCTTTAAGTTTAGCGGCGCTGGCAGCTTTTATCTTTTTCAGGCCATTCCGGATTTACCGGGCGATTGGCATCGCCTTCGTTACCGTACTGGCAGTTTTCACCATCCTTAAAGCCAAAGATTACTATGCATTAGGTCTTTACCCCATGATTATTGCTTTCGGAAGTGTCGTTATTGAACAAGTTTTATCGCGCAAAGTAAAATGGATCGTTATTCCACTCCTAATCAGCATCAACCTGGGTATTTTTATTCTGACAGCAAGTGTGATTTATCCTTTATATACTCCGGTGGAGATCAATCAACACCATGCTGATTTTGAAAAATTCGGGTTATTAAGGTGGGAAGACGGAAAGAACCACAGCCTTCCGCAGGATTTTGCCGATATGATTGGCTGGCGCGAAATGGCTGATAAATCGCTGATGGCTTACCAGTTGATTCCCGACAGCGAAAAGGGAAACACCCTGATAATTTGCGATAACTACGGACAAACAGGCGCGTTGAACTATTACAACCGCAAAAAGATGCCCGAAGCTTATTCGTTTAATACCGATTATATTTTCTGGTTGCCCCGAATAAACCGGATTCAAAATGTTTTACTGGTCGGAAGTGAACCCAGCCAAAAGATACTCAATATGTTTTCTGGTTGCCAAAAAGTTGGGATCGTCGAAAATGAGTTTGCTCGTGAAAAAGGTACTGAGATCTTCCTTCTGACTGGAGCAAATGCTGAATTTACATCCATGTTTTACAAGCTTGCCCAGGAGCGGATCGATAAGTTCGACATTTTTTGATTGCCTGATTCTAAACCTTTTTGGTTCTGGCTTGTCAAGGTTAAACATATTCCGATGAACATGGATTCTGTATTTGCTTCAATTCTAAAAAAATAACGAAGGTGTCTTTAGATTTTCTTTAGATTTAAAACCTAATTTTAGAACATAAAACTATCATCCATGTTTCTCTGATGTACGAATCTCAGCCAAAGCGTAGATGTAAATTTCGACCATAACTATTTAACTAACAATTAATAAACAAAACATGAAAAGAACAGCATTGTTTTTTGCCGGCATTATTCTAATGACATGCATCGACTTACTGCAAGCACAGGCTCAAAAATCGGAATACAAAGTAGCCCAAACGATTAAACTTACAGCCGACGGAGGTTGGGATTACCTGTCAGTTGACGAAGTAAATCAAAAATTATTCGTCTCGCACGGCTCACAGGTTAATGTGGTCGATCTAAAAACTTCAGCAGAAATAGCAGTTATTCCCGAAACCAGCGGCGTACACGGCATTGCTATCGCCAACGATCTGAACAAGGCATTTATCTCCTGCGGAAGGGATTCATCCGTAACGGTGGTTGATCTTAACACGTTCAAACTAATTGCAAAAGTGAATGGAACGGGTAAAAACCCGGATGCCATCCTGTACGATCCGTTTTCGAAAAAAGTATTTACCTTCAACGGACGAAGCAGCAATTCCACTGTAATTGATGCAGTTACTCTGAAAATCATCGCAACAATCCCACTTTCGGGTAAACCTGAATTTTCGCAAACCGATGGCAAAGGAAAAATTTATGTCAACATCGAAGATAAAAGCACCCTGGCGATCATAAATTCGGTAACGATGAAAGTTGAAAAAGAATGGTCGATTGCTCCCGGAGAAGAACCATCGGGTTTGGCGTTTGACAAGGTGAACAATCGTTTGTTCTCGGTTTGCGGCAATAAAATGATGGTCATTTCGGATGCTATCGCAGGGAAAGTAATCACAACCGTACCCATTGGTAATGGATGCGATGGTGTGACGTTCGACCCAGCTACCAAACGTATTTTTGCATCAAACGGCGAAGGTACAATGACTGTCGTAGAACAAGTTGATTCTATCGTAAATGTGAAAGATAGAAATGGGCAAACCGGTGAAATGGAAATGAAGACATTTAACACCCTTAAATACAAGGTTCTTGAAAACTTCCCTACCCAACCGGGAGCAAGAACGATAACGGTTAATAAAACAACCCATCATTTATACCTGTCAACTGCCGAATTAATGCCTGGCGAAGGCCGTAGACAGTCGAAACCAAATACGTTCGGCGTATTAGACATTGAACCTGTAAAATAGCTGATTCAGGATTAAACCCTCAACTAATGGGAAAACGGAAAAAGTCATTGGGAAAAGATCAAAAGCGATTTTCCGAATGACTAATCCTGCCCGATGCAGCTACCGTGTACCCACAAATCTGTTACTTTTGGTTCCAGAATATTTAATGTGGGCAATCGGATTTTTTAAACCTTATTTCCCCGGAAGAACCTTAGTAGCCCGGCAACCACCATCTGATTATAACCTTATTTTAGGTTAAAATATACACTATTAATAAGGTTTGGTTTTCGGATCAATTTCAGTTAAATGTTTAAACAATCTCAGAATTTCTTTAGATTTGAAGTGTACTTATCATCTTTCATCAGACATGTAAATCATGAAACGAAAAAAGCCTGCAAAAAAAATAGATTGGATATTCAAATTGGCGCTTGCCTTGCTTTCATTCATGCCATTACTCACTTCGGGCCAAAATTCGCTGGAAGCTTTTCTCGATAGCGCCCTGATCAACAACCCGGAAGCCGTTTCAATCAATTCCCAGATCAGCACCTATAAATTTGATGATCGGATGATTTCAGCTGTACTTCAATCGCCAAAAGCTTTTGTTAGTTCCGAAGTTCTTATTTCGCCTTATCTGAACAACAACGGGAAACCGATTGATACTGCCCCTTCAGATAAAGCCATCGGTTACGACATTGGCATTACCAATGGTGGCCTGTATTCGTTGCTGTTTAACCTTCAGTTGCCACTTCTGAAAGGCAAACAGGTGCAACATCTTCAGGAACAAAACAAGGTGGAAGTTGAAAAACTGAAAACACAACTGAAACTGATTGAAAACGAGCTGGGCCACACCATCGGCGGCCTTTATTTTGATGCCTTGTCGCAACAGGTAACCGTTGAAAACAACCGCGCAAACAACACTTTGCTGAATGAAGAATTCGGGTTGATCAAAAGCCTGACCAGCAAAGGCCTGTACCGAATTTCGGATTACAAACTGATGGAACTTGCGCTGAAATCTGATTCAATAAACTTACAAACCTCCATCAACGATCTGGAATTGGCTATTCGGCAGATGAAAGCAGCTTGTGGCATTCGGAATCCTGAAATTCCGAAGCTTACCAGTCCTCTGTTGACGATGACAGCCCCGCTGAAAACGCCATCCTTGTTCGTTCGTTCGTTTTCGCAAGATAGCCTGGCAGCGATCACTCAACAAATAGTTTTTGACGATCAGTACCTGCCGCAGCTCAATGTTTACGCCAATTCAGGATTAAACTCCACATCCATTCCGATGATGGAAAGGCATGTTGGGGCAAGTGCCGGAATTCAACTGTCGTATACACTTTTTGATGGCCATCAGAAAAAAATAAACCAGGAAAAACAAGTATTGCGATTGAATGAAGTGCAGTTGCTCAAAGAGTTAAAAGTCCGGGAAGTTACTACACAGGCTGGTGCTTATTTGCAGAACATCGAAAAAACCAAAGTCGAACTGTCGGGACAAAAGAAAATTCAGGCAGAATACAAAGATTTGCTGAGCTTGTACCAGGAAGAAGTGCAGCGGGCGCAAATCTCGGTGATCGATTTGATTGCCTTCCTGCAAAAATACAGTAGCATCAATTTAGAGGTTCGTATCAAAGAAATAACGCTAAAAAAACTCATCAATGAATATAATTACTGGAATCACTAAAACCAAGGAAAAGGGAAAAAGGAAAAAGGAAATCAGGAAATTGACTTCCAACCCGCAACCCATAACCCGTAACCCGCAACCCATAACCCGCAACGCTTTCAAACCCGGCAATTGCTTTCTGTTTATTTCAATCGTGATACTGATGTTCTTTTTCATTGGATGTGCCTCCAGGCAACCAGCGCAGGAAGCCGAAGTTTCGGTAAAAAGTGATGTCAGCGTTTGTAAGCCGGTCATTCGTTCGGCCAACAATCGGATTAGTTTTCAAGGAGTCACGCGCTACATGCAAACCAACGACATCCGCTCGAAGATGACCGGAATTATTACCCGTGTTAATTGTGCTGTTGCCGAAAATATTTCGATCAACCAGGCTCTGTTTACCGTTCAGCCTCAGGAAGCTGCCGCTTTGCAAAAATCGAAATTGAGCAGCCAACTCATTGCCGGACTTTCGGATACGGTCTATTCACATCTGAGCGGACAAATCAAAACCCTGAATGTACAGATCGGCGATTTTGTCCAGGCAGGCGACATTCTGGCCAGTTGCATTCGCACCAATTCCATGCGCATCATTGTTTACATTCCGGTTGAACAAGTTGCCACCGTTGAAAAAATGAAAGATTGCATGGTGACATTACCGGATGGTTCAACGATCGGTGGCCAGGTGTCGGGTAAATTGCCGGCAGCGGAGGCTCAAAATCAAACACAGGCTTTTATTATTGAACCGAAGATGAATATTTCGCTGGCCGAAAACATCAACCTAACCATACAGTTCATCGCCGAAACGATTCAGAATGCTGTGTTTGTTCCCCAAAGCGCCGTTTTGGGAAATGAGGAACAAACCCGTTTCTGGGTGATGAAACTGATTAACGATTCCACCTGCATGAAAGTGGCGGTGGAAAAAGGGATGAAAGTTGACAGCCTGGTGCAACTAATTGGCTCAGATTTGAAAACCGACAATCTGATTATTTCCGAAGGAGGATACGGGTTGCCCGATAGCGCCAGGGTCAAGGTAATTAATGCTAATTAACAAACCATGCTTACAGAAAGCTTCCACCATAAATTTAAACATCCTTTTGGGATTGTGCTTCTGATACTGGTTGCCGCCGGTATTTACGCCTACACACAAATGAAGGTGGAGTTACTTCCAAACGTAACTTTCCCCAAAGTCAAAATTATTGCTGACAATGGCGAGCAACCCATTGACATTATGTTGGTGAGTGTGACCCGCCCCCTGGAAGCGGCGATCAAGAAAAGTGAGAACCTGAAGATTATTCAAAGCACCACTTCACGCGGAACCTGCGAAATTTCAGCCTTTTTCAATTGGAATGCCAATATTGATCTGGCCCGCCAACAAATTGAGGCTCGGCTCAGCGAAGCTATTCCCGACCTTCCTCCAGGCTTGAAAGTGACTGTTGAAAAGATGAACCCTTCCATTCTGGCAGTTGCTGGTTATTCGCTTGAAGGAAATCTCAGCCCAGTGGAACTTAAAATTCTGGCCCAATACACGGTAAAACCTTTTCTGGAACAAATAAGCGGAGTTCGCGAAGTTTCGGTCATGGGCGGACGAAACAAAGAATACCAATTAGTTTTGGAGGCAGCAAAAATGAGCAAACTAGGCATCACACCGAACCAGTTGGGTGATGTGCTGGCTCAGACCAATTCGATCAAATCCAATGGCTACCTGAACGACAACAACCGTCTGTACCTAACCCTGACCGATGTCTCGGTGCGAACCATTGAGCAACTCGAAAATACAGTGGTTAAAAGCACTTCGACAGGTACCATCCGGGTGAAGGACATTGCCAAGGTTCAGATTGCCGGGCAGATAGAATATGTTAAAATGAAGGCCAACGGGAAGGATGTGCCTTTAATCGCTATCATGAAACAGCCGGAATCGAACCTTTCGGATATTGATTCGCAATTACAGATACGGGTCAAAGAACTCAACGAGCACCTGCTCCCGAAAGGTGTGAAAATGGTTTCGTATTACAGCCAGGCCGATTTTGTGGATAACGCCATCCGAAGCATCCGCGATGTGCTCTGGATTGGTTTGCTGCTGGCTATTATTGTCACTATTTTATTTCTCCGCTCGTTTAAAAGCAGTCTGGCCATTTTAATTACAGTACCGGTTTCCTTGCTGCTCACCGTCATTGTCCTGCTGAGTTTAGGCTACAATTTCAATATTATGACCTTGGGCGCCATTGCTGCGGCCATTGGGCTGGTCATCGACGATGCCGTGGTTGTGGTGGAGCAAATTCACCGCACGCATGAAGAACATCCGGAGGAAAACTATCATTCGGTGGTGCCAAAAGCCATCAAATACCTGCTTCCGGCCATGATTGGCTCTTCGCTCAGCACCATCGTTATTTTCCTGCCATTCAGCCTGATGACTGGTGTTGCCGGGGCCTACTTTAACATCATGACCCAAACGATGATCATCACGCTGACAGCTTCGTTTTTTGTCACCTGGTTGATATTGCCGGTTATTTACCTGCTTTTCTTTGGTCGTCAGCAAGAAAAAAATTTAAAACCGACGACAGTTCATCAACAGAACTGGATTCTTTTTTTCGTAAAAAAACCTGTTATTTCTGTCTTGCTGGTTATTGCCATGCTCACCAGCATTTTTATCATATTCCCGATCTTACCTTCCGGATTTTTGCCTGAAATGGACGAAGGCGCCATTGTTCTCGACTTTGTAAGCCCTCCGGGA
>Ga0302296_1003443_pt1 | contig 10170 bp, 6 predicted proteins | sample III_Fen_N3_1_FD_194546 | JGI IMG/M metagenome (GOLD analysis project Ga0302296, IMG submission 194546) | Peat permafrost microbial communities from Stordalen Mire near Abisko, Sweden - III_Fen_N3_1 | ecosystem: Environmental > Terrestrial > Soil > Wetlands > Permafrost | place: Sweden: Abisko... | reverse complement strand
ATTTTTAAAGATGAAATCGGCGCGTTTGAGCTGATAATTAGCTGTCATAAGGGCCTCCTTCCTTTTTCCTGTTCATAAACAAACTCAATATCTCCCGGACTTTTTCAGGAGTAAGTTCATTGTATACCTCATTGTTGATCAGCATTGCCGGTGCTTTGTGGCAAAATCCCAGGCAATTTGTCTGAAGGAGTGAGAATTTTCCGTCAGGTGTTGTCTCTCCGACACTGATTTTCAGCATATCTTCGATTGCCATTAAAACCTGATTTTTTCCTTTCATGGAACATGTAATGGTTTTGCAGATACGAATGATGTACCTGCCCATCTTTTTGTATTCAAGAAAAGAGTAAAAAGTGGCAGTTCCGAAAACTTCGGACGCGGGCAGATCAAGCTCCCGGGCGATCTCAATCATTGAATATTCCGACAGGTACTTTTCCTGTTCAACGACTCCCTGGAGAATCGGCAACAAGTTATGCCTGTTCCGGCCATGCTGGTCTGCAAGATTTTTAATCAATTCAGCAATTGGGTCCATTTGAAATAATTAAATATTAAAGTCAAATGATTTTTTAACCTGACATAAAACCAACTTTAGTTTTTACTCCTTTGGGTATAAATAGTATGCAGCAATTCATGCGATTTATGTCCGAGGGGCGCCCCAAGGAAATTATGATATAGCATCAGGATGTCCTTATTTTCATGTGATTTACGCACTGATTTTCCCTCGTCTTCCCGGTAAATGGCTTCAAGCCGCTTCGTTCTGATCGCATCGTTCACCGGCCGGGGTTGTCCACCACCGCTGATACAACCTCCCGGACAACCCATGATCTCAATAAAATGATAGGGACTTGTACCTTGTTTTATTTCGTCAAGCAACTCTGCTGCTCCTAATAACCCACTCGTTACAGCAACTTTGACAGTTACGCCGGCTAAAAAGCTGAATGCTTCCAATGGATTTTCGATTTTTAATTCGGCAGTTTTAATCCTGTTTAATCCTTCAATCGGCCGAATGTGAAGATTATCAGCTGGTAATTCGCGCCCGGTAACCAATTCATACACTGTTCGCAGTGCTGCCTCCATTACACCACCTGTTGTTCCGAAGATATCTGCGGCGCCCGATGAAAGCCCCAAAGGACTGTCAAATTCACCGTCAGGAAGGTTCCGGAAGTCAATACCTCCATCCTTAATCATACGTCCGAGTTCACGCGTAGTAATTACAGCGTCAACATTGGCGTGGCCGTTATTATACATTTCAGGGCGTAAAATTTCGAATTTCTTTGCTGTGCAAGGCATTACCGAAACCACAAAAATATTTGCAGGATCAATATTCAACTTCTCAGCAAAGTAGGATTTAGACAGTGCGCCAAGCATCATGTGTGGTGATTTGCAACTCGAAAGATGGGCTAACTGACCGGGATACTGATGCTCCATGAATTTTATCCATCCCGGACTGCAACTAGTAATCATTGGAAGAACCGCATTTTCAGCAGGTGCTGTGAACGCATTTTTCACCCTTTCGAGAAATTCTGAGCCCTCTTCCATAATTGTAAGATCGGCCGCGAAATTGGTGTCGAATACATAATTAAAACCCAGTTCGTGCAAGGCCGAAGCCATTTTGCCTGTGACCAGTGTGCCTGGGTCATAACCAAACAGTTCCCCAAGGGCTGCGCGTACAGCCGGTGCAGTCTGAACAATGACGGTTTTCGACTTGTCGTACAGCGCGTCCCAGACATTGATCGTCGAATCTTTCTCTTTTAATGCTCCAACGGGGCAAACCAATACACACTGCCCGCAATTGGTACAAACCGATTCGCCTAAAAGTTCGTCCTCCGATGGACCGATGAAGGTGGAGAAACCGCGATGATGCGGATTCATCAATGCAACACCTTGTATATCGTTGCAGACAGTAACACAACGGCGACAAAGAATGCATTTTGAACTGTCACGGACAATTGAAGGACTCGAACTGTCAATAATGTCTTTCGATTTGGCACCTTCGTACCTGAATTCCTTGATTTGAATCAGATTTCCGAGATCCTGTAGTTCGCAGTTTTGATTTCGCCAGCAGCGAAGGCACTCTTTTGGATGATCCGAAAGCATCAACTCGTAAATCACTTTCCTTACATTTCGGACCCGTTCGGAGTTGGTATGGATAACCATCCCTTCTTTCGCCTCGGTAACACAAGATGCCATCAGGTTTTTCCCCCCTTCCACTTCAACCACACAAATCCGGCACGAACCGATCTGGTGAACGTTTTCCATGTAGCAAAAATGAGGGATTAAAATATTGTGATGCTTGGCTGCTTCAAAAATAGTCGTCCCTTCTTCAACCTGAATCGCTTTATTGTTAATTGTAAGATTAATCATTGTAATTTGAATTTAGGAAGTTTAACGTCTTGAGCATTGTAAACACCGCATCGCTTCTGCAATGGCATTCAATTTATGAAAACCTAACGGAACCTCATTAAAATTACCTTTCCGCTCTTCAAGATCAAGGTACCGCATTTGAAGTCGTTCATGCTCAACCGAATTTCCCTCTTCGGGGCCCCTGGCAGGAAGTTCAATGGGCTCACCTACATTGAGTTTGCCTTTCCCTCCGAGGTATTTATCGATCGACTTTGCTGCATTCTTCCCATCAGCAATTGCAGTGATTACAACATCCGATCCACGTGCGACATCTCCACCTGCAAAAATTCCGGGTTGTGTAGTCATTTGTGTATCCGGATCAACAATAAATGTTCCCCAATCGGTAATCCCCACGTCCGCCTTTGTAATGAAAGGGAAATCAGAGTATTGACTTACTGCAGGAATTGCCAGATCAATCTCCATCATGAAGTTGGAATCCGGAACAACCATAGGTACCCGGCGTCCGTCTTTCCCAAAACTGCCAGGTTTCATTTTAATACATTCGATATGGGTGACAGCGCCGTTTCCGATAAATCGAACAGGTGCAACCAACTCGTGGAGGATAACTCCCTCTTCGATGGCATCATCAATTTCTCGTTTGTCAGCCGGCATCTCTTCTTTCGTCCTGCGGTAAAGCAGGTGAACCTTTTGTGCACCAAGACGAAGCGCCGATCTTGCTGCGTCTATTGCAGTGCTACCTCCACCAATCACTGCCACAATCCCTTTTACTTCCACATCTTTTTTCAGATTAATATCCCGCAGGAAATCAAGCCCGTGATATACACCTTGTTTCTCTTCTCCTTTGATCCCTATTTTCCGCGAAAGCTGAGTTCCCGTTGCAATGTAAACAGCATTATATTTTGATTTTAACTCATTGAATGTGATATCCGACCCAATTTTTGAATTGTAGATAATATTAATACCAGCCCTCGTAATTGAGTCAATCTCTTTACTCAGTTCCTCTTTGGGCAACCGGTATTCAGGTATTCCGTAAGCCAGAATTCCACCGGCAACATTTTTCTCCTCATAAATATCAACCGTATATCCCAGCCTTGCCAAATAATAACCGCAGGTCAACCCCGAAGGGCCTGCACCGATAATTCCAACTGATTTCCCGTTTTTCTGAAAAATCAGACTCATAAATGGCTCGCCGGAATTCAATACAAAATCAGCTGCATACCGCTTCAGGTCGGCAATTGCAATTGGCTCGTCAATCTGTGCCCTGCGGCATTTGCTTTCGCACGGATGGGTACAAACCCGGCCACATATGGATGGAAACGGATTCTCCTGACGGATCAGGTTATATGCATCGCGCACCCTTCCAGCCGCAATAAGGGCGATGTATCCCGGAACATTAACCCCTGCAGGACAGGCGTTCTGACACGGAGAAATAAACAGATTGCTGCAAACTCCCGAACGACAGTATTTATGCCGGATATGCTCATCATACTCATGTCTGAAGTATTTGATCGTACTAAGTACCGGGTTCGGGGCCGTTTGGCCTAAACCGCAAATAGCCGAATCTTTTATTGAATCGCCCAACTCAATGAGTAATTCTACATCGCCCTCTTTCCCTTCCCCGACGGTTATTCTTTCGAGAATTTCAAGCATTCGTTTTGTCCCGATACGACAAGGAATACATTTTCCGCATGATTCATCCTGAACAAAATCCATGAAAAAACGGGCCATGTCGACCATGCAGGTATCTTCATCGGCGCAGATTAAACCACCCGATCCCATAATGGCACCATGCTGAATCAATGAGTCGTAGTCAATAGGAATGTTGAGGTGCCCCGGGGTGAGACAACCACCTGACGGGCCGCCGGTCTGAGCAACTTTAAATGTCTTCCCTTTTGGAATACCTCCACCGACATCGTATATGATTTCGCCCAATGTGATTCCCATGGGTACCTCAATTAATCCCTTATGAACGATATCCCCAGCGAGGGCAAATACCTTTGTTCCTTTGCTTTTTTCCGTTCCGATGGATGAGAACCATGCACCACCTTTTAAGATGATGGGTGCGATATTGCCAAATGTTTCGACATTGTTGATCACTGTTGGTTTTCCGAATAATCCACTTTGTGTAGGAAACGGAGGTTTCTGGCGGGGTTCGCCCCTTCTTCCTTCAACAGAATTCATTAATGCGGTCTCTTCCCCACAGACAAATGCGCCGGCGCCGATTCTGATCTCAATATCAAAACTAAAATCGCTACCCAAAATATTTTCGCCCAGAAGACCGATTTCCCGGGCCGCCTTAATCGCCATGGTCAGTCTTTCGACAGCAATCGGATATTCAGCCCTTATATAAACGACCCCTTTGGAAGCGCCGATCGCATAACCTCCGATCAGCATTCCCTCAATTACTGTGTGAGAATCACCTTCGAGCAAACTCCTATCCATAAATGCTCCAGGGTCGCCTTCATCGGCATTGCAGATAATATATTTCTGATTGTCTTTGGCTGCATTCGCCATTGCCCATTTAAAACCTGTAGGAAAGCCGCCGCCGCCTCGACCTCGCAATCCCGATTTTTTAATTTCGTCAATCACTTCAAGTGCGGTCATCGAACTGAGAACTTTGCCTAACGCAAAATACCCGTCATGGGCGATGTATTCATTGATGGAGGCGTAGTCAATAACTCCACAATTCTGTAGGACTATCTTTTTCTGATGCCTGAAAAATGGGATGTTGTGGAGATTTGGAATTATCTCTCCGGTATCGGGATCTTTATAGCAAAACTTTTCGGCAATTTTCCCTTTTTTGATATGCTGATTCACAATTGTGGCAGCACTTGCCGGATTAACATTACAATATAGGATGCTGCCGGGGTTCATAATTAAGGTAGGCCCAAGTGTGCAGGCTCCCATACATCCCGTTAATTTTATTCTGACCTTTGACTGAAGGTTTTCATGCTCCAATGCCTGAACGAAGGCATCTTTAAAATCCTTGCAATCAGATGAAATACAACCGGCTGCATAGCAAATATGAGCGGTGAACTGAAATTCCTTCTCCTGGTTCAGAAAGTCAGTCCTGATCGCTTCAAGATTGGTAAGACTATTGATTTTCATTTGTTAAAGATTTGCTTGTTAATGGTCAAACAGAACTTTCTGAAGATCATGTTCCTGGGTGAACTTTTGCTCCTGATGGTTCCATAGCTTTTAAAATTGACAATGTGATTTTAACCAACGATTGAACTGGACAGATTGTGATAAGAGGCGCTTCAGTGGCTATTTCAGCATACCAAGAATCCGTGGAATTTTATTGGGATTCACCTGTTTATAGACTTTATTGTTAATCGTCATAGCCGGTGCTAATCCGCAGGCTCCGATGCAGCGCATCACACTCAGTGAAAATATTTTATCTTCGGTAGTCGTACCTACGTCGATTCCCAGCACTGATTTTAGTTTGTTCAGAACCTCTTTGCCTCCACGCACATAGCAGGCAGTTCCAAGGCAAATCGAAACCGTGTATTTCCCTTTTGGCTGTGTCGAGAAAAACGAATAGAAGGTTAATACGCTGTTAACCTTCGACAGGGATAACTCCATCTGATCAGCAATAAAATGCTGCACTTCAGCCGGAACGTAGCCAAATATGGCCTGTGCCATGTGCAAAATCTGAATCAGGTTACTCTCTTTCCGGTCGTAATCGATGATGATTTCCTTTAGAAGGTTGTATTTCGCCTCCTCGGTCATCGCATGAACATTGCAAACTTCATCTTTTGTGATCATTTTCCGTCCTCCTTAATATTAGGTTATCAGAATATATTGATGAGATCGTTGGTCTGCTGTAATGCGTTTGATTCTTAATTAGTTTGGGATCGTGTTCAAATATAAAAATTATTTTTCAATTTTAATCTGATATTTGTTTGTCACAGCGATTAATTTTATGAGCTCCAATGCCTGCTGATTCATAACCTTTCAATCAGTTTATTATAACATTAGAACCTTTTACTTTCGGTATATTGCTATTCAATTTGTATATTATGAGTCAAAATTGCGGACAGAAGATCCATATTCAATCCTGAATTACTCCCCAATAACTGGAAATCATCCTTAATCACATATCCATACGAATGAAAAAATATAAAACATTATATCCATTGTAAACCTGTCTTTTACGTTGTTTTCTTCAATACCGTAAAACTGAAAATCAATTGACTTTGTAAATAAAATATTATGAACAGATCATTTCTTTTACTTCTGCCCTTGCAATTGTGCGCATTTGTGTGCAAGTTTGCTATCCTTAAATCAGGAGGGAAATTTAAACTGAGCTAACCAATTATAATGTTGAATATGAGAAGAATGAAGTCTGCTTTTCATTAATATCAACCTTTTTTTCATTCCTCCGGTCTTTTCTTTTTCAATTTATGGTGTTGAATAATAATTGCCATGGAGAAAATTGTCATAAAAATGATGGATTGGGACCAATTAATACTTGATATTAAGATGGGGAACGTTGATGCTTTTAAACAGTTCTTTGAAAGCTTCTACCCTTCGTTGTGTCTGTTTACCAACAAATATCTAAAAGATCCGGAAGCTTCTCATGATATTGCTCAGGATGCTTTTCTGTCGCTATGGAATTTAAAAAAGGATTTTCATTCAGTTAGTTCGGCCAAATCATATCTCTTTAAATACGTAAAAAACAGAAGCCTTAACTTTTTGCGTGATCAGAAACAACGAAAAAGTATCAACTTTGAACAACTTGGTTCCGACGTCTTTTTCAGGGACAATCTGATCGAAGAGGAAACCTACCAGGCAATTTATGAAGCAATAAGGAATTTGCCTCCTCAGGGTCAGCGGGTGATTGAAATGTCTCTTGACGGACTGACAAATCTTGAAATTGCCAAACAACTCAACATCGCCCTCAATACGGTAAAAACTATAAAATTAAGAGCCTTTAAGTCAATTCGTGAAGAATTAAAGGAGAATGTTTTCGTGCTATTCGCCTTACTGCATTCAAAGAAGTCTAATTAGCTACAAAAAAAATTAAAAGTTTTGTCACCCGTTATTGGTATTTACGTGCTTTACCAATACAACCAGGATTAACCATCTGTAAAAAATGTCCGATATTCAACATTTCGAAGAAATTGCCCGATTAATTGCAATGGAGGTAAGTGAAGAGCTGAATACCAATGATATGCGTAAATTGATGGCCTGGGTTGATGAATGTCCGGATAATCGCCGGTTGTATTCCCGAATAAAAAATTCAACTAACTTTAATGCCAGGAATCTTGAATATCAGAAAATTGACATTCAGGCAGGCTGGAAGGCGATCTCTCCTGTGATCGAAAAGAGAAAAAATCGTTTTTTCCAAAATACAATCCTTAAATATGCAGCCACAATACTACTTCCGGGATTGATTGTAAGTGGAATTTATTTTTATTCAGGTTGGCGGGCAAATCACAGCCAAAAAATCATTGCTCATACTTGTAAAATTCACCCGGGATCGACAAAAGCGGTGTTGATTTTGAATAATGGCGAATCGGTGGTGCTCGATTCATCCAATAATGAATCGATAAGAGAGAAGGATGGAACAATGATCCAAAAAAGTGAAGGTAAACTGAACTATTCAAATTCGTCGAATGAAGAAACGGTTCAGCCAATTTATAATACAATAAATATTCCGAGAGGCGGGGAATATAACCTTGTTTTGGCTGATGGCACACGGGTATATTTAAATGCGATGAGTTCGTTTAAATATCCCGTAAGATTTTCCGGCAAAAATCGGGAAGTTGAGCTGTCGGGTGAAGCTTATTTCCAGGTAACAAAAGATGCAAGCAGGCCTTTTATTGTAAAGACTTCAGCTATAAATATCGAAGTTTTAGGAACATCATTTAATCTGAATGCCTATGAGAATACCGAAAGAATTGTAACAACACTCGTTGAGGGCAGTGTAAAGATCGATTCACACATCAAAAACGGAAGCCGGATATTGGTGCCTGAAGAGCAAGCCATATTTGATGTAAAAAGCGGACTGACTGAGATTAAAAAAGTGGAGGTGAATCTCTATACTGCGTGGAAAGACGGAAATTTTATTTTTTACGACACCCGTCTTGAAGAAATCATGACCACATTAACCAGGTGGTATAATGCCAATGTCTTTTATACGAATGAATCGGTCAAAAATTTGCGGTTTAGCGGAAATTTGAACAGATATGATGATATCAATCAATTGCTTGATATTATCAGGTCGACCGGTAAAATTAATATTGAGATCAAAAATAAAACAATCCAATTTAGCGAGAGGAATTAAAAAAAGCAGGAAATGCTTGCAACATCTCCTGCCTGATAACCCTGCAATTGCAGGAAATTTTAGTGTGTAAACTAAACGACAAATTTATGAAAAAAAAATTTGCAAAGTACCCTCATTTTTTGAGGGCACTTTCGAAGTGTCTTATGATTATGAAAGCAGTCTGGATCATTATTATGGCCTCCGTCCTGCAGGTTAGCGCCGGTACCAATCTCTCTTACTCACAGTCTGTCAAGATGAATCTTCATTTTGACAAGGCTAATCTTGAGCAAGTGATCTGGGATATGAAAAAGCAGACGGAATTTAACTTTTTCTATTCGAACGAAGAGGTCAAGTCTGTAAAAGGACTGGATATTGATATGAAAAATGCTACTGCCCAGGATGTGCTTGATTTTTGCCTGACCGGAACTGGTTTAACGTATGAAATTGTTCACAAAGCAATTATTATTAAAAAGGAGGCAAAAGAGGTCGCACCAGTTTTTAATGGTTTACCATTAACTGCGAATGCAGAGCAAAAAAAGGAGGTTTCGGGAACTGTACGTGATGAAAAAGGAGTACCAATTCCAGGGGCAACTGTTTTAGTAAAGGGAACGACAACAGGTATAACGACCGACTATGAAGGAAAATTTGTCCTTGCGATACCCGCCACCGCTAAGTTGCTTGAATTTAGCTTTGTGGGGATGGTTTCACAACAGATTGCCATAGGCAATGGCACCGTTTTCAATGTAACGCTTTCCGATAGCAATGTTGGCATCGGAGAGGTTGTTGTAGTCGGATATGGAACGCAAAAGAAAGAGAGCGTTGTTGGTGCAGTTGTTCAGATTGGGAGCCAATCGCTTATGCGTGCAGGGAGTTCGAATGTTACCAATGCCCTGGCAGGCAAAATGTCGGGAGTTTTAACAATGCAACAGGCAGGAGAGCCGGGATCAAACAGTTCTGAAATCGTAATCCGTGGCGTGTCAAGCTGGAACGGTTCTCAACCACTGGTTCTTGTTGACGGTGTTGAAAGGGATTTTAACGATTTGGATCCCAATGAAGTCGCCTCAATTTCTGTTCTGAAAGATGCCAGCGCTACTGCCGTATTCGGCGCAAAAGGGGCAAACGGTGTTATCATCGTTACTACAAAAAGGGGCGTTCTTGGAGCACCTGTTATGAGCTTTTCGGCCTCATATGGTATGCAAAAAGCGACCAGGATTCCGCAGTTCATCGATTCTTACACAACCATGTCTGCATTAAACATCGGTTTAATGAACGGTGCCCAATTTGATAAGCTAATACCTCAGAGCGATTTAAATGAATACCAGAATCCTTCTTCCCCGTTAAAAGCGCTTCAATATCCTAACGTTGACTGGTTCAAAGAGATGACCTTACCCTATTCTCCAACTATTGATGCCAATTTCAATATTTCGGGAGGAACCAAATTTGTAAAGTATTTCGGAACATTGGGGTATTACAACGAGCAAACCTTATTTGTTGGTTATAAGAATGGTTACCAGGATACCCGCTATAAATACGACAGG
>Ga0302296_1003442_pt1 | contig 10172 bp, 9 predicted proteins | sample III_Fen_N3_1_FD_194546 | JGI IMG/M metagenome (GOLD analysis project Ga0302296, IMG submission 194546) | Peat permafrost microbial communities from Stordalen Mire near Abisko, Sweden - III_Fen_N3_1 | ecosystem: Environmental > Terrestrial > Soil > Wetlands > Permafrost | place: Sweden: Abisko... | reverse complement strand
TGCGTATTATAATTTGGGCGCTGTATATTATAACAAAGGTGTAAAACAAGTTGATGTATCAAATGCAGTTCCAAGCAATCAGCCTGACAAGTATGAAATTGAAAAAGATAAAGCAGATGTTGAGTTTAAAAAAGCAATTCCTTACATGGAAAAAGCTCATGAACTAAACCCAACTGATAAGTTTGCTATTGGATCATTGAAAACATTATATTATCGTTTGAAAATGTTAGATAAATATGCTGTGATTCTCGAAAAGGAGAAAAGCCTACAATAAATTTAGTATTTAAGGAGGAGCCTTTGCTCCTCCTTTTTAAATGTATAAAAATAACATAATATTAATTCTAAGACAAATATAATGTTTTTGATATTGACGTATTTTATCATAATTAAGCCAGAATCCTTAGCTTCCTTTCTTTTAAATCGACATCTATTAATGAATATTGGATTCTAGTCTATATCAAAATTAAGGCTAGAAATAGTTCTATTTAAAATTGATGGAAAACATTCTTAATTTCTTTTTGCAAAGAAAACGTGAATTCTATTATCTGCGGTCCAGTTTGAATTATTATGAGTGGAACTATCTGAAGTAAAAAATCCAGGTATAAAATTATTCAGGAAATCAAATTTGAAGAGTTATAATTTAATAATTAAAGCACAATTTGTAAATTACAAATGTAACTCTATTTAGTATCAATACATTATAACTACCACAATGTAAGCATATTGTATGATTTACATATGGCAATTTGTTAAATTTATCGTTTAGTGTTTTGTTTCGATACTGTAAAGAAAAAACGCTGACATACCCCTTTCTAGTTTTGGTATATCAGCGCTAAAGTGTAAATAATTGCAATACTCATTTATATATTGCAAATTAATCTAACCAACTCTCAGAGAATAAAACTCTTCAAGTCCTCTGTCAATAATTTCATCCACTTCTGTCAACACCTTGGTTTTTGGCTTAAACCTAAATGCACGATCATCTTCTTTCTTCTGTCTTAAGACCTCACGAAGAAGATACATCGTTTTAATCATCTTTTTCAGTCTGTCTTCTTTCATGGCTAAATTGTTTGTATAGCCAAAGCTAAGAAGACTGTTTATAATACACAATAACAGTAACTTATCATTCTGTTAAAAAAAAGTAAACTTATTGGTTAAAATCAACGTCTCTTTTGATATAAGTACTGTAATCCTTCAATATCGGCTCATATTCCTGATGGAAAAGCTTTGAAGAAATAATAAAATCTGCTGTTGAACGGTTTATTGCAGTTGGGATATTATAAAGCGTTGAGATGCGAAGCAATGCCTTAACATCAACGTCATGTGGTTGCGGTTGCATCGGATCCCAGAAAAATATCAGCATATCCACCTTTCCTTCACAGATCAATGCGCCTAACTGTTGGTCTCCTCCTAGCGGCCCTGATTTCAAACGAACAACATCTGGAGGAACAACATCATTTTCTCTACATTTCTCAACAAGTTTACTTTCGACTAGACTTCCGGTTGTTCCGGTGCAAATAAGGCTATGTTGAATAAATTCTTTCCAATTCCACGAAACCCATTCAATCATATCTTTCTTACGATTATCATGAGCTACAATTGCAATTACTTTTTTCTTTTTCATGTTAATAATTTTTCTTTCGAATCGAGTAGAAAACTTGTTTATGCAAATATAAACTTATTTAACCCCATCAAAAATGGATATCCTCCCAAATCACGATTTGCATTGCTAATTTGCTGCAAAAAATAAGGGCATAATATTAATAATCATGCCCTTATGCTTAAATTAAATAATATTTATCAACTGAATTTTGATTTCAAATCAGTTACCCACTTTTCAATTCTATCTTTAGATTGTCGGGGCTGTGTTTCCTGGTCAAGAATTAGTCCCATAAACTGATCACCTGCTAATGCCCTTGATGATTCATAATTGTAACCTTCTGCCGATGTAAAACCGACTAGCTTAGCTCCTCTTTCCTGAACCAATTCTCCCATAATTCCGACTGCATCGCCAAAATTTTCCGGGTATTCAACCTGATTTCCAAGACCATAGATAGCAATTGTTTTACCTTTAAGATTTAGATCCTCCAAAGCAGGAACAAATTCGTCCCAATAATTTGGTAATTCACCGTCAAACCATGTTGGGACTCCAAGAATCAGGTTTGTAAAAGAAAGAAATAACTCTTCAGTTAATTCTTCTGCATTTACTGAAACAATGTTAAAATCTGAACCAAAAACCTCTTTAATTTTTTCAGCAGCGTTGGCTGTTTTAGTTGAATTAAAACTATAAATTATTCCTGCTTTATTCATGATTTATATTTTTTTAATAGGCCAAAATTTCTTTGGCAGCAATGTAAATCTTTTCTGTATTTGGTAGTATCATCCGCTCAAATGATCTATGAAAGCCTACTGGAGTAAATGTTGAACCAACTCGTTTAACAGGTCCATCAAGGTACTCAAAAGCCTCTTCCATTATCATGGACGTTACCTCAGCTCCAAACCCGGAGTGTACTTTATCTTCATGCACTACCATTACTTTTCCAATCCGTTTAACCGAATTTAGAATTGTTTCTTTATCAAGCGGAATCAATGAACGAAGGTCAATTACTTCTATTGAAGCACCTTCTTTAGATAATCGTTCAGCAGCCTCAATACACATATGTGTAGTATTTCCATATGTAATCATCACTAAATCATCACCATTGTGACGAATTCTCGCTTTGCCAAACGGCACTTCGAAATCATCCGGTATCACAGTAGCAGCTTTGGGATCGTTGTAAAGCGCTTTGGGTTCCATAAACATGGTCATACCTCTCGAACGGATGGCAGTTCGTAAAAGACCGGCTGCATCATCAGCAAACGATGGATATACAATCCGAACTCCCGGAATTGAGGTCAAAGCGCCTTCGATATTCTGCGAATGGTATAGACCTCCGCCAATATAGCCGCCCGACGCAAGTCGTATGGTGACATTTGGAGTAAACTTTCCGTTCGATCTCCAGTAGTCGTGACTGGAATCGACATATTGCTCCATGGCAGGCCAAAAATAGTCGGCAAACTCGGCCCCTTCAATTACAATCCTGATTTTTTCATTGTACCGCGACATTCCATTTGCAGTTCCGACGATGAAGTCTTCAGCAATTGGGGCATTAAACACCCTTTTTGGGCCAAATTCCTGCTGCAATCCCTTCGAGACGTTAAAGATACCACCTTTGTCTTTATTGGCCATATCCTGACCCCACATGAAGGTATCCGGATTTAGTCTGAATTCAGCTTTAATAGTTTCATTAAGTGCAGTAATAAGCTTTTTCTTTTCTCCGCCTTCCTGATGTGTTCCTTCGGGATATTTTTGTGAAATATAGGGCTCAGGAAGCACAAAATCCATAAATGTATTTGGATCAGGATCCGGAGCTTTTAAAGCCTGCTTGTGAGCTTCTTTTAGTTCAATTTTAGACTCATTTTCTATCTTTTCAAGTTCTTCAGCAGTAAATCGTTCGTAACGAATCAACATTCTTTTATACTTGAATAATGGGTCATATTCCTGAACATAGTTGCGCTCAGCTTCAGAACGGTATAATTCGTGTCGGTCTGAATTGGAATGGGAATGAATCCGGATACAGTTTGCCTGAACCATTACCGGCATTCCAGTCTCAAGTGCATGTTTTTTAGCTTCGTGCATAGCATTCATCGAGTCAAAAACATCTTTTCCATTGCAATGAATGATCCGAAGGTTTTTAAATCCAGTGAAATTATTAGCAACTTTTCGGTTTGCAGTCTGGTCTTTCTTCGGAACTGAAATTCCAAAGCCATTATCCTGAATCGCAAAAATTACCGGTAATTTTTCTTTTGAAGCACCATTAATAGCCTCATAAACAAATCCTTCCGATAGTGAAGATTCGCCCTGAACACTAATCGCAACAGCTTTTTCACCATAGTATTTAATGGCCCGTGCAACTCCTACAGCGTGTAAAGTATGATTTCCAGTTAAGGATGATACATTGTGCATATTCCATGCAGGTTTTGCAAAGTGATTCGACATATGTCGACCTCCGCTGGATGGATCTGTTGCCTTTGAAATTCCATTCAGGATAATTTCTTCTGCCGTCATTCCGCATGACAAAGCAGTTAGCAAATCACGATAATATAAAAAAATATGATCTACTTCTTTTTCAAAAGTTTGACCAATAGCCAACTGAATGCCGTCATGCCCAGCATAAGGAGCATGATACGACCAGCCAATGGCTTGTTTGAGATAGTTTGGAGCTTTTTCATCAATAGCACGGCCAAGAGTCATTAACCGATACCATTTTTCAAGTATTTCTTTAGGTGTTGTTTTTACCGAAAATACTTTAGGAACTGTTGTCATATATCTTATTTTATTTTTGATACTAAACTTCGCGATCAATACTAAATTCTTCAAGAATGTCTGCTATTCGCCGCAGGAAAGCGCCGCCTAATGCACCGTCTATAATTCTGTGATCATATGATAAGGAAAGGAACATTTTGTGCCGGACAACAATGGCATCGCCAGTTGGTGTTTCCATTACAGCAGGTTTTTTCTCGATACTTCCGGTTGCAAGGATAGCAACTTGTGGCTGATTGATAATCGGTGTCCCAATTAAATTTCGGAATGACCCAAAATTAGTGATTGTAAAGGTTCCACCCTGGTAATCTTCCACACCCAATTTATTTTTGCGAGCGGCTTCAGCCAATTGGTTCATGTTTTTAGTTAATCCAACCAGATTTTTCTGTTCAGCGTTTTTTATCACCGGAACAACCAGATTTCCATCGGGTTTTGCAACAGCAACAGCGATATTAATATCCTTGTGCATGATGATATTGTAACCGTCAACCGAAGAATTCAATAACGGAAATTCAATGATGGCCCGAGCTACAGCTTCAATAAATACAGGCATGTAGGTAATTTTATCGCCATATTTTGAAGTAAACTCATCCTTTACTTTGGTTCTCCACAAAACAAGATTGGTAACATCGGCTTCAACCACCGCTGTGACATGCGGCGACACTTGTTTCGACATCACCATATGATCGGCTATAATTTTACGAACCCGATCCATTTCTATAATCTGGTCGCTGGTTCCGACTGCAACTGAAACCTTTGATGCTGCAACTGCTTCTTTAGCTTGAACAGTAGAAGCAGAAGGTGTTTTTTCAATGTTTCCATTTTTTCGGGATTCAACATAGTTAAGAATGTCTTTTTTCTGGAGGCGGTTATTCATGCCTGATCCCGGAATAGTTTCAAGCTCAGATAAACTTACTTGTTCTGAATTGGCAATTGAAAGTACAAGCGGAGAATAAAATCTTGAAGCTTTGGTTTCGTTAATTATTTCAACTTGTTTTATTTCAGGAGTTTGAATTTCAGAAGTAATTATTGGTTCTGCTTTTGCTTTCTGCTCCTGAATTTTGGGTTTTTCAGTTTCCGAAATAACTTCAGCATTTTTAGTAATTTGTTCTGATGATTCGTCATCATCGGTGCTAATAATGGCAACTATTTCTCCAACAGGCACTACATCGTTTAACTTAAATCGTATTTGTTTAATAATGCCATCAACTGGTGACGGAATTTCTGAGTCAACTTTATCTGTTGCAACCTCAAAAAGCGGTTCGTCTTCTTCAATTCGATCCCCTTCTTTTACAAACCATTTTGTTATGGTCGCTTCCTGGACACTTTCACCCAATTTAGGCATCTGGATTTTAAATTCTGACATATTTTGTATTATTATTTAACATTTATGAATTCAGGTTTTCAGACAAACTAACAAGATACAGATTGAAAAGTTCAACATAAAAAGCCCAATCTTAATAATCAAAAAATGTATTTTGCTATTTGAATGATACTTAGTTATGTTTTAAAAATTAAACAGAAGTCAATGTAGTCTTTTTTCAATCAGTTCTACCGCAGAAATCAAATTATCAATTCTTTACACCATCCAAATTATCAATTCTTTACACCATCTTTTTAGACTGCAAAAAAAAGGATGAACCAACATCTTGATTCATCCTTCCAATTTAAATATTTTTCCTTATCACAATTTTTTCGGCTCAAATTTAAACAGGTCGTTTTTTGGCCACAAGGTGATCTTCTTTTCGATTTGCTTCATCATATAATCAACATACGCGGGTAATCTTGGACCTTTCCAACTACTTGAATTAATAATGATTACCCAGCTAAATCCATTGCTTTGCCTTTTCATTATTGCCGAAGTCCCAGCCATACTGCCAGTTCTTATCCAATCGCCGTTTTTCTTTACAACTTTCCAGCCCAAAGGTCCTTTGAAATCTTTATTCACAACCATCTGATCAATAAGGTTGTTGGGAATCATATCAGGTACACTTCTGAAGCCATCTACTAAAACCATAAGTTTGGCCAATTCAACAGAAGAGGAAATCCATCCTCCGGCCGAACTAAGCAATTCGATGGGGTTACCGCCATAAGGCTTGGGAACCAATGTGCCCGATCCGTCAAAAGCAGGAATCATTGGGCTATCCTCAGCTTCATAATATTTCACTTCATTAATTCTTTTATCGGCCAAATAGCTTCGGCCAATATGCATATCAAGTATACCTTGTGGTTTTAGAACATCGTTTATTACAAAGTCTTCATATTTCTTACCTGAAGCAGCTTCTACTACCTTGCCCAAGAACATATATCCCATATTTGAATACGATGAACGTGTTCCCGGCTCAAAATGTAATTTGCGGGTGGCTACAAAACGGCAATAAGAATCCATTGATGCGGTTCCTGTTTCACCTGTTTTTTCCAGTACTACCAATGAATTAAAAGCAGGGTCACCGTACGTCAATGTCCATCCGCCAGCATGTGCAAGTAAATGCCTAACTGTTATTTTATAGAGCCGTTTATCAACAACTTTATTAAAGATTGAATCTTTTAAAATAGCTGTCGGCCCAAACACTTTCGAATCAAGCGATATAACTTTTTTATCAACTAATTTCATAATTGCTACCGCTGTAATAAGCTTACTTACACTGGCAATTCGAAATAGATTCCCTGGATTTACGACAGTCTTTGCTTCGACATCCGAATATCCGTACCCGTGGGCAAAGACCAACTTACCATCCTTAACGATCGCCATGGTCATCCCAGCTAAATTCCATTGCTGTAAAAAATCACCTGCTTTTTTAGCAATAAAGTTGCTTCCAGAGAATTCGGATAATTCGTTTGATATTTTGTAATTTATGCTATTTTTATCTACCTCCTGAACCTTTTTAGGTACTTCAACAGGCTTTGTGGTATTGGTAGTACATTGACTAAAAACCAGTGCGAAAATCAGACCACAACTAATGGTTTTTAGAGCGTACATATGTGTCTTTCTGAAATTCAGCATTGTAAACTACCTATTAATTCATTAACTGACTGAATTTTATGTCTCTCCATGTATTGTGAAATACCATCTATAATTTGAACAGGAATAGTTGGATCAATAAATAGTGCGGTACCAACCTGAATGGCCGATGCTCCTGCAATCATAAACTCGATAGCATCTGTTGCATTCATTATCCCTCCCATTCCAATCACCGGAATTTTTACAGCATTATATACCTGCCAAACCATTCGGATAGCAATGGGCTTTATTGCTGGTCCGGAAAGTCCGCCAGTAATAGTTGAAAGAACAGGTTTTCTGGTTTCGGCGTTTACGGCCATACCTAGTAAAGTATTGATTAGTGATACACTATCAGCACCTTGCCCTTCCACCGCTTTAGCAATTTCAGATATGCTGGTAACATTAGGCGATAATTTTACAATCAAGGTTTTGCTATAAACTTTTCTTACCGCCTTAACCACAGCTTCGGCCGAAGGACAACTGATACCAAAAGCCATTCCACCTTCTTTTACATTCGGACAACTAATATTTAATTCAATTGCTGGAATTCTATCCAATTCATTTAATCGTTCAGTTAATGCTACGTAATCTTCAATATTAGAACCGTTTACATTTACAATCAAATGAGTATTGAGATCTTTTATCCTTGGATAAATATTGGTTATGAAATTATCGACACCTTTATTTTGAAGACCAACAGCATTCAACATACCTGAAGGCGTTTCGGCCATTCTTGGATATGCATTTCCTTCACGGTGTTTTAAGGTAGTTCCTTTTACAACTATACCACCAAGAAGTGATAAATCAAAAAAGTCGGCGATCTCTTCACCAAATCCACATGTACCTGAGGCTGTCAAAACTGGATTTTTAAAATCCAGACCATGAATTTTTATTCCTAAATCTACCATTTCAGATCGTTTACATTAAATACAGGTCCGTCAGTACAAACACATTTATGGCCAGCTTTAGTGTCTTCAACACAACACAAACATACACCAAAGCCACAGGCCATCATATTTTCGAGCGAAACTTCACAGAAAATGTTCTTTTCAATCGCTTTACTGCCAATTGATTTCATCATCAATTCAGGTCCACAGGTGTATATTTTACTGAATTGAGTTAATTTCTCCGTAAAAACCGGATGATTGGTTACATATCCTTTTTCGCCAAGCGATCCGTCTTCGGTTGTGAAGAAAAAATTACCATACGATTGATGAGCGGTTATATCAATGTGGTCGGATAATGATCTGGCGCCAATGAGTACTGTTACATTCGCAGGATCTAATCCACAGATTTTTGAAAGAAATAACATGGGAGCGACTCCACTACCTCCGCCTATTAATAAGATTCGATCGTTTTTATCGGGTAAGGTGAAAGATTTTCCTAATGGAAATATGGCGCTAATTGTTTGTCCAACCTTTGCTTCGGTAAGTTTTCGTGAACCTCTTCCTAATATTTTAACCAACAAAGAGATGGTTCTTTTTTCGTAATCAACATCTAAAACTGAAAAAGGTCGTCGTAGAAATATTTCTGTAGCTTCCTTTATTTCAACATTGATAAACTGACCAGGGAAAATATCAGAAAATGAAACCGGCGACTGAAGTATAAGGAGAAAATTATCTTTATTAAGTTGCTTATTTTCAAGCAATAGAAAATCAATTACCGTCTTTTTCATGCATGTGAATTTGTCGGCAAAGATAATTTAAAAATCTTACAGGGAAGGATAATAAACCTTAAATGTTTGGTCTTTGAAGAAAACAATGAGCCTTTCTACGGGCTTTTCAGGACTAAAAAATTGATCCTGAATGGTATTGTCATCTATCTTCTTTTCGATAGGAGGAGGTGTTGTAATTATTTCTTTGGTTTCAACGGAAGCTGGTTCTTTAATCGTAGGTTTTAATTCCTCTTTTTCTGGTAGAGGACTTTGAGTCGTTACAGGGCCAGTCAACTGATCAAAAAGGGTTCTGTTTTTAATGGAAGTTTCAACCATTGGGCCAGTTCCAAGTAGTAGCCACTTTGCATTCAGGTCGGGATATACCTGTAGCATCTTTTCAATAAACTGAAAACTTGGTTTATTTCTGTTTTTCAAAACGTGAGTAACATTCGACCGTTGCACCCCAATTGTATCGGCAAGTTCAGAAGGAGAAATTCCTTTGTATTCCATGAATTTTCTGATCCGTTCTTCCATGATAAATGTAAATTTAGTAATGCACAAATGTAATACATAAAATTCAAATATCGATTCAGTATTGGCAATTTCGCAAAGTTACATTTGTGACATTAACCTCTATATATTGAAAAATTGAATTATATCTAATTGATTAATAACTTCAATTAGATAATATAAAATATTGATAATTAAATACATTAATACATATTAATTAATCAAATATCTAGAAAGTTAACAGACGTAAATTAATGTTCCAATTATTAGTTTAATAAGATATGTATAATACTCTAATTTAATGTGCTTTATAATTAAATTTTAGCGTTAATAATAACATGATTGACTACATTAGTAATGTAAATTATAAATGATTCATTTTTAAATAATAAAGTAAACTTCGGCTATTTACATTTAACTAAAATCGCTATTATATCCAAATGTAAATCACATTGAGTGCATTCTATTTGTTGCCATTTGTTAATTGTTAGTTTTTAGTGACTTCACTCCAATTTGTGTTTTTGGGTTTTAAATCCGTTAGAGATTTTCTTACCGTTATTTTGTTTGAAATTTCTCTTTAGATTCTGGTGAACGATTAACTGTGGTAAATTTGAAAGTGAATGGGAAATATTCTTTTAATCGAA
>Ga0302296_1003441_pt1 | contig 10176 bp, 7 predicted proteins | sample III_Fen_N3_1_FD_194546 | JGI IMG/M metagenome (GOLD analysis project Ga0302296, IMG submission 194546) | Peat permafrost microbial communities from Stordalen Mire near Abisko, Sweden - III_Fen_N3_1 | ecosystem: Environmental > Terrestrial > Soil > Wetlands > Permafrost | place: Sweden: Abisko... | reverse complement strand
TAGTGGGCATTGGCGTAATCAATCTCGCTCTTTAAGGTTCCTTCTGTTTTTAATGCCCCAGTCTCCACCAAATAGGCTGGCAATCCCACCACAAGCTCCCTGAAATTACTGTGTTGAAGCATATGATCGTCGGAAAAATCAGCCGCATCAATCATAGAAGCCAGTTGGCGGGCGACACTTCCGGTTGCTTTTTTATGGTTGTGGTGCATCGAATTGTGGGTCAAAATCTGGTTGGCCCGGTCGTTCAGAATCACAGCTTTATTAACCTTGTAGTAACTCGAGTCGATATCGCCCGATAACCGATATCTATCCAAAAGCTCCAGCTTTCGGTCGAATAAAGCATTCAAAGCGCTAAGAAAACTCTCAATATCTTGTCTGTAAATTACCTGCATTGTTATATCTCGTTCCCAAAACTGTAAGTAAACATCTCTCCTGTAATTGTTTCTTCCTGCGCCACGCCCTGTGTATTTAATGCTTTCATCGAACGAGAGACCATTCACAGTCATGTAAATACTGTCACCGGCAATCAAATCGAGGTGAGTATTTTCATCTCCCAGACGAATCCAGTACCTCACGTAGTAATCATCGGTTTCTGTAATTTTAATCCGGAACGTTCCATCTTCAGCAATCGAAAAATCAAAATTCTTCGATTCTTGCTGCAATGTTTTGGTATTAAACCACTGCTTTTCGATGTAAGAATTATTCCGATTCGAACAGTTATCGATCTTACCTTTAATAATGATCGGTTTCTGCGCCACTGAAATCAAAACTGATAGCAGGATAACTGATAGGAAAACAAGCTTTTTCATAGTGTTCGGTTTTTTGATTTTGTATGTTCCCTGAACGGACACGAAGGGACATCCAAGTTAGTGAAATGTCCCTGTCGTGCTCATTTCATGAGATTCAAACTAAATAACGAGTAAATTATTCAGCAGCTAAACTAAAGTATAGCAAAATACGAAGAAAAAAAAAGGTACAGATTGGGCTATAGATGTTATGGATTCAGTTTAATTGGGGTAACTACGGAAATAAAAAAAGGCTGAACTCCTTGGAGACAGCCTTTTTCGGTGTAATTTAGCTTGCGATTAATTCGCCTTTGCCTTGAAGATCAGATCAACCAAATCCGCTTTTGTAATCATTGTCTTTGCAAACTGTTGTACATCTGCAATGGTCATCTTCTGAAGAATATCTTCATAATTCTTAGCAGCAGTTGGATCGTATCCGTAGATATAATAGGTGTTCAAAGCCTGAGTCCAGTAGCTATTATGCAGTTTCGCTTGTTCCCTGTTTTTTAGGAGATTTTTAACGGCTTTATCCAGATCTTCTGCTTTAGGGCCATTTTGTTCTATCTTTTCAATTTCCTGATAAATAATTGTTTTTAGTCGTTGAGCTTTATCCGGATCGGTATCAAACATCAGGTTAAGGCTTTTTTCAGCTTTTGGAAATTTTGCCGAATTGGTTGAAACCCGCACTCCATATGTTCCACCTTCTTTTTCACGAATTTCTTCGGTGTAGCGGATATTTAGGATATCGCGGAAGACACTCAGCAGTAAATTTTGTTGAGGAGTATAATCCATTTTGGCATCAAAGTTCACGATAACAGTTGCTTTCTTGGTTTCCTGTGGAATTACAATTTCACGAACGGTTTTGCCTTTTGGGCCTTCCACGTTGCGATCGACCCATGTTTCTTTTCGTTCCAAATTAGTCAACGAACCAATGTATTTTTCAGCCATTGTTTTGGCAGTTGCTTCGTCTATATTACCAACGATGATGTAAGTAAAATCACCGGCATCAACAAAACGGTCTTTGTAAATCGCTTCAATTTGTTCCAGCGAAATTTCGTTGAAGAATTCAGGAGTGATCAGCTTGGTACGTGGATTTTTACTGGTCATAATCAGGGAAAGTGAATCACTCATAATTTTCTCCGGATTGTTGGCCATGTTAGCAACATAAGCTTTCAGGCGGCCAAGCATGGCTTCGTAAGCTTCTTTGTCGAACCGGGGATTTTCGAATTGCAGGTAGAGCAATTGCATCATAGTTTCAAAATCCTTTGGAGTGCTCGATCCACTGAACGTTTCATTCAAATCTGATAAACTCACATTCATGCTTACTTTTTTGCCTGTCAGCGCTTTTTTCAGGGCGGTGGCATCGTATTCGCCGACCCCAAACGAACCCATAAACTGGTTTACCATCTGAGCCGAAGCAACTTTATCATTGTTTACTTTCGAGCTTCCACCGTTGCTAATTGCAATCAGCGAAACCTGATCTTTTTCGTAATCAGCCTGACGGAAAACAACTTTGGCATCGTTGCCTAAAGTCCATTCTACAGCATTAAACTCCGGAAGTTGTTTGGTGCTTTTTACTTTCGAACCTTTCAGATCAGTTTTTATCAGGTTCGAAGATACCGCTGCATCAACATAAGGTTCGATAGGACCCTTTTCAACATTACTTATAATTGCCATTGCATCTTCTTTTGAAAGGTGTTTGGCTTCTGCTTTAGCTGGCCCCATAATAACAATCACCCTGTTTTCGGGTGTCATCCATTGTTTCGCTTTAGCCGAAATTTCTTCAACCGAAATGGTTGGCAGTATTTTTTGAACAAATTCCCAATCAAAATCGATAGCTGTTAAAGGTTCATTTTCGATATAATTGCTTTTAATGTCTCTGGCAAATTCATCGTTACTTATTTTATCCCGCTGTTTATAGCGGCTTTCATACGAAGTCAACATATTTGTTTTCGCACGATCGAGTTCTCCGGAAGTAAAACCATATTTATTAATTCGTTGCGCTTCGGTATAAATTGATTTAAAAGCTACATCATCCTGATCGGGCTTGGCAGTTGCCTCAATATTAAGCACGTCATATCCATCAACAAAGTTACCATAGCTTATACTTCCCGAAACGAAAGGCGGTACACCTTTTTGCAGGAGTTCGCTGATACGGTCACGGGTCATCATGCTAAACAGTGACTGAATGGTTTTTTCCCGAAGGTAATTCAGATTCTTTTCTGAAGGTGGAATAGCATTGTGTTTGATGTATAGATTTACCTCATAACTATCAGATTCTTTGTCTGTTGTCAAAGCATAAAGCAATTCTTTGTGATCCGGGACTGCATAAAATTCACGTTTTAAAGGGTTTTTTACCGCCTCAATTTTCGAAAACAGCGCTTTAACTTTTTGCTCAACAGCATCAACATCAATGTCACCAACAATGGCAATGGCCTGCAAATCGGTGCGATACCAGTTGTGATAAAAATCGCGTAGCGTGTTGTATTTAAAATTTTTAACCACGTCCATGCTTCCAATCACATCGCGTTTGGTGTATTTCGAATCCTGAAGTAGAACTTTAATATATTGGTTATACATACGGCGATCGGCATCCTGACCAGTTCGCCATTCTTCAGTAATAACTCCACGTTCGTCATCGATTTCCTTATCAGTAAGCAAAAGGAAGTGCGACCAATCGTTCAAAACAAGTAAACAAGTATCGACCAACCCAACGTGTTTTACAGGGATATCGCTCAGGTTATATACTGTTTCGCCAAAACTGGTGTAGGCATTAATGTTCCGACCGAATTGAACACCATGTTTTTCCAAAGTATTAATGATTCCTTTTCCGGGGAAATGCTGAGTTCCGTTAAAGGCCATGTGCTCGAGAAAATGTGCCAAGCCATTCTGGTCGTCGTTTTCGAGCAAAGCGCCTACATTCTGGATAATGTAAAAGCTTGCCCGTTCTTTTGGTTCTTCGTTGTGGCGAATGTAGTAAGTCATTCCGTTGGCGAGCTTTCCTTTTCGGACTGCCGGATCAGTTGGTGCTTGCTTACTTAAATCAATCTGACTGAAACCTATCCAGGATATTTGCACCAAGGCAATAATCAGGATTAATCTGAATTTGATCATACGTTTGTTGTTTAGTTCTTAAAATTTAAAATGAACTCAATTACTTGGATAAAATAAACTTGTCATAATACGATACAATAGGTAATAATCAAATATACAGAATTACAGTAAGACTTAGTTAATTTAATATTTTTTAATACTGCTTTTTTCTGACGTATTTGGTATATACGTCAAAAATATTCAACCCGACGCAACTAAACTGAAGCGAGTGACATCTTAAGGTAAATAATCTCCTGATTTTGGTGAAACTGACAATGAATAGAATTAGGGGAAAGGTAGATTAGACGAAATGGAATTGGAACAGCGTTACGAAGTATGATTATTTCGGTTTAATTCCGTTAATTTTGGGTGATCAGATTAATCAAAGGATTTGGAAGATTTTAAACCAATCATATCCGATTGTATTGCCGGTAACCAGAAAGCTATGGCAAAACTATATCGACAGTTTGCACCGAAAATGTTCGGAGTATGCCTGAGGTATGCCAAAGATACTACTGAGGCTGAAGATAATTTACAGGAAGGATTTATCAAGGTTTTTACCAACCTGAAGTCTTTCCGGAACGATGGTTCTTTGGAAGGCTGGATACGGCGAATCATAATTAACGTGTCGCTCGAAAAGATTAGGAAACAACATTTAATGTACCCGGTTGAAGATGTGGCGATTTATGATTCAGTTAATTATTCGGATGATGTGATTGCCAAAATTTCGGCTGACGAACTGATGAAACTAATTCAGGAACTGCCACCTCGTTACCAGTTGGTTTTTAACTTGTATGTGATTGAAGGAATGTCGCATCAGGAAATTGCAACTGAAATGTCGATTACGCAGGGAACCTCTAAATCGAATCTGGCACGTGCCAGAGACATAATGAAAAAGAAAGTACACGAGAACTTTGGTGAAATAAATGCCAAAAACAATTATACGGCATGAAGAAAGAAAAGAATTTGGACGAATTATTTCGCGATAAACTCCTGAATTACGAGAAGGAACCACCATCTTATTTGCTGGATAACATCCTTTCGTCAGTTTCGGGAGCTCGTCGGAAGCGGAAATTGGTATATTGGAGAGTAGCCGGAGTTGCCGCTGCGCTTTTAATTGCTTTTGTTGCCGGCTGGCAATTGAATGACAGTGCAATTCAAAAAACAAATCAGGTTGTTACGGCAGTTCGGCCATCAACTCCTGAAAAGTCATCTGAAGCTAAAAATCAGGTAGAAAAAATAATGCCGGCAAATCAGGCAGCGCCTGCAAAGTCGCAACTTGCCAGTGCTGAAACTAATTCTCCGATCAGGAACAATCAATTGAAATCGATTACTCAAAGTTTAAAATCCGAAACAATTGTGTTGGATGCCGAACCTGTTGTGGTTGCCTCAAATGATGAAGCTTTACTGATGAAACCGCTAAAAAGTCTCGATAGACTGGTTGACCTCAAGACCGAAAATTTAACTGCACTTCAGGAGAAAAAATCTGGAGATGACTCGTCCGGATTGACTCAGGAATCAATCGATCAGCAGATTATGGAGCAAAATAAGCAATTGCTTGCGGTCGAAAATAAATCAAAAGAAAAAACGCGCTGGTTGGTTGGTGCTCAGGTTTCGCCCGAATACAATGTTTCGCGCGGTAGTCAGTCTCAGGCATATGCCAGTAACATGCTACGTTCTTCATCTTCAAATCAGGTTGATCTTGGTGGTGGAATTTCAGTGGAATTCAAAAAGGGCAAACGGTGGAGTTTACAGAGCGGTGTTTATTATTCCGGTTTGGGGCAAGCTTCAGGAAATACTTCAAGCTCAGGAAGCAACGATTTGATTTATTCCAATGCAGGTTCGAATTATTTTAATACTCCGGTAAAAGTTGATGCCATCTCGAATCGAATGAGCTTGAACAGTAATGCCGGGGTAATTGAATTGAGCAAAATTCCTTCAGGATTGGTTGTGGGTAATTCGCTGGAAGATAAAACACTGAATTCGACGGTAATTGTTTCGCCAACCAGCTTTATTCAGAATTTTGACTACATCGAAATACCACTTTATGTGCGCTACACCTTAATTGATGCAAGGTTTGATGTAGTGATGCTGGGTGGTTTAAGCTCGAATGTGTTGGTTGGTAACCAAATTTTTGTTGAAGGTGCTTCGGGAAAATCGTTAGTTGGAAAGACTAATGATATGCAGACCTTGAATTACAGTGGAACTTTGGGTATGGGCTTTAAATATGGATTATCGAGGCGCATTTCCTTGAATGTTGAACCACGTATTAAATATTACCTGAATTCGTTGAACAGCAATTCTTCAGTTACTTATAAGCCCTATACTATTGGAGTATTCACAGGTTTAAGCTACGAGTTTTAGTGGTCAATTTATATGAGTTCAGTTTATTTTAAGCAAGCCAAAATGGTGAAATTTATTAGATCATTATTGTCAGCTTTAGCATTGATTTTGATATTCAATTCATGCACAGAGGTGGAATTGAATGTTGATGCCCCGAGCTGTATTGAAACAAAAATTAGAAAGTTACAAAAAGATGATGTAAATAATCCACCTGCACAAGTTTGGAAGTGGGAAGTGGATGGCAGAACGTATTACTACATAACATCAGACTGTTGCGACCAATATAATTACTTGTATGACGACAACTGCACTCTTGTTTGTGCACCTGATGGTGGGTTTTCAGGAAAGGGTGATAGGAATTGTCCTGATTTTAATGGAGCAATTGAGAAAACGCTTATTTGGAAAGATAGCAGAAAGTAAAAATATCCATTTGTGTTTCGTTTGAATACATTAACCTGAATTTTTAATTGGAATTTCTTTTCCCCACGCAACCTTTTATTTAGTCATCACATCTTGATGGTAACTCAACCAATAAAATCGGAATACTGTCAGTTGAGAAAGTGGCAAACAAAAAAAACCAAAACAAAATGAAAAGAATTCTCCTTCTGATTCTGACCGTATTAATCCTTATCCCGGCTTTTGCACAGAAAAGTAAGAAAGACATCGTTTACCTTAAATCGGGAGGTATAATTAAAGGTCAGGTCATAACAAATGATCTCGATAGGATTAAAATTAATTCGTCGGGAAATCAATGGGTCTTTAAAACGGCTGACGTTGACAGCGTTTCGAAATATTCGAAGGTCGTTCGCGAGCGGAGCCCAAATCAGAATTATTTCTTCGATACTTCGATGGGTGTTCTAATTGGCAACTCCGGAAATGGACAAAAGGCTCCATTTTCGTTTATGAGCTCTTTTAATTATCGGGTAATCGATAAATTGTATTTAGGAGCCGGACTTGGAACCGAGTTTTTCGACGAGTCGTATATGCCTGTTTTTGGTCAATTTCAATACCGGTTTCGCGATGGAAAATTCACTCCTTTCTTTAATTTACAGGCTGGATATCAGATTGCATTAGAAGATGGGAAGCGTGAAAATTATATCAATTATTATTCATCATCGTCAATTTATTATCCCTACACTCAAACCAGCGGAAAACTTAATGCAGAAGGCGGTTTCCTGATAAATCCTTCGTTTGGTTTTCAGAGGTTAACTTCCGAAAATTTTGGATGGTTCTTTTCGTTTGGCTACCGATACCATCAATTGAATTATTCAGGCGTTAATAGCTACAAACTAGAATCAAATTTCTCACGTCTTTCACTCAAAATCGGATTCATCTTTAATTAATTACAACCATGAAACAAACTAGATATATATTTTCAGTAATGGTGTTGTTATTAGCCTTTTCGTCGGCATGCACCGACAAGGTTTTTGAGACCTTTAACGCAAATTCGCCGGTTTACCTAAGCTACACTGAACTGCGCTCGGCAGTAAAAATGAATTCGGCTCGCGAAATGAATAACCCGGGGAAAATCTATTTCAAGGATAATTTCATTTTCATCAACGAAAAAATGAAAGGTGTGCATGTTTACGATGTAAGTGATCCAAAAAGCCCTATAAATAAAGGATTTATCGAGATTCCAGGAAACATTGACATCGCCATTAAAGACAATATTTTGTATGCCGATAGTTATGTCGATTTAGTTGCGATTGATGTTTCCAGTTTTACGGCCATAAAAGAAGTTGGCCGAGTTCAAAAGGTTTTCCCATACACTTTGCCAGTTTATGATACCAAATATCCGGTTGCCCAATTAGATGAAACGAAAGGTGTGGTAACCGAATGGAAGGTAAAAAGCGTTCGTCAGGAACTGGAACAGCGCTATTATCCGGTATATTACAATTACGATGCTATTAAAATGGATTCTGGGTTTTTCACAAATTCTGGAATCAGTTCATCTTCAGGAACCGCAGGTGCAACCTATGGCGTAGGTGGAAGCATGGCACGTTTCGGATTGTACAAAAACCTGTTATACATTGTCAATCTAAACAGCCTATTAACATTTAAGCTGAATACTAATTCGGATGTTACATTACTTAACACCAAATATGTGAGCTGGAATGTTGAAACTATTTTCATTACTGACGATCATTTGTTTTTAGGAACACAAAACGGACTGATTGTTATGGCGCTTAATGTTCCTGAAAATCCAACTCAGATTGGCTCTTTTGCCCATATGACTTCCTGCGATCCGGTTGTTATTAAAGGCGATCTGGCATTTGTAACGTTAAAGGGTGGCACAACCTGCCGTGGCGGAACGCTCAATCAATTGGATGTGATTAAAATGAGCAATAGTTATTCGAATTTCACGTTAATAAAATCATATCCGATGTTTGGTCCGCAAGGCTTGGGTATTGATGATGATTTGCTTTTTATCTGTGATGGTAATGCTGGGCTGAAAATTTATAATGCTGCAGATCCATTGGCCATACTCCCTATTGCAACCTTTCCATCCATCAATGCTTACGATGTAATTCCGATGAATAATTACCTCTTTATGATTGGAGAAAACGGATTTATGCTGTACGATTACACAAATATCCAGAATATAAAACAAATTGGCACAATTCCTGTAGTAAAGAAAATATAATAGTCCGTAATACTTTAGGACTTCGTTGAACTCTGTGGTATCCTCTTATAAAAAAGCCAGACGAATATTTCGTCCGGCTTTTTGTTTTTTGTTCGATTCCTAATAACCGTAACCACCACCATTGTTATACCCATTTTCCTCAATCTTAATCGTATCCATTGAAAAAGGAATCAACTTTTTCTCGTATTGCAACTTAACCTCGTCGTTAAAGCCAGCAAAAATCCCTATGCCATTCTTAATATTTGAGTAAATCGGAACTGGCTCTGCGAATGGATTATCGTGATAAAAGTTATACAGTTTCAAGTATTTCAGGTAGTTATATAAGTCTTTCGAGAGTTTTTGAACATGGATTTCGTTTCGTTCGTATATTTGCTTTGCCCCATAAACCACAGATGAATTACCATAACCATAACCATTATAGCTTGAGGGATTCTCGTAGTAGCTTAATTTTATCGAATACTCTTTCCCATTGAAATAAGTATCGGGGAAGATGCTGTATTCGTTATCGGGTCCATCGATTATTTCATCGCCAAAGTTATTATAAACGCTTTTAAACACCGGATCATCCGACCCAATTCCATATTGGTTGTAACTTTTGTAATACTTTCTAACCCCTTTATTGTCCTGAAGATATGAAACGGTTTCTCTCATATAGATAATACGATAATAGTCTTCGCCTTCGGGGTCTTTAATTCTCAAATTGATAATAGTGCTTCTCAAATTGTTCAATTTTACTGATGTCGTGTCAACCGAAATTACTTCAACCTTATTCGGAATAGTCGTTTGAGCTTCGATCATTTCATTTTCCGTATTAACAACAACACGGTAACTTGCACCTGCTTTGGGCTTGATATCCGTTAACGAAAATTGGCCAAGGGAAGATACAGTTGACAATAATGTTCCATTCTCATATAGTTGAATAGTTCCATTGGCAGACATCGGCGGAATTCCAAAGCCCGTTTCACTTAAGATAGATGAACTGCGTGATAGATTAGCTTTAAAACTATCTCCTGTTTGGATAATTCCGGTAAAAACAAGTTTGTTGGCAAGCCCTTCATCGTCAAAATCGAGCGTTTTGGTGCAGGCGAGGATTGAAACAACCATCAGGATGAATAGAATATATTTTTTCATTTTAATCTGTTTTTTTTAGAATTTGTAGCTGTATGAAATAGACGGAATAATGGGGAAGAGGCTCACTTGTTTTAGTGATCGGGATTTTCCGGTTGCTTCACGTTCCTCGGGTGAGTTTTCATCAAACATCAGGAAAAATGGATTTTGTCTGGAATAGACATTGTAAAAACCAATATTCCA
>Ga0302296_1003438_pt1 | contig 10180 bp, 10 predicted proteins | sample III_Fen_N3_1_FD_194546 | JGI IMG/M metagenome (GOLD analysis project Ga0302296, IMG submission 194546) | Peat permafrost microbial communities from Stordalen Mire near Abisko, Sweden - III_Fen_N3_1 | ecosystem: Environmental > Terrestrial > Soil > Wetlands > Permafrost | place: Sweden: Abisko... | reverse complement strand
TGATAATGTGTGAATGATGTAACTCTTTCGGGTAATTGTGTAACACTTTTTATGAACGAGAAACTCACCTTTGTATACTATAATTATTTAATCAATATAAAATAAAAAATTATGAGCGCAGGAAAAGTATTATTAGGAGTATTGGCTGGCGTTGCTGCCGGCGCATTGGTAGGAATTTTATTTGCACCCGCAAAAGGTTCGCGTACCCGGAGAAGAATATTGAAAAAGGGAGAGAACTATGCAGATGGTCTGAAAGAAAAATTCAATGAATACGTTGATAACGTTTCTGAAAAATTTGAACAGGTGAAAGAAGAAGTTACAGCTTTTGCTCAAAAAGGGAAGGATAAATTGGAACAGGCAGAAAAAGAAGCAAATACTGCTAAGAATTGAAATGTTTGCAAATTAAAATTATGAATTGAGCCTGCTCCGAAAATTTGATTTAAAAGATTGATATTGTCCGGTATTTTGTGAATCAGTGATTTATAGTAAATATTCTTACACTTTTTAAATTAAATCAAACCTTACGGATATTTTTGGAGCGGGCTCAATTTAATGTTAATAAGATAAATAAAGTATCATGCGAAAAGAAATGTTTAAAGCAAATGGTCTTTTTGGAGAGAGTAAAACACCTTCTGCTCCATCATTTCTCGTTTTCGATATGCCTGCGATAGCCGATAAAATGAAACACGAACAAAACTGGATAGACGGGGAACTTAATTCAATGACACTTTTAAAAACTCCTTATAAACAGATTATTCTTGCTGTATTGCATGATGGAACTGAGATTCAGTCTTTCCAGTCGAATGAATCAATTACCTTTCAGTTACTCGAAGGAGAACTAATATTTAATACCCGAAGGTCGTCTGTATTACTTAACAAGGGTCAGTTATTCACACTTCACGAAAATATAAAGTACAGTCTGACTACCAGGGAAGATTCTGTACTCCTTTTAACGATTGCTACCGGGGCGCTGCAATTTTCGGAAAACTAAAGAGCCCTGTATTTTAAAACATGATCAGAACAGAAGCCATGGAAGAGAATGCCAAAATGATTGAAGTTTTAATCGAAAGAGCCACCGAATACGGAAAAACGAGTTTTGAATTGGCAAAATTAAAAGCCATCGACAAAACCGCTGACGTTGTTTCCTCATTCATACCAAATTTTGTTGCCGTAATCTTTTTATTGTCTTTCATGCTTTTCTTAAGTGTGGGCTTAGCGCTGTGGATTGGCGGAATCCTTGGCAATACCAGTTACGGGTTCTTTGTGATAGCTGCTTTTTATTGTATTGCAGCGATTTTTATCCATTTTGTTATGCATAAATGGCTTAAAAGGCGGGTATGCAACAATTTCATTAAACAGGTGTTTAATTAAAATAACATGGAAAATATTACAACCTCCATTGAATTAAAGAATGCGATTCAACGTTTGAAAGTTGAGCAGACTATTGAGGAGCAGCTTTTGAAAGAGCAGTTTTACTACACCTATGAGAGTTTAAAGCCTATTAACCTTCTGCGGAGTACGATATATGATATTACAACATCACCTCATTTGATTGATAGTATTTTAGGCACTGCCACAGGTCTTGCTACCGGCTATCTCTCGAGAAAAATAATGATGATAGGGGCGTCGGGCAATTTATTCCGAAAGCTTTTGGGTTCTGTGATGCAATTAGGTGTCACAAATGTTGTGAGTCAGAATCCCGACAAGATTAAATCTATCGGGCAGTATATTTTTCAACACATTCTGCACAAAAAGAGAAACGAATTCTAATAAGTACCAATGGATCAAGAATTAAAACTCCCATTTTACGCAAAGATTTCCATTTTCTTGATCGGTTTGATTGCGTTTGTTGCGATATTGTACATCGCACAGGGTATTATTGTTCCGTTGGTATTCGCTATCATTTTTGCAATTGTACTCCATCCGGTTGTTAATTTTTTTGTTCGATTGAGATTAAACAGGGTTTTGGCAATCGTTTTGGCCTTACTATTAACAACAATTGCACTTGCTGCTCTTGTTGCACTTTTGTTTACACAGGCCAGCCGTTTTACCGAATCGTGGCCGGCACTTGTCGATAAATTCACGGACATTCTTAACCAATCAATCAGTTATGCAGCTGGATATCTTGACATAGATCCAACAAAAATTCATGAATGGATTACAAAAAGCATTCGTGAACTTCTCACTTTTAGCACTGCTTCAATCGGGCAAACCATTGTTATAGTCGGCAACAGCGTGATGATTATGTTTCTGCTTCCGCTTTACATTTTTTTGATACTTTATTACCAGCCGCTTATTCTCGAGGTTATTCGCCGTCTTTTTAGTGACAGCAACCAAAGTCAGGTTAAAGAAATAGTTACTCAAATCAAAAAAACTATTCAGCACTACCTTACCGGACTGATCATTGAGGCTGTTATCGTAGCTGGGATGGATATTGCTGTTCTTTTGGCACTTGGAATTGATTACGCAATTCTGCTTGGCATTATAGGTGCTATACTTAATGTGATTCCATACATTGGCGGACTCGTGGCAGTAGCTTTGCCAATGATAGTCGCCCTGGCCACCAATACTTCAGCATGGTGTCCAATTTATGTGCTGATCGGTTATTATATCATTCAACTGATAGACAACAATTACATTGTCCCTTATATCGTTGCTTCAAAGGTAAAGATAAACGCGCTTTTCTCAATAATAGTTGTGTTTTTGGGGAATGCTTTATGGGGAATATCGGGGATGTTTCTATCCATACCGCTGCTTGCAATTGTAAAACTTATTTTCGATCATATCGAATCATTAAAACCGTGGGGTTTACTATTAGGTGACACAATGCCGTCAATCATAAAGATAAAACCATTTCACCTTAGAAGGAAAAAACAAAATCCCGAATGATAATGGATGGAATGTCTGCTTTACTGGCAGAATTGTAATTAATACTTCAGATCATGAAAAATATTACTGTTTCAAATACCTGCGTCGAAGATGCATGCCGCGAAGAAGAGATAATCGTTCTGGCAGATAGTACGCAGGAGGAAATAAATTCAATATCAGCACCTCATCAGGATTTGGCTGAAATCCTGGTTATTACATCCTATCCACCGCGTGAATGCGGTATTGCAACCTATTCTCAGGATTTAATCAAGGTAATTAATCAGAAATTCAGCAATTCATTTTCGATCAGAGTTTGTGCACTGGAGTCAAATGGTACAGCCTACAATTATCCTGATGAAGTGAAATATGTGCTTAAAACATCAGTCGCTGCCGAATATGAAAAATTGGCATTGAAAATAAATGAGGATAAGGAAATCAAAATTGTATTGATCCAACATGAGTTTGGCTTTTATTATACCCAGGAACAGGCTTTTGTTAAATTTCTTAATCTGCTTTCCAAACCGGTTATTGTCGTTTTTCATACCGTATTGCCACTTCCTGATGAACAGTTCAAACTAAATGTTCAGCATATTGTTGCTGCCTGCGAATCGATCATTGTAATGACCAATACCTCAGCAGGTATTCTAACGAAAGATTATGGTGTTCCACACCAAAAAATAACAGTGATAGCTCACGGAACCCATTTAGTTCCCCGGTTAAGCAAAACCATATTAAAACTAAAATACAAGCTTAAAGGTCGCAAAGTGCTGACTACTTTCGGTTTACTAAGTGCAGGGAAGAGTATCGAAACCACAATTGATGCATTGCCGGCTATTGTTAAAAAATGCCCTGAAGTCATATTTCTCGTGATCGGTAAAACTCATCCTGAAGTCGTTAAAACGGATGGCGAAGCTTACCGGGAAATGCTGGAACAAAAAGTTGAGAAACTTGAAATGCAGAATCATGTGCGGTTTATTAACAAATACCTGGAATTGCCCGAATTGCTCGAATATTTGCAACTTACAGACATTTACCTGTTTACAACCAACGATCCGAACCAGGCTGTAAGTGGTACTTTTGTTTACGCGATGAGTTGCGGCTGCCCGATCATTTCTACACCGATTCCACATGCGAAAGAGCTGATAACCAGGGAGACCGGAATTATTTTTGATTTTCGTAATTCGCAGCAATTATCTGTCGCTGTCTTGCGTTTGCTCAACAATGATAAACTTCGGAGGAGTATGGCTATAAATACCTTACAGAAAATAGCTTCGACAGCCTGGGAGAACTCTGCCGTGGCACATGCTATGCTGATCACTAAAATTTTAGATAATAAAATAAAGCTAAGATATAATCTTCCTGCAGTCAATCTGAATCATATGAAAGAGTTGACGACTCAGACCGGGATTATTCAGTTTTCAGTAATCAACCGCCCCGATATTTGTTCTGGATATACCCTTGATGACAATGCGCGTGCATTGGTTGCTACTTGTATGAATCTTGCCTTATCAGGTGATAAGACGAATATTCCAGCTATAAAAAAATACCTCGGTTTTATTAAATATTGTCAGGAATCTGAAGGCGATTTACTCAATTATGTTGACAAAGGTCTCAATTTTACCGTTCAAAATGATGCGGTCAATCTGGACGATTCCAATGGGAGGGCAATTTGGGCATTAGGGTATGTATTCTCAGTAGCGTCATTGCTTCCAGGGAAAATCATCACCGAAGCGAAGGCAATTATTGAAAAATCGCTGCAACACATGGAAACAGTGCATTCGGCCCGGGCAATGGCTTTTGCTGTAAAAGGATTATATCACTATCATCTAAGTACAAAGTCTCCGGAAAGTCTGCAACTAATTAAAACCTTTGCCAATCGTTTGGAGAAAATGTATGAACACGAATCTGTAAAGAACTGGGAATGGTTTGAAGATTGGCTTACTTATGCAAATAGTGCAATGCCAGAAGCACTTTTATATGCATGGTTGCTGACCGACGAGAAAAAATACCATGATATTGCAATCTCTTCGTTTAAGTTTCTTTTATCACAAACTTTTAATGAAAACGGGATCGAAGTCATTTCAAATAAAAAATGGTTGCATAAGGGTGAGAAAGCAGGACATTTTGGCGAACAGCCGATTGATGTTGCCTATACCATTATGACATTGAGCAAATTCTACGATGTATTTGAAGACGCAGATTACCGTATAAAAATGGAAACAGCATTCAATTGGTTCCTGGGCGAAAACCGCTTACATCAGATCATTTATAACCCATGTACAGGAGGCTGTTACGACGGGCTGGAAGAATTTAATGTGAATCTCAACCAGGGCGCAGAGTCAACAGTAAGCTACCTGATGGCACGATTAACAATAGAGAAGTACAAAAAATAAATATTAAACACTCAAAAAATGAAGTCAACAAAACAATTAGGCATTTGGATGGATCATTCGATTGCGCATGTGATGAAATTCGCAAATGGTACAATTGTAACAAATACAATTGAATCACAACCTGAAATTCTCGAGGACCAGCAAATTGAGTATAAAGACGAAAGCCACAGTTTGAACAAAGAGCAACGTCAGCTTTCATCTTATTATAAGGAACTTGGTGATGTCATATTGGGAAATGAAGATGTTATACTGTTTGGACCAACGGAGGCCAAAAGTGAATTATTTAACCTTTTAAAGGACAACCACCTTTTTGATGAAATTAAGATTGTGGTTAAGTCTGCAGATAAAATGACGGAAAGCGAAAGGAAAATATTTGTAAAAGAGTATTTTAAATGAATCCTTATCTTCTGAATACAGACGCCTCCGATGGAGAAAAATCAAAAACCGTTCTCCTTATTGTTGCTCACCCCGATGATGAAACATTGTGGGCAGGTGGAACGATCCTGAGCCATCCCTCCTGGAAATGGTTTATAGTCTGTCTAAGCCGGAAAAGCGATCTGGAACGTGCCACCAGGTTTAATCTGGCTTTAAAAGTCTATAAAGCCGAAGGTGTTATGGGAGACCTGGATGACGGTCCCGATCAGAAGCCATTGGATGAAACGGAGCTTGAGCGTTTAATACTCGATTTATTGCCTCCCACGCATTTCGATCTTATTCTCACCCATAATCCTTCAGGTGAATATACACGTCACCTAAGGCACGAGGAGATTAGCAAAGCTGTTATCAGACTTTGGCATTCCGGCAAAATACCAGCCAATGAACTTTGGACCTTTGCATACCAGGACGAAGAGAAAAAACATTACCCGCTGGCTGTTGAAAACGCTAATATTTTCCGTCTTCTGACAAAACGAATATGGCTTCGTAAATACAGCATTATAACTGAAACTTACGGCTTTAAAGAAGATAGTTGGGAAGCCAAAACAACACCACGCTCGGAAGCATTCTGGCAATTTACAGATCCGTATGATGCAAAAAGGTGGATAAAACAATTTGAAAATGACAAATAAAATTAATCAGTTTATTGTTTTCAAATTTCTCAAAAAAACTCATTTTTTAAATCTCAATTAAATCTCATGAAATGAGCATGATTTGAATATCACAATTTGATGTGATAATAAACTTCATGCAAATTCCATCTAACCTTTAAAATAAATTATTAACAGATGAAAGTATTGGTAATGTATGATTACCCTCCTTCACCAGGAGGATTGGCAACACAGGGAGATCTTCTTTACAGAGGACTTCTTGAAATGGGCGTTGACGTCCATGCTGTTAACTACGAATCGGCACAAGAAAAAGAGTGGTATTACCGATGGTTTAAGCCCGATGTTGCTGTTGGAGTTGGATACTGGGGCTATACACCAAATCTGATACTTCACCCGCAAAAGTTCGGAGTACAACCGGTTCCATGGCTCGTAGCTGACGGTTATATTGCAAATTACCAGGACGTTTTGAATGCGCTACCACTTATTTTGGTGACATCCAACTGGGTCAAGGAGATGTATGTCCGTGACGGGATTAGCGGGGATAAAATAGTTGTTTTGCCTGTTGGTTGCGATACGGATACTTTTACGCCCTACAGTAAAGACGATCCAAAAATATTGGCTGTTCGTAAGGCATTGGGAATTACACCCGAACAGTTAATGATACTCACCGTTGGCGGCGATGCAGCCTCAAAAGGCGGGGAAGAGGTGATGCAGGCGCTGGCTATTATTAATGAGAAGGTACCCGATTGGAAATATGTCTGCAAAGTGTGGCCCCAGCAGCGAACAAACGATCAAAACCTGATTGATTTGAAATTGGCTAAAGATTTGGGTATTGATAAACACATCATCTTCGAAACCAACACCATCTCACGAAATTTCATGCCATACCTCGTTGGAGCCTGCGATATTTATGCTGCCCCTTCACGTCTTGAGGGATTTGGAATGCCACAGGTGGAAGCTGGTGCTTGCGGAAAACCGGTTTTAAGTATTAAAGCCATGGGAATGCTCGATACACTTATAGATGGAGAAACTGCATTTTTAGTAGGAGTTGCCAGGAAAATCGTTGTCAATGAAGTTTTACTTGGAAACGAATCGGGATTTGAACCTCATCATAAGGTAGTATTTGATGTTCCACGCATCGTTGATTACCGGGCGGATGTTCCGGATATTGCAAAATATATGCAGGTTTTGATGAATGATAAAGCATTGCGCGAAAAAATGGGCAAGGCAGGCAGAGAGCGTGTAGTAGAGAATTTTGATTACCGCGTTGTCGCGAAAAAGTTTGTTCAGATAGTGCAGGAAAAATTAGGAATAAAGTAATGGGATAATCCGGCAATTTTTCCAATTGACATTATCTTAATGTCAAAACAATTCATTATCATATGGTTCGATTGGCGGATTTTTAAATTGAAGGATTGTCAAATTTTTAAATCATGCAAAAAGAAAACAGGAAAGAGATTGACGAGGCAACGAAGGTTGCCCTTGAAGTGCTGTTACATAATGCGCATGGCCCGTTTCAGGGTCTTCCAAGGACTGCCGGTTGGGGTTACCCCGAACCTTATACCCGCGATTTAATGTTTTCAATCCTGGGCATTGCTGTTTCAGGGAATAAAAAGCTGCTGGACAGTGCCAGGAAAGTATTGGAAACGTTGGCAAAAAATCAGACCACACATGGCCATATAACTTCACTCGTACACAACAAGGACGATAGGGGTGCAAGTGATACCACTCCTTTGTTTTTGTTGGGAGTTGGTATTTTTAGGAAAGTAACGGGTGAAACAGAATTCCTTCATGAAGCTGTTGAAAAATCGCTGTTATGGATGGAGTACCAAAGCCCGTCGGACCGTTACCTTGTTGCCCAGCAACCTACAAGTGATTGGCGCGATGAACAATGGATGACCGGATATGGACTTTTTGTAAATACATTGGTATACAGCTATCTCCGTATATTAGGTAAGGACGAAAGAGCTGAAAAGATACGCGAGGAAATGGGCCGGTTTACCATTTCGGGTGAAACGACACATCATCATGTTCAGGCGGGTCTTGTTGTAAAGCACAAACCCTATTATGCATTCTGGGCTTATAAAATCTATAGCAGCGAAAGGTTCGACCTGCTTGGTAACAGCATTGCCATTCTTTCGGGACTGGCATCTCCATCCAGGGCTGATGAAATGGTCTCATGGATTGAAGAAGAGTGTTCAGCTATGCAAAAGAGAGGCGAGCTCGCTTTAGACCTGCCTCCTAATTTCTTCCCATATATTCAGCGCGAAGATGCGGACTGGCTTCCCCGCTATGCATTATTTAACAATCCGGGAGAATACCACAATGGTGGAATATGGCCTTTTATATGCGGATTTTATGTTGCAGCCCTCGTGGCTGCGAAAAGGTATGCGCTGGCCGAGGAAAAGCTAATTGCACTTACTAAATGTATAAAAACAACAGCTACAGGCACTGTCAGCTTTGGTTTTAATGAATGGATAAAAGCGCAGGATGGCAAACCTATGGGTCAGGACTGGCAAACCTGGAGTGCTGCCCTTTACCTGTATGCAGCAAAATGTGTTGAGCTAAAAAGAACACCTTTCTTTGACGACATACGTAATTACCTGGTTGTACCCAAAATCTGACGATCAGTTCATCTCGCACTAAAAAATAAAGTGTGAATTATGTAAGTCATTACATAAATTGTGTAATGATTTTGTTAACAGGAGGGGGTATTTTTGTGTGAGTTTTATGATTTTTAATAAAGCCTGTAGAACAGAGGATGTTTGGAGAACCATCCTCTGCTTTTACGGCGATTAACAATCAATTTAAAGTATAAAAACTCATCATAAATTGCATATGTCACTAAAGAAAATGTTTGAATTATATAAGCAATTTGAATAATTGTGTAACGTTTTCCGAAAGTTAGAAATGTAATTTTGATTAATATTCAAATTTATTATCCCATTTAAATCCGCGTATTATCCCTCTGAATGGCTATGAATAAACATAAAGAGTCTGATAAGGAAATCCCTGCAAACAATGAGCTTGTTCCTATAAACGAAAATAAGCTACCTGGAAAATATCGGAAGAAAGTTAGTATTCGTCAAAAACTGATACTATTCTCTTTGATTATTTTGGCAGTTAATGGACTTATTGGTTTTGCCGTTTATCAGAGTAACCAAAAACTACACGACTCTGAGCGATGGGTGCAACACACAGAGCAGGTTATAATGCAATCAGGAAAAGTACTTTTAAATTGCAATAACATCATGATCCGCGCACGGGGTTTTGTTATTACAAATGACAGTTCATTTCTCCAACCTATTATTCTGCCTCAAACCATCATCGAAGATGTTAGTAATCTGAAACGACTTATACAGGATAATCCGGAACAGCGACAGCGTGTTGATTCGCTTGCAATTTATATGCAACAATACATGAATTTTTCACTCCACGCAATAGATCTGCGAAGCAAAAAAGGACTTGCCGCAGCTATCGGCTACATCTCCACTAAAACGGGCAAGCAATATTCCGACCAGATACTAAAAATAATTAATTCTATTCAGCAGGAAGAAACCCGCTTACTTAAAATCCGACAGCAAACAAACGAACAAAGTGTTAAAGTTTTCAATGCGTTAACTGCGGTAATGTTTATTCTGTTGGATTTATTTACGATACTTTTGCTAATCATTGTAGGGATTTATTTGCATCAAAACGAGGAAAAAGAGACCCGTGCAGCAGAACTTATTATTGCGAACATGGAGTTGGCTTTTCAAAATGAAGAGAAAGGGAAACGTGCATCAGAGTTAGTCATTGCGAATGAGGAACTTTTTTTTCAAAACCAGGAGAAATGGAAACGTGCATCGGAGTTAGTTATTGCGAATGAGGAGC
>Ga0302296_1003437_pt1 | contig 10180 bp, 9 predicted proteins | sample III_Fen_N3_1_FD_194546 | JGI IMG/M metagenome (GOLD analysis project Ga0302296, IMG submission 194546) | Peat permafrost microbial communities from Stordalen Mire near Abisko, Sweden - III_Fen_N3_1 | ecosystem: Environmental > Terrestrial > Soil > Wetlands > Permafrost | place: Sweden: Abisko... | reverse complement strand
TTGGCCGGACGATATTACAGTCGAAAATTTTCAAAAAACAAGATATGATACAAAATTTGCTTCGGGTCGAAAAGTTCGTGGATTCACCCATCGAAACATTGCACGTAACGAGAGAGTTCAGAAATCAGCCTACGTTTGATGTGGATAGTATTTTCAGTACCCACAAACCTCATATCAGTGTTCGCAACCTGAATGTTTACCTGACAAAAAACCATATCCTGAAAAATGTCAGCCTTGACATTCCCGACAAAGCAATCACCTGCATTATTGGCCCATCGGGATGTGGAAAAACTACTTTGCTGAAAACATTCAATCGCCTGCTTCAAAACTCGATTGATGTAAAGATTGAAGGCGATGTGCTGGTCGACGGCGAAAATATTCACGGGAAAGACGTAGAAATTGAAAGTATCCGGAAAAAGATGGGTTTGCTGTCGCAACGTCCTTGTCCGCTTCCCATGTCGATATTCGATAACATTGCCTACGGACCCCGGATTCACGGCGTTCGGAACAAGAAAAGCCTGAACGTAATTGTTGAGAAACGTCTGAAAGAAGCTGGTTTGTGGGACGAAGTGAAAGATCGTCTGAAATCGCCGGCCAACAGCTTGTCAATCGGGCAACAGCAGCGGCTGTGTTTGGCCCGCGGATTGGCGGTCGAACCTGCCATCATTTTGGGTGACGAAGCTACTTCGGCGCTCGACCCGATTTCCAGCAAAAAAATTGAGGAATTATTTCTGAAACTGAAAGATCAGTATTCGATTGTTTTAGTGACCCATACCCTCCGCCAAGCCAGGCGCATTGCCGATTACGTGATATTCATGTATCTGGGCGAAGTGGTTGAAGCTGGTCCCGCTTCCGAAATTTTCAGCAACCCAAAAGAAAAACTGACCAAAGAATACCTGGACGGGTATTTTAGTTAAAGACAATCAGCGATAATCTTTTTTCCTGAAGGACATTCCGAATAGCATGAAAATAAAAGCAGTGAGCCGCCTTCGACTCACTGCTTTTTGTTTTACACATTGGCTATAAACGGTGATTTCCGAATATACGTTTCATCCGTTAATTGTTCAGCCAGGAAATGAGCCAAATCAGTCGCGCTGATGCTGTCACCCGGACAATCTTCCAAACTAACAGCCATCTTTTTCCGCTCATCGGTTAATTCAATGAGTGGTAGCCTGACCAAAGTCCATTGAATATCACTTTCAGACAAAATATGGTATTCCAGTTGTTTGTCGGTTGTGGTTTCCGGATAGTTCGTTTTCATCCAATCGGTTCCAAATTGGGTTTTAGGACCTTTTTTGTCAGAAGGAGTATCAACATTCAGCCCGGTTGTTAGAATATACCGGCTGATTTTATGTTCTTTCATCACTTGAAGGACATTTCTCGTTGCATGGCTGAAGATGGAAGATTCCCCCTTTGGTTGTCCCAATGTACTGATTACAGCCCGACAATCCCTGACCAATGCACGGATGGCTTCAAAATCTCTGGCATCGCCTTTAATAACTTCGATTTGAGAGCTTTCGATTTCAAGATTTTCGGGATTCCGATGAAGTATTTTTAGGTTGAATCCCCTTTTTTGCAGTTCCTGAACCAGGTATTTTCCTGATTTTCCGGTGCCGCCAATGACGGCAATTTTTTGATTCTTTTCCATTTTTTCTTTTTGTAAATTTTGACAATAAATTGACTCCAGTATTCTTATCACCTAAGAAAACGGGGATTACAGAGACTTGGTAGCTCTGTTAATGAATGGGCAATATTTACAAATAGATTTTAATGATGCGAAGTTACAAAAAGTTGCTGTAGTCTTGAAATACTATAAGCTCATTGAGCAATGAGCTGGTTATACTTTTGCTTTTTTGAAACAGAAATACTACAAATATCAATAAAATAACACCTACTAAATCCTGCTTCCCACATATTACTTACCCATTCGGATATTTGCGATAAAACCATTTACGATGCATCATTCAGGTAATTGGCAGAGCGGTTGAGTTCTGAAAAGAGTTTTTTGTAGCGATGATTGTTGAGGTATCTCATCAGCCAGGGAATAGCCAGAAGAAGCAAAAGCAAAACGAAGATTAAAGGTTGAATTTCATTACCGGCAGCTATGTTTTTTAGGCCTCCGATATTCTTCAGGTGAAGGTATATTACCCAGCTTGCCAATAGGTAAAAAAAGAGGAGGTATGACAGAAAATCGAACATTTTCATGCGGTTCACCTTCCGGCGAAAGAAGATTAGCGATTCTTTCAGGGTTCGGTTTTCATCCGATTTGGTCAGAATTCGTAAACGAATGATTTCGGTGCTGGTTTGGATGAGAAAGAAAAGACCGCCTCCGATAAAAGGGACAACCGCAGCTAACGGTAAGTTTAGTTTCAGATAGGCAAAAGCGTAGATCATCAGACCGGACAATAGGATCAACAACCCGAAATAAGCGCCAATTTTCCATTTTACGTCGTTTATTACCTCCGTCATCATCCGACTGTGGTCCGTACTTTTGAGTGTGTTGAGGTTAATCAGCTCCGATCTGTTATCCGGATTTTCCGAATGAACTTCCTGCCACATCGATTTCAAATCAACGTTTTCCATTTTCGAGTATTTTTAGGAGTTGGGTTTTTATCCGGCTGATTTTGACACCGGTGTTGCTTTCAGAAATACCAATTATTTCGGCAATCTCCTTGTAATTATAATCTTCCAGATAAAGGAATATAATTGCTTTTTCAATGTCTGATAGTTGATTAATAGCCTGATAAAGCCGGTCTTTTTTGTCCGATTCGCTTTTGAACTCCTGATCGGCGATCGTGTATTCGGTTTTCGATAGCCCGACATGGATTGGACGGAGACTTTGCTTGCGGATGAGGTCGATGGCCGTATTCAGCGCAACCCGATAGAGCCAGGTTGAGAATGCCGATTGGTTTTTAAACGACGGATAAGCTTTCCAAAGTCGTATCAGGATTTCCTGGTAATAGTCCTCCTGGTAAGGGTTTCGGTAGAAATAGATGTTGCAAATCCGCTGAATGATTCCCCGATGCCGATTGATTAATTCTGTAAACTCGTTTTCCACTTTCGGATGAATTGAGATTTGAAAAGTTAGTCGTTTATTTTGGTTCGAATCTTACAAAATCGGGATTTTTTTCGGGATTCAGTTACGATACAAGACCACTTTTCAGTCTTCTATCACATTTAATACCAAGTGCAAATCTATATCAGTCCAAAACCATTCTGGTATAATGCCGATGAATAGAAATGTTAAGACCAATCGAGTGTGCGATGATTGGTCTGTTATATTTCTTCAATCGGTATAATCAAGCGATTTGTTGATATTGCATGACAACTTGTATATTTCATGCGACAACTTGTCCATATTGTGCGGCGATTTATGAATATTGAAGGGCATTTTATGAATATTGAAGGGCAATTCATGAATATTGAAGGGCAGTTAGTCAATATTACCCGACGATTAGTCAATATTACCCGGCAGTTTGATCATGTGAGGTGGCAATCAGACAATATTACCCGGCAGTTTGATCATTTTAGGTGGCAATCAGACAATATTGAAGGTCGTTTTGAAGATGTGAGGTGGCGATCAGACGAGACTATTCATGAAACATGAACGGTCAGACAAGATTGAAGGACAAGCGGATGAAATGATGGGTCGTAATAATAAAAGCCTGAATTAAGCGCTGAGGGTCAACGGTTCCGAAGCAGGTCGTTGAAATTATTTACACGATGAACCTCCTTTTGCTTATTCAGGCTTTTCACGGTTATTAAGCTGATGGGGTTGAGCTTGGTTCAGCCTTTTTCTTTGCTGTTTTGCCTTTCCCGTAATTTACAACAATTCTTGCCGCCTTGTACCGCGCGATCACATCTTCGTCGTCGATAAAACCTTCGATCATATCGTCGAGAATAATAAGACGGTTGTTTAGTGAATTGATTTGTGCCGTTATGTCGTGTACTGAAACCTTTTTACTGGTTTTTGTGGTTGACCGGCCTTCCAGATGTTGGTTGTAAACCTCCATCAACTGACGGATTGATGCCAGTTCGTCGGCAGTAATTTTATAAGGCGACAAAACATCGAGCATCGATTCTGCTTTTTTTACAATAGCAGAACAGCGGCTAATAGCATCTTTTTCGATGCCCGCAGAGAGTGAGTTTATAGAATGATCGACAAGTTGCAGAAGTACTTCGTTGTTGTTACGGCGTGCGTAAACACAATACTTTCGGCAAAGCTTGTACGTAGCGCGAATAATGTTGTCGAAGATCGAATTTTTCGATTGCGTATAACCGGTTGAGTCGAGGCCCGAAACAAGGTTCAGGTCTTCGTTCACCAGGTTAAATTCAGATTCGATTGCATTGACCTCCGAAACAATTTCAGGTTCATCAGACCAGTGTTCCTGGTCTTTCTTCAGGTTCGACAGTGTTGACTGCACCATTGTAAGAAAATTTGACTCAGTTTGCTTCATAGTTGCTTTTTTTAGTTAATCAACTGACCTGCTAGCAAATTTTCACAAAAGTTCGACCTTTTTTATCAAATTTTCATCTTTCAGTATGAAATATTTTTGAAAAAAATTGAATTGATGTGCAATGGGTATATTTCATGCGGCATAAGTGATTTTACGCCGGGTATTACATATCGCCTTTTGGTTGAAATCAGTTGTATTTCAGGGATTGTAAAATAATTTGATTTGCAGGTGTATAGCCACTGAAATGTAGAAGGTTCTCGACTCGGGGCGAAGTCGGGTTTTGTAGTGGCTAATCTGTTTCTATGAACAGGAGGTGTTGCTGGTATCCGTTCAAAAATAAGGATTCCATCTCTTTTCGAAAGATGGAATCCTGTTGCTAACTATCATTAGGAAGTAATAGCCTAATTACTTTGCTTCAAAAGTTGCACCAACTTGAACTTCAAATCCACCAGCGAGAATGATATCCCCTGTCGCATCAAAAGTGATATTGGCTCCGTTTTGAATTACAACGTTACCAACTGTTTGATTGGCATCTACATTATACCCTGCTGAAACAGTTTGACAGTTGAGATAGGCCGTTGAACTCAGGGTTTTATTTTGTACATAAACATTTGAAAGTGAATTTCTGAATGGGATATAATTGGATTTTGTGATAGTTACATAATAAGGCTTTGAAACATTTGTGAATGTATAGGATGAAACACTTGGTTGAACCTGAAAATAGCCGTCGTTTAAGGCACTCATTACACATATTTTATCAGCAACAACACCTCCGGCATTTACTGTAACACTTGTACCACTCTCAGAAACAGAACCATTGAATAATGTAGGTGTAGCCGTCCACATCGGCATTTCGGGGCACCCGATAATGTTGTGGGCAAGTACATCCTTGTAGTAACCGCCTATTTTAGACGTGGCTTCGGCCATACCTATATGGTTGGTTAGTTGGATCTGAGCAAGAAAATCTCTTAAAAAGCCACCACAACCTTCTCTTGTATTTCCCAAATAGGCTGGGCCGCCAGTTAGCCTCATGCAAGTAAACGACTCCCCAAGGTTACGGCAACCACTGTATGTATCGTAATCATCAAATGGTACATTGGTACAACTGATCGAATAAATCAGAAACGGATTATTTGTGTTTGTAAGATTATCGAACCCATTATTAGATTCGGGTTTCATAGTGTACATATGGTTATATTCATCATGATTGTCATAATCGTCAACGGCAGTAACGCCATAATGTACGTCATGATCACAACAGAGATTCGTTCCATGTGTAGCAGTACCAAAACCCATTGGGCTTCCGTGATTAGAGTTACTATAAAGTCCATACCCAGAATTAAGTAAACTTATTACATCAGCTCCTTTTGGATAGGTAGGCCAATTAGCATCATCAGAAGGAGATTCCTTTATGGTGTCTCTAGTTGTAAAAATTGAAGGTAAATACGCTGGGTTGGTAAATCCAATATAGTCAGCCTCAGTAAATAATGATTTTGTAAGATAAGAATAATTACCGTTACCCGGATTTTGTTCGTACTTCAACAATTTTTGTGTCCAATTCTTCACATCTGTTTCGCTGGTGCAAAGCAACCTGCCCACATAAATATTAGGGCTAACCCATACCTGATCTCCTGACCCAGGGTCAACATACTGTTCCCCAGTATAAATATCTCCGTCAGCGTTCCAATTACCGTTCAGAGCAGAAAAATACAAATCAGTTGGTACTTTTTGTTCATTAATCATACCGTCCAAGTCCCAGGTATTTTCGGCGCCACAACCATAACGGATTGGCATTACTGAATAATCACCGCCTAACAATGCATATTTTGTTTTCGGATTAGTATTGGTATATCCAGCCCTTAGATATTGCCGTAGTTTACCTGCATCGTCATTCAGGTTTGAAAGTGCATCACCCGTGTCGGCAGGGTCTGCCAGAATATCTTCAATGCACACAATTCCGGCATCATAGCCTTTGCGCTTTTTCCAAGTCAAAAATTCGGAAAAAGCAGGTTTTAATGCCCGTGATGTAACAATTACATATTCGTAAAAAGGTACTGTCCATGTGATGGTTGCCGATTTTAAATTTGAAGCCGTTTGTGCTACTGGTTCATCTGCCGAAGGAACATCGCCCGGGTTTTGTACCAACGATTTAAGCAAATATATACTCTCGGTGTCATGAAATTTTGGAACGACCAAAGATAATGTTGATTTTGAATCAGGATTCGAAGAGGTCACCAGGCTTATTTCAACATCAGAACTCAATCTTAGTTTTTTTTGTTTTGGCTGGTATTGCATGGGATAGACTGCTACTGTAACTATTTGCAAATTACCATCGATGAAGTCAGTACTCAAAACATTTGCCTGTTTATCAGGATAGAAAGAATCTGTGTTATACACTTTGGTATCTGGAACGTCAAATACGGTATCACTACCTGAAAAACTAGTAATTATAGGATGCTGAACCGGGATTAAATCTGAAGTAAGCTGAATATCATCTTGTTTAATGCTTTTAAATTTTATGTCCGTTACAACCTGTCCTTTGGGAATATAGAATCGATAGTGAAAAACAGGCAAATCAGGTTTGCCTACATCGCGCGAAGGGTAGGATTCTTTAAACATTACGCTTTCATAAATTTTCCCGCCTTTTTTTAGATTTTTCCGCTCGATACCTGTTTTATCGTACGATAAGGTTTTGCTTATTTGCCCCGACACCCGGTACGGAAATACAAATAAAATGGCCAGGATAGACCATCCTAATATAAATTTAAGTTTTATCATGTTGAATTTTGTTTTAAAACGTTAATGATCCAGAAAAACAAAATAGGGCAGTTGTGCGCATTATTTTGTTTTATCAATTATTATATCAAAATCAATTTCTGGCAAAAATTGATGCTTCTCCCATTTATACAAGTAATTGTCATCAACTAATTTTACGGAATCAGGAATGTACGAAAATGAATTAATAGACATTTCCTTTGGTGCGATTAATGTATAAAACGCCTTATCCAATGGGGTTCCCCATGCTTGGGTCGTAGTTAAAATGTATGTGTTTTTGCCGGAAGCCTTTTGCCTGTAAAAAATATTGAGATCCAAGGTATCCTTTGGCAGAATGGTCAAACTAAAAGAAACAGCATCCATCATAAGAGTGTATGGAACCAGTTTACGCCGGTTTAAATCTATGATATTAATAGAATCAATGGACTTTATTTTGACAGCAAAAGGGAATATTATTTGTTGGGTCACCCCATCATTTGAATTATTGTAGAATGAATAAATCCCATTGATACTGAAAAAATTACGGTCAAGCTTAAAATCAATGTGCTCTTCAAAAAATGAAACCGGATTCTGTGCAATCACCGTTACTGAGATGAGAATTAGAAAAAAGATTAATACTTTTCTCTTCATTACCTTGAAATTATAATCTTCGAAGAACCGTAGTTTCTGTTATTGGCATATAAATTAATAAAGTATGCGCCATTTTCGATGGTTGATGGCAAGCTTATTTTACCTTGGTTTTCGGTAATAGAAAACCGGCAGATTTTTTGGCCATTCAAATTAACCATGTCAATGTAACAGCGAGTAGAGTTAACTGGTATCCCGATTTCGTAATTTAAAGTTAACCCCTTTACAGGGTTTGGAAATATTTTAATGATTGATTCTGATCCTGTATTAATTTCGGTTATGCCAACGTTTAACTGATCCAGCAGATGAATATCCACTGAAACAACGGAATCGGGCTGCATCGAAACATCAATTGGTGAGATGTTAACAAAAAATCCTTCACTTTGGGAGGTATAAAAGAATAACTTTTCTAAATGGTTCTTCTTTGAATATAATCTTGTTGAATAGAACCCATCAGCTTTTGGATAAATATAAATATCCGTTTCAGGATTGTCAAACCAGCCGCTTGTGACGGAGAGTAATTGATTGTTTTTATCGTAAATACGTCCTTTGATTGTCCCACACATTCCAATTGTATCATTCATCGTTCCGATGGTAGGCGATTTATCAATACTATATAGCCCTGTATATTGAAAGTATGGAGGAACTCCGGCTATTGATTGCCCTTTTTGGGGACTATTAATAGTGGAATTTATTAAATTACCATAAATAATCGTTTTACCTGAAGTTTTGTATGCTCCTACAGTATAGACAATCTGAACTGAACCTTCTAGAGGGTTGATTGCGAGGGTTGATAACAAACTGTCGTTTCTTACTATTATTAATCCTGTTGAACTAGTAATTTTAAATCTTCTAATCTCTGAAATACCAGATGATGTTTTTATCCAGATACTATCGATAGGCAACCGATCTTGTTGGGCATCGGAATACATCAATTCAATGACCCATTTACCGTTATCGTCAAAATAGATTTCGGATATGTCAACACTTGGACTCGGAAGAGGATTTGCCCTTAAGATCACGATGATAAAGAATAAATTCAAGGTCAATAAAATTTTTTTCATGCCGTTTTTATTAAATTATCAATTTGTGAAAGTATAATTTACTTCGTTAAAATCATTCGTTTCGTATCTACTTCCTTGCCATCAATAACAAGTGCATAGAGGTACATGCCGGGTTCAAGGCTATTGCCGCTAATAGTTACAGATTGCTTGCCTTTTCCGCTTATACTGTATTGTTGCAGTTGGGTTCCATTCATGTTATAGATATACAACATTGAAGAAGTTGAACCATCAGGAATAAAACAGCCAATTTTTGTTTCCTGGCTAAACGGGTTCGGAATGTTTTGGTCTAACTGTGCCTGGGTTTCGGTCAGGTTGTTTGTCCCGGTGGTAACGGCGGCATCCTTCAGTTTAGAAGTACCTGCAATTTGGTCTATTTGCTGTTGAAGTTGGGTCAGTTGTGTTTGTTGTTCTTTTATTACCTGCAATAGAACAGGGATCATCCCCTCGTAATTTACGGCTTTTAACTTCGTTATCGAATCGGTTTTGACCAGTTCAGGGAAATCTTTTTCTATTTCCTGTGCAATAAACCCGTATTGTTCCCCTTTCGAAAACTGGGGGATCATTTTAGAGATCAAAGTATCGCCACTTAAATTTGAATAAACCTCTTTAAGCTCTTCCTTATTTTTAAACTCATACTTTTTGCCATCAATATTCATTATTTTCGATAGCATCAGTTTTCCGTCCAATTTGCTTATATTTTTCTTAAGCTTACTGTCGGAACCCTGCCAATAACCGGTTGCAGAGGCGTTGCCATTAATAGACAAAATATAACTACCAGTGGTAGTGCCGGCAATATATACATTAGGAGACGATCCTGTACTTCCTGAAACTACCAAATATGGAGAATTAGAAGACTGACCACCTATAACTACAGGATAGTAAAAGGAGCTGTTTCCATTAAAGGTTGAGCTTCCGTTAAAATAACTGCTACCGCCAACTTTAAGATTATAACTGGAATTGGGGGCAGTCCCTATCCCAACATAACCAGACGAATTAATTTGAATTTGCGCCATCGCGCCAAACGATAGAGCCACAAAACACACGATAAATAATAATTCAATTTTTTTCATAGTTTTACAAAGTTTGTGGGCAGGTAAGCTGTAACTTCCTTGCCCGGTTATTAAATAATTATATTTGTTTGGCAGCCCGGCAAAATGCCGGGTTGTTTTTTTATTATTTCCAGTTGCAAGTATTTTATTGACAGTCTAATTCGTTACAGTCAAAGCCATTATAGATATAAGAGTTTTTATTTATAAT
>Ga0302296_1003433_pt1 | contig 10186 bp, 7 predicted proteins | sample III_Fen_N3_1_FD_194546 | JGI IMG/M metagenome (GOLD analysis project Ga0302296, IMG submission 194546) | Peat permafrost microbial communities from Stordalen Mire near Abisko, Sweden - III_Fen_N3_1 | ecosystem: Environmental > Terrestrial > Soil > Wetlands > Permafrost | place: Sweden: Abisko... | reverse complement strand
TCCTGATGGCGCAGTCAATGTAACGCTTTGTCCCGAACAGATTGGTCCAACAGGCGTGATATTTGGGAATAAAACCCCTGATTGTGCTGTAATGGTATAGTTGCAAATATCTCCGGCAAAACCGTCGACCATGAGGTAATAATCACTCCCAACGGTTAAGTTATTAGCTGTGATGGTGAAACCTGTTGAGTTTTCTTTGAAATCGGAGACAGGCGTGAAGTTGCAACATCCTCCGGTACTGGAGAAAATTTGCATTTGAACACCGCCACTTGGGTAATTCCCCACCCAGCAATCAAAAATACTCACGCTCAAAACCGCTGTAGTAGCAGAAGCTGTAAAGCGTATCCATGAATTGTTATTGATATTGACATCAAAAGCCGGAGAGCCTGATCCCCAAGCACCTCCTTGACCGAAGATTCCTCCGGTGTTGGTGCCGTTTGGTTGATCTACACCAGCGTTGGTTTCATTGTTTCCGAACATGTTACACGGTCGGTCGGGGGTATATGCAGCACTAGTAGAGGCACTGTATCCGTTGATGTCACAGATGTAAAGCGAATTGGCGCAATTGTCGTTGGTAGCGGTGCTTACACAAAAGCCGAAAGTTCCGGAAGATGATCCGAAACCGAAATAACGTAAGTAAACGGTCGCTCCCGGAGTAAGTCCTGTTGCACTGATCAGCGGTAAACCGTCATTTGCAGCTCCCGGATAACTAGGCGTATCGTCTGAACACTGAACCTGAGTTAGTGTGGAACAATTCACTCCCGAATACAACACCATCACACCATCACTGATCCGACCGGCGCCCATATTGGGTTTTGAGGTGATGTAGACATTTCCGGAAGAGGGAACCACCATCGAAAACCACACATCGAGCGTACTTCCGCTAAAACCACCGATCATAGCGCCTGATCCGCCAATGCATCCCGAAGGAGCTCCGGGAGTAGGAGTATTGGTCGCACCGACAGTCGTAAATTCCAAATAATTGCAATTGGACGTAATAGCGGGTAAAGCTAAGGCCGAACAAGGATTGTCGTTGGTTGGTACTGCAGTTGCCGGACCTGTAACACAAATCGAAAAACTACCCGAGCTTCCGGCGTAATAATCGTAAACGCGGATGTAATAGGTTTGACCTGCTGTGAGTCCTATAATCTGAGCCGTTTCCGGATCATCCATAAACGTAAGATCCACACACGACTCACTGGTCAATGCCGCACACGATCCGCTAAACACCTGAAATACGAAATCCAAATTGGCAACAGTTGGTGTAACCGTAACTGTTTGTTGGGCATTGGTGGCTACAAATGAATACCACACGTCATCATCGGCATTTCCTGAACAACCGGCCAAACTTTGCGTAGCACCTTCAGTAGTTCCAGCAGTTGGACTACAAACAGTATTTACAGTTAACGGAGTGGCTGTTGCGCATTCGTTATTTGATGGAGCCGGAGCCGCAATGGTGCAGCAAATGGTAAACGTTCCAGTTCCTGAACCGGCGGCATAATGGTAAATGCGAACACGGTAAACATTCCCGATGGTTAATGCGGTAAGGTTCACAATCTCAGGATCACCACTAAAACCAAGGTCGCGACATACCAACGAAGTTAATGCAGCACACGTCCCAGAAAATACTTGTACCACAGGATCCATTCCTGCCGACGGAGTTACTGTAATTTTATGATTTGCAGATGTCGCCGTGAATTGATACCACACATCATCGTCTGCAGTACCCGAACACCCCGGGATGGATTGTGTTGCAGAAGCGGTTGTTCCGGCAGTGGGCGAAGAACAGTTGGCTGTTACAGGCAATGTGGTGGCTGTGGAACAATCATTCGATTGCGCAAAAAGAGCAGCAGGAACAAATAAACAACCGAGGAGTAGTTTAGAAAAAGTAGCTATTCGCATAATCAGTGTTTTGCACGTTCTACAAACGTATCAGGTAGTAAGTCGTAGCTCAATAACAGTTGCTTTACATCCAAAATAGAGTAGGGAGCTTCTTCTTCCGTTTTAGCCGATTGAACAGGGATTGTAAACAAGAGTTCCCCTTTTTGACTGTCATTTTTATAACGCAATTTCACGTCGGTATAAAAGTGAAAATCTTCCATTCGTTTTATGAACTCAGCTTGCGCCGATTCTGAAAAATTTCCGGAAAAATGATACGAGTAATCTTGAGCAGAAACAGAGAGCCCCATAGAAAGCATCCAAAGCAGTAGTAGTTTTCGCATAGAAAGTTTGTTAAAGGTCCACGAAGTTACTAAAAAGGAAGTCAAAACAAGATTTTTTAACGATGAAATTTGTGCTAAAACAGTGGTTTTCATAGGTTTTTATGGTATTGAACTTACTATATCGTTTTAGAACATCGCTTTCAGTTCGATGAATCTTGAAATGAAATTTTGACAGATATCCCGATCCTAGTTTTGTGTTCACTATTTTTGCTCGCGAACAATTTTTCGATTCAATTGTTGACTCACTAGTTGAAAGTAAACCTATGTTTAAAAAACAGTTGATTTTTGTACTATTTTTCGTTGCTTTTGCATCGCATGCATCCATCGATAAAGCGCATTATTTCGGTGTGTTCAGTGGTAATTCATCGGATAAAATCAAATCGGAGCGTCAGCGTCTGGAAAAACTGACATCTACTTCCGAAACGCGGGCTTATTTAGGAGCTATGATCATGAAAGAAGCGCAGTATTTGTCTTCCGCGAAAGAAAAGTTGACGCATTTCAATAAAGGGAAAGCAATGCTGGAGGCAGAAATAAAAGCCAATAAAAGTGCGGTGGATTACCGTTTCTTGCGTTTGATGATTCAGGAGAACTGCCCGAAAATACTCAACTATCATGGTCAGGTGAAAGAAGATGCAGACCTGATTATCAAGGATTACAGCAAACAAAACGCCGCCCTCAAATCGGTTATTCTTTCGTATTCAAAATCTTCTTCCGCATTACCTACTTCTAAACTGACAACCTAAAAAATGTCTACCATTATCGAAATCAATCGTCTTTCTATTCAATTCAAAGGTTCGGAACAAAAAAACCTCGATGAACTTTCATTTGAGGTATTGAAAGGAGAGAAATTCGGTGTTTTCGGTCCGAATGGTGCTGGTAAAACAACACTGATTTCTATTCTGTGCGGTTTAGTAGTGCCCGACTCCGGAAGCGTGACTTACTCCATTTATCAGACTCAGGAAAAAGTAAATCAAGTGCTCGGTGAAATCGGATATGTGCCGCAGGAATATGCTTTTTATCCGGAACTTTCACCGGTGCAAAATCTCGAGTATTTCGGAGCGCTTTACAAAATCCCGAAAATTGAACGCAAAGAACGAATTGCTGAACTGCTGAAAGTATTGGGTTTACAATCTGTGGCCAATAAGAAAATCAACACTTTTTCAGGCGGAATGAAGCGTCGGGTAAACCTAGCAATCGGCATTATCAACAATCCAAAAATTCTGTTCTTGGACGAACCGACCGTTGGTGTGGATGTGCAAAGTAAAATGGCGATTATGCATTACCTGGAAGGTCTCAATAAACAAGGTACCACCATCATTTATACATCGCACCATTTAAAAGAAGCAGAAGAATTTTGTGACCGGATTTTATTGATGGATCACGGTAAAATGATTGCCTTGGATCGTTTACAATCACTATTAATTGAACACAACGAGGTGGATTTAGAGAGCTTTTTTATTAAACTTACGGGTTCGGAATACCGCGATTAATGAATAAACTCTTAGCGACGCTAAAAAAAGAAGCACTTGTAGTATTGCATGATAAAGTAGGGTTACTGCTCATGTATGTCATGCCGATTGTGCTGGTTTTTATCATTACGTTGGTCAACGATAGCTCGTTTCGCATGGTTTCAGGAAATGAAATCAGCATTTTGGTGGTGAATGACGATCAAGGCGACTGCGGAGATTCGTTGATTGCCTTATTAAAAAATTCTGGTTCCTTTAAGTTAACTGTCGCAACAAAAATGTCGTCAGCCGAAATGCAGCAGTCTTTGTTGGATGATAATCGCTTGCTGGCTATTCGAATTCCTCGGAATTTCTCTCTTCAATTAAACAGAAAAGCAAGCGGAGTTACCGATTTGATGCTGAAAGAGTTCGGTGTAAAAGATAGTATTGTCGAACAACCGAAAACAGTTGCTCAATCGCTTGTTTTATATTACGACCCGGTACTGCAAGAGAATTACCGCTTCTCGATTAGCAACAGCATTTACAGCTATTTGGGCGCGTTGGAAAACGGCATGATCATGCAGAATCTCTATGCTGAAATGGGCTACGAAAATGTTCCTGAAGAGATTCGGACTAAGTTATCGTCGGAGCGTGTAATGATATCGGAAGTGGCTGCAAGTAGTTCGGGTAAAAGCCCCATTCCGAATGCAACCCAACACAACGTGCCGGCATGGTCTATTTTCGCGATGTTTTTCATGGTGGTTTCGTTGGGTGGAAACATTGTAAAAGAACGGTTGAACGGCACATTTGTACGTTTACGAACCATTCCTTCGTCGTTTTCACTGGTGTTATACAGCAAAATGTTGGTTTACCTCTTAGTGGCTATGTCGCAGCTAGTAACCATCGGATTGATAGGTATGTTTATCTTTCCATTAATTGACCTCCCGAAACTGGAGTTACCGAGCAATGTTGGAGCTATCTTGGTTGTTGCGCTGTTATCCGGAATGGCGGCAGTAAGTTATGCTGTAACTATCGGGGTATTTTCCAAAACACAGGAACAAGCCAATGGATTCGGTGCTATTTCCATCATCATTTTTGCTGCCATCGGGGGAATTTGGGTGCCTTCGTTTGCTATGCCGGCCTATTTGCAATCGATCGGACAAGTTTCACCACTACATTGGTGCCTCAACGGATTCTACGTCTTGTTCTTGAAAGGCGGTGCTTGGAAGGAACTGCAATCAACCCTTATTTTCCTCGGATTATTTATTGCCGGTTGCCAGTTGCTGGTGTACTTGAAGCTGAAGGCGCAACGGTATTGGTAGGGGAAAGATTTTTACCACAAAGACACAAAGCTTTTTTTGAAGGATAGACGTGTTAAGGACACAAAGAGGTTATACCTAAATCCCTTTGTGGTCTTTTGGCACGTCAAACTTGTCCGTTTTCTTTGTGTCTTTGTGTCTTTGTGGTAAACAAAAAAATTACTTAATCAACAATAACAACAAAGCTCCTGCAGCTTCGCAATCACCTTCTACTTTACCAACGATTGTTACGTTTAAGCCATAGCTATCAGTAGAATAAACCGTTCCTTTTTCCACTTTGCCTACTTTCACCGCATTGGTACCGAAACGATCGGTTGAATACACCACGCCGTTTTCAATTTTTCCTTTTTGAACGGGAGTTGCACCTTTGCGGTCGGTAGAATACAAAATGGTACCGTCAACCTTTCCGATTTTGGATGCTTTTTCTCCTTTTGCATCGGTTGTGTAAACAATTTTACCGTCCGATTTTCCATTCTGAACAGAAGCACCGGCTCTATCTGTTTTGTAAATGGTGCATTGAGCATTGGCCCATGAAGAGGCGATAAGAAGAAGGGAGAGTACTAGTAACTTTTTCATATACAGGTCTTTGTTTTGTGTTTTTAAACTACTTATAACGAGTTGTTTTTTACGCAATCGCAACGGTAATTACAACAATCGTTCCAATAAAAAACGATTTAAATGTACACCTTTTCTACGCTCGGTAAACAGCACTCAACTACTTTTTAATAGCATCCAATTGTTCATTTCTTCACAATATAATCTGCTTTTATTTCAATTTTCCTGACGAAAAAGGTAGTACGGAAACGATTCTTGGGTATATTCGGTGCTTTGAAAAAACAAACACACCCCCTTTAGTTGAAACTTTACCAAAAATGCAAGGACTGGTTGATTGGCGATTACATTGCCAAACAGCAAGATATATACCAGCAGTCGAAAGCTATCTTACTTTTTAATGTTTCCTTTCTGGTATTCATTGTTTTGATTCCGCTGATTACTTACATTCTGTTTACAGGATTGTATGGTAAGGTATTTCCATCGGTATTGGGATTGGTTTTTGTGGTAATTCAGGTTTTGCTGTTTAAGCGTTATCAGAATATTTGGTGGTCGTCGTTTGTATTGTGTTTCCTCACTTCGATGATTGTATGTGTAAACATCAATTTCAATGATCAGGCGCTGCATTTGGTAGAACCTTTTTGGATGATTGTCATTGTGGTATTTGCCGTGTTCATGATTGGTGTAAAATGGGGAGCGATTATCTGCTTGATCTTGCTTACCGGATTCTCTTTTTTCGTAGTCAATAAATTGGAAAGCAACCTGCGCGATTTCCTTGATCTGATACCGACTCTCAAGTATTTCCTGATTGCTGAAATATCCGGAGCATTGATTGTCTTGATCTATATTCTTTCCATTTTTGTTTCGACTACTCGAAAGGCAGAACACGCACTCAGAACAGGCAATTGGCTCTTGGAAGAAAACAACATCCTTGTAAAGAAACAAAATACGGAGATCACGGTTTTGCTGAAGGAAATCCATCATCGGGTGAAAAACAACCTGCAAGTGGTCAACTCATTGTTGCGACTGCAAAGCGTGCAAATTCACGACGAAGCTTCACAACGCGTGTTTGAAGATGCGCAATACCGGATCAAGGCCATTGCACTGATTCACGAGCGCATGTACAAATCGCCCGATCTTTCCAATATTGATTGTTCTACCTATTTCAAAGGACTGGCTGAAGATTTGTTGCGTCAGAATGTAATCCATGAACAGATCGAGCTGAAAATGGAGGTGAATCTCACGGAATGGAAACAAGACGTAGTGGTTCCGCTGGGATTGTTGTTAAACGAACTCATTGCCAATTCAGTTGAACACGGTCAGTTGGGTGATACCGGAATCATCACTATCCGTTTGGTTTCTTCCGGAATTGAACAATTCACGTTGGCTTATACCGATAACGGTGTAGGATTCCCCGACGAACTGGCTCACGGCTTCGGACTCGAACTCATCGAAACTCTGTGCGAACAACTCAATGGAAAAATGGAACTCATCAATCATCCCGGACAAGGGGTGGAGTATTTGTTTTTGTTTGAGGGTTAGTTAGTTAGTTAGTTAGTTAGTTAGTTAGTTAGTTAGTTAGTTAGTTGAAGCTACTTCATTTTATTCCTGTAGAAACGTAATATCGTAGCCGAAAATCATTTCCTCCATTTGCCTCGTAAGGGTAAGATGATACAGATCCCAACAAAAAAGGGCACCATTACTGGCACCCTCTTTCATCAAATTTATTGATACAACTCGCTAATAATCCCAATCAACGGGAGAATAAATGGTTGCTTGCGGTGTATTCTGATTCAAATTCAACTCCTGTTGCGGATAAGGAAATCTTCTTGGAATTTTGCTACCTGCATTCGGCGTCAAAACTGGGAATCCCGTTCTTCGCCAATCGTTGAACAATTCCGGTTCCATGAAGAGTGCAATGTACTTCTGAGTCATGATCAACTCAAGTGTTAAGCTTCCTGATCCTGGATCAACCGTTGCTTGACCTAAATAGGCCGCAGCACTCGAAGATAAACCGTATCCGGTTAAAGAGGCATTGATGCCATCCAAGTAGTTTTGGTAAGCGGCACCCGATCCCGAAAGCTGAAAATTACATTCGGCCAAGATAAAGTGCTGCTCGGCTTTTGTTGCTAAGAAGAAGCTTCTACTATCCGTTAAAAACGTATTGTCTTCCGTGAAATCTTGGTTGTACAAAGCTGCTCTTGGATCATTCAAAGTGGTAACGAGGTTGGATAAAAAACCACCAACAGAACAGTCACCACGCTCTTGATTGAATTGAAACATCGGGTTGCGGTGTTCCGGTCCGAATTGATAAGCGGCATCTGTAACCAATCCGCCACCAGAAAGGGCATTCAGCGCATCTTGGTATTTCGACGGGTCGTTTTTTGCCAAGTGAAGGTAAGCACGCGCTTCTACAAAACTCAAGAAACCAACCCACGACGGAATATCACCACCGTAGATTAAATCATCCGATCCGGGAATCAATGCACCGCCATCCGGTTGATTGAAATCGGCTTTAGCTTCAGTAATCAAATTGAAAATGGAGGCATACAATTCCGTTTGACTATCATAGCGCGGTTGCAACTCGTTTAAGCCTTGAAAAGCCTGCGAATAAGGAGCTGAGTTCCAGAAATCGGCAATGAACAACAAAGTGTAAGCTTCCATTGTTTTCCCGATACCGTTGTAATAGTGGTATCCTTTTTCGGTAGAATAAGCCTTCATGCGGTTGATTTCAACCAATACATCTGCATACAGGTTGTCTTCAAACAGCGTGTTTACATCTTCGCCAAAGAATTTGTAATCCTGTAAAACCGCCCACTGACGCGATACTCCAGTCATGTGCTGCGTATAGATAGAGGCATAACGCGATGCGTCTCCACCCATTGAATAGCACAACGTAGCTTGAATTCCCGGAAGAACAATGTTTGGTGGAACCGTTAACGGGTTGTCAGGATCGGTGTTCTTCCCGTCGAAGTATTTCTTGCAGGAAGCCGTCATGGTTAATGACGCTAAAATGATGAATATGCTTAAAAATTTCATGATTGTCGAATTAAAATTTAAGTGTTACACCCAATGTATACGAACGTGTATTCGGCATGTTGAAATAGTCAAGCCCTTGTCCGTTGTCATTGGAACCAACCAAACTTGTCTCAGGATCTACTCCTGTGTAAGGAGTGAATAACAACAAGTTCATTCCGGTAACGTAAATACGCAATTCTTTCATTTTACCTTTTTTGAAGGTCGACCCTTGGAACGTATACGAAACGGTAAGATTACGTAAACGGTAAGTAGATGCATTTTGAATAAACGGCGAAGCCACATTTCCAAAACCACCACCGTTTCCAGTGTACCAGTCTTCGTTCAAACCTACAGCAGTTGTGTTAGAAGTACCATCCAATATCAAGTTACCATCAACATCGTAATGTCCGTTTACACCTTCAAATACAGTAGAAGTAGTTCCCGGAGCATCTCGGTCTTCCGTATTCTCGCTCATTCCAAAGAAAGTAAGCGCTCCTTGAGTTCCATTCCACATTTGTCCGCCCACTTTCATGTCAAACAAAAAGCTCACGTCGAAGTTTTTGTAGCTCAGGTTATTGGTGATTCCCAATAAGAATTTCGGATTCGGATTTCCAATCACTTTCAATACCGGATCGGCCAACGGGTAACCGTAAGTAGAGCTCGTAGGATCATTGTCGATCACCGTATTTCCATTGGCATCGTGTGCGTAGTCGCCTCCGAAGATTTGACCGAACTGATACCCCGGAATGTGATAAATAGCAGAACCTGTAAATCCATTCACGTACAATTGATCCAATCCGTCACTTAATTTATCCACCATGGTGATGTATTTCGTGAAGCTTGAAGATGCGTTCCACGAAAAGTTTTTGTGGTCGATGATGGTTCCCGACAATGTGATGTCAATACCGTTTGTGTGCAATTGACCTGTGTTTAAGTAGATGTAGTTAAAACCGGTTGCACCTGAAACTGCCGCAGGAACAATCGCGTTTTTCGTTTCTCTATGATACGCAGCTACATCCAAAACAATGCGTCGGTTAATGAACATCAAACTGGTTCCAACTTCCATGTCATTTGTTTTTTCAGGAACAATGTTCGGGTTACCCGCTGTAGCATTGAGCAAGTAGGTATTCTGACCGGCATACGGGAAGGCAACACCTTCTGTCCAACCATCGTTTACCGCTTGCAAACCACTTGATTGCTGGTAAGTTGTACTAGTGATGTACGGATCATTCGGTCCTTTTGCAATTTGCGCAAATGAAGCACGCAATTTACCAAAAGAAAGGATTTTGTTTTTCTTGATCAACTCACTGAAAATCCAGCTTCCGGATACCGAAGGGTAGAAGAAACCGATGTCAGAAAGTTTGAATTCTTTTTCCGGAGAAACAAAACGTGAATCGTAATCCTGACGAGCCGTCAATGTTAAGAAGTAAGTTGATTTGTAACCCACATCAACACTGGCGAATCCTGAAACAGATTTGTGTTTATCCAAGGTACGCTTAATGTTCATTTGCGTGGTGTTACCAACGTTTTCAAAATCGTCGAACGCTAAGTTTGATCCTGTTGCACGTAAATTGTTGCTTGAATAGGTAAAGGAGTTGAATCCTGCGTAGTAAGAGAAATCCAATGTTTT